>Ga0209023_10001344_pt1 | contig 33194 bp, 40 predicted proteins | sample LakOneMetagenome_FD_187468 | JGI IMG/M metagenome (GOLD analysis project Ga0209023, IMG submission 187468) | Freshwater and sediment microbial communities from Lake Erie, Canada (SPAdes) (version 2) | ecosystem: Environmental > Aquatic > Freshwater > Lentic | place: Lake Erie, Canada...
GCCCTCATGAGCGTGTGGTCCTGAGCCCGGACTTTCCGCTCCACCCTGTGCTTCCCGTTTATCAAATTTCGAGGAAATCGAACGAATGCCACGCCGCTCACTGCTCTCCGACACTGAACGCGATAGTCTGTTGGCCTTGCCGGAGAGTCAGGATGAACTGATACAGCATTACAGCTTCACCGAAGCCGATATGGCTCTGATCCGGCAGCGCCGTGGCGACGCGAACCGGCTCGGGTTTGCTGTCCAGATGAGCTTGTTGCGCTACCCTGGCTGCGCGCTGGCCAGTGACACCAAGTTGCCAGAGCCGGTGGTTAATTGGATTGCCAAACAGGTGCGTAGTGCTGCGGTGGCTTGGCCGGAATACGGCGAGCGGGCAAAGACACGGAACGAGCACTTACATGAACTGCGTGCCTACTTGGGGCTGTCCGTGTTCGGACTGTCCGACTTCAGGGAGCTGCTGCACAGACTGACGGATCTCGCTATGAAGACCGACAAGGCAATGATCCTTGCCGCGCATGCCCTCGAAACGCTGCGCCAAAAACGGATCATCCTGCCAGCGCTGGGCGTCATCGAGCGGGTCTGCGCCGAGGCCTTGACGAGGGCCAACCGGCGCATCTATCGCGGGTTGATCGGCCCATTGGAGCGTCATCACAAGCGCGCCTTGGACAACCTGCTCAACGTGGCACCGAACATGAGCATCACCTGGCTCGTCTGGTTGCGGCAATCACCGCTCAAGCCCAATTCCCGCTACATGCGCGAACACATCGATCGGCTCAGGGTATTTCAGTCGCTGGCCCTGCCCGACGGACTAGGCCGCCAGATCCACCAGAACCGGCTGCTAAAGGTAGCGAGGGAGGGGGCACAGATGACGCCGCGCGACCTTGCAAAGTTCGAGGACGAGCGGCGCTACGCCACTCTGGTCGCAGTGGTAATCGAGGGCATGGCCACTGTGACGGACGAGTTAGTCGACCTGCACGACCGGATCATGATCAAGCTGTTCAGCGCTGCCAAGAACAAGCATCAACAGGACTTCCAAAAGCAGGGCAAGGCGATCAACGACAAGGTGCGCTTATATTCGAAAGTGGGCCGCGCGCTGGTCGAAGCCAAGGAATCGGGTGGCGATCCGTATGCCGCGATTGAAGCGATCCTGTCCTGGTCAGACTTCGCTCAAAGCGTCACCGAGGCTGACCAGTTGGCGCAACCGGAATCGTTCGACCACCTGTCCTTGGTCGGCGAGCACTACAGCACGCTGCGACGCTACACGCCAGAGTTCCTGGATGTGCTCAAGCTGAAGGCAGCGCCGGCCGCGCAAGCTGTTCTCGATGCAATCGAAGTGCTGCGCGAGATGAATGCTACCGGGGCGCGCAAGGTGCCCGACGTCGCGCCAACCTCCTTCGTCAAAACCCGATGGAAGTCGCTGGTTTTCACAGACGAAGGATACGATCGCCGCTTCTATGAAATCTGCGCGTTGTCGGAGTTGAAAAACGCACTGCGGTCCGGCGACATCTGGGTACAGGGCTCGCGTCAGTTTCGTGACTTCGAAGAATACCTACTGCCAGCGGAGAAATTCGGCGCCATGAAGGCAGCGCGCCAGTTGCCGATCGCGGTCAACCAAGACTGCGACCAATACCTCCATGACCGTTTGCTGCTGCTCGAAGAGCAGCTGGCGACTGTCAACCGCCTCGCGTTAGCCAACGAGCTGCCCGACGCGATTATCACCGACACGGGGTTGCGCATCAGCCCGCAGGACGCGGTGGTGCCAGACAAGGCGCAAGCGCTGATCAACCAAACAAGCGGGCTACTTCCTCGCGTCAAGATCACCGAGCTGCTAATGGACGTGGACGACTGGACCGGGTTCACTCGGCATTTCGTCCACCTCAAGAGCGGTGAGCAGGCCAAGGACCGCACTCTGCTGTTGTCGGCTATCCTTGCCGACGCGATCAATCTCGGCCTGACCAAGATGGCGGAGTCAAGCCCCGGCGCGACTTACGCGAAGCTGTCCTGGCTGCAGGCCTGGCACATTCGGGACGAGACCTATTCGGTCGGCCTAGCCGAACTGGTCAACGCCCAGTTCAAACATCCGTTCGCGGGGCACTGGGGCGACGGCACCACGTCGTCGTCGGACGGCCAGCGCTTCCGAGCCGGCGGCCGGGCCGAGAGCACGGGCCACATCAACCCGAAATACGGCGCCGAGGCGGGCAAGCTGTTCTACACCCATATTTCGGATCAATACGCCCCTTTCAGCACTAAGGTGGTCAACGTCGGCGTGCGCGACTCGACCTACGTGTTGGACGGCTTGCTGTACCACGAATCAGATCTGCGTATCGAAGAGCACTACACTGACACTGCCGGCTTTACTGACCACGTTTTCGCGCTGATGCACCTGCTGGGGTTTCGCTTCGCGCCACGCATACGCGACCTGGGCGACACCAAGCTGTACGTGCCTGGCAAGGTGACCGATCACCCAGCACTGCGGTCAATGATTGGCGGCAGCTTGAACATCAAACACCTGCGCGCGCACTGGGACGATGTGCTTCGCCTGGCTGCATCAATCAAGCACGGCACCGTAACTGCCTCTCTCATGCTGCGCAAGCTCGGCAGCTATCCTCGCCAGAACGGCTTGGCGATCGCGCTGCGCGAGCTAGGCCGCATCGAGCGTTCGCTATTCATCCTGGACTGGCTGCAAAACGTCGAGTTGCGCCGGCGCGTGCACGCCGGGTTAAACAAGGGGGAAGCGCGTAACGCGCTGGCCAGGGCCGTTTTCATCCACCGGTTGGGTGAGATCCGGGACCGGACGTTCGAACAGCAGCGGTACCGTGCGAGCGGCCTGAACTTGGTGACGGGCGCCATCGTGCTGTGGAATACGGTCTACCTGGAGCGGGCTACACAAGCGCTACGCGAGTCTGGCAGGCTGGACGACAACGGCATGCTGCAATTTCTCTCGCCGTTAGGCTGGGAGCACATCAACTTAACCGGGGATTACGTTTGGCGGCAGAACAGGAGGGTCGACGAAGGAAAATATCGGCCGCTGCGAGACCTCAAGGACCAGGCATAGAGCTTTAGCGCCCGATTTTTTCCGTTTTCCCTGTTTGCCCCTACTACTGCAGCTGCTGCGCCAGCTGGCGACACCTATACCCTTTACCGCAACAGTGTGCTCGATGCGAAGATGCGACTGCACGCGGCCACATTCGACTCGACCGACGGGGCGAGTTACAACCGCGAGAATTGCGATCAGGCTCGTGAGCTCTTCCAGGGCCAGGCCGGCGTCAAGACGAAGTTCTGGTGTGAACCCGGCCAGTTTCAGGCCAGCGCCAGTGCACAGCAGCCGAAGCCGAGCCCACAGTTCACGACTGGATCCGCGACGGAAATCACCTGCAATCCTTCTGCTTCCGAGCTGGTGAAGCCACCGGGAAGTCGACGCCACGTGGATCACCGCTGCGGGCGGTAAGGAAGAGGCGAATATGTGGGACGATGTCGAATGGCAGGACGACCACCGAAGCGACGACGCGAGAATCTTTCAGTTGCCCGTCAAGGCACAAGGGCCAACCTATTTTCGCTGGTCTGGTACCGGGTCGGCCTCGGCGCGAGTCGGGGTCGCGCTCTTTCTCGATTACGGGTTGGGTGGACTGGGGAAGGCAGAGCCGTTCGCCCGTTTGGCGGTTCTGGTCAACGACAAGCCATCGTTGCAGAGCATGGACAGGGCGGAGCTCGAGCAGTTCGCCGCCGCCCTATTCGACGAAATCGACCGCCGAGAGAAGCTCGACGTCACCCTTCCTTCCGTCGCTCCGGCGGCGGCGCTTGCGCCCCACCGCATCGTGGGTTGTGTTCCGGTCGACCAACTGCGCCGACTTGTCACAGCGCTCTTCGACGCTGCGGATAGCTTGGAGATTTGCGGCCGCACCGGGGGCATGCGGCCCCGCAATCCGGACGCCTGAGCGAGCTGGTCATGGCCAGCCGCTCAGGTGCTACGATCAATGAACCCACGCAGCTGTTTCATCTACCGTACTGAGGACGTCAAAGTGCAGGACCAGCAAAATACTATTCAAGCCACCTTCGATCCGTCGTTCATGTGTATGGCGATGCAGACTTGGCGCGAGACCACGGACATGAAAGTGCCGGTGCATGATGATTTCAAGGTGCACTTCATGCAGAACCGTGGGCAAATTCTCAGCAATTTCGCCAATACTGCTACCGCCTGGTCCATGATGTTGCGCGGGCTGACGCCGGCGCGGCAGGAGGATTCTCAAGCCCTGGATGCGCTGCGTGCTGAGATCGAGGAGTTCCAGAGCTGGGCTAAATCCGAGATCGCGAAGCTCGAACACCTTGCGCTGGAGGAGGCGCTGAGCGCCAGTATCGATCAGGCGGTCCTCAACCCGGAGATGCAAAACCTTTTTAAGGCCATGTGGCCGAAGCCCCCAAAGAGAGACGCGTAAGCGCCGCACTGGAGCACGACGACCCAGCGCCAGACACGGCACTTACGCTATGGAGCGTGTCGGCGGATCACATGCGTGGGCCGGGCGCTTCGTCTTCGTCCAACGGTTGCGCCGACGGCGCCGGCCTGCTGGGCGCGCCCCAGTCGCCGTGCCGGTCCATGAGGTCGGCTTTCGAATCCTCGATCTGCTGGTCAGCGCGGGTTTCGCTGGGCGCATTTCCCTCGACCTGAAAGTAGCCCTCGCGATAGATCCGCCAGGACCACTTACCATTACTCCTCGCTTTTTCCGTCTCGTACCAGGCACGCCCGTTGAGCGCAACGCGCCGCTGCTGGCCTTTAGCGCGGCCCTGCTCGTACGAGACGGAGAGGCGCACGCCCTGCGCGGCCGCCTGACTGGGGTGGCCCAGCATGAAGTCATAGAAGCCTCGCACGCGCGCCTGGTCGGCAGGATTCGTCTGCGCACGGATGATCCGCTCGATGCGCACCAAGCGCGCTGATTCTGGGCTGAGGGAGGTAGCGACGGTCGCGGCCTCGATACGAGCCATGTCGTGTTCGTCGAGGTACTGACGCGCTGCGGAAGAGGTTGGGGCAGGGGTGCTCGCCACGTGGACCTCCAATTCAGCAGCCTGGTGCGTCGCTATCGAACGCTTCGTCGAAGGTGTCGTCGATGATGTCGGCCTCGGCCTCCATCTCTGCAGCGCGCGTCGCGGCCGGAGTGGCGCCGGCAGCGGCGAACAGCGAGGCTGGGGATGCGGTGGTGACGACGCGCGTAGCCGCCGGCCGGTGACGAATCGGCGCACCAGGGCGCTGCGGTCTCGGCGTGGTGGTGCTGGCGACCTTACCGCCGCGACCCGCGAAGAAGGCTTGGGCCTGGAGGCCGAGAGCAGACACGGGTTTAGCTGGTTGGGTGTCGTCCGGATCGACGCCGGCCGGCTCGTGAACAGTGCCGAACATTGAATTTTCCTCGAAGGTTTCCGCAGCGCCTCAGGGAGAGGGCGGTATCGATGGAGTCTGACGCACTGGACCCAACGTGGTTGCAAGCGACAGGCGTCCGCCATCTGCTGGCTATTCTGCGCGCGACGCTGGTCAAAGCGAAAACGAGTCGCCAGCGCTATCCTCCTCCTCTTGGCGGTCAGCGTCTTGCTCGACCAGATCTTGTAGGCTTCCGATGTGCTTACTAAAGTAGAACGGCTGTCCGTCGGACATGCGGATCGCTTCGAAGAAGTCGTCGAACGATACCTCTGCCGTGACGAAGGCTTGATATTTGTCGCTGACGAAATAAAACGCGCGGGCGTTGACGACCAACTCGCAGCCGGCGCCAGTCGCCACGTTCGTCGATACCTCCATTGGTCCCCAACGGTCTGGCGCGCCGTGAACATGGACTGCCTTGAGCGACCGATCTGCGCAAAGCTCTTGAAGGTTCCGAATCTGTGCGCAAAACGAATCGGTCACCTGTAGTGCAGCATATGCGGCATCGCATTCGAGATCATCTGCAGCGCGCGCTTCGAGAAAGACCTGCGGCAGCCTTTGGAATCGTTCGTCGTTCATTCGTTCGTCCTGATATTAAAAAAGGACGAGGATAGACCTGGCCTACGCCCGTGGTTGCAAGACGGTAGGACTGAAGGCGGCGGCTGTTGCGGTCACCGCCTTCGTCCATCAAGCAGCCAAAGGCAACAGCTGCTCGTGAGCGAAATTCGCGCGGATCAGCGCCTCTGCTTGCACGGGCGTGACGCTGTTCCCGCACATCCTCACCTGCGCCGTTGCCGTCAGGGGGATACGCGGAATCTTCAAGGGATCGGCGACCTGCTTGCCGTCCTTGAAGAGCAGGGCCGGGTCCGGGATCTCGTCGATGATGTACGACTCTGGGAAGCTCTGCGCGCGGAAGAGCTCGCGCGGCCGCAGCATGCGCAAGGTGATGTCGACCAGGACGTAATCGCCGACCAGCACCATGTCGGCTGGCGTCGGGAAATGCTCGGGCAGGTATTCGTGCAGTAGGCGTGCGCACTCCCGCGCCTTCGCGGCGTGTTCTTCCGACAGCGCCGCCGCCGGCACTTGGATCGTCTGCACCAGTCCCATGCGCCCCTTCGTCGGCACCGTGTGCATCGGCTCCGCCAGCCCCTGCCACTGGCCACCGGTGCTGTAGTACTTGACGCAGTAGGCGGTGATCAGTCGCTGGTTGCTGCCGGCGGCGGTGATCGTAGAGAGCGGGGCGTCGACCGGGCGCCCATCACCCTCATAGAAGCCGCCGTTGGCCTGTTCGAAGCATGCCGCCACCAAGGTGTGTTTCGGGGCGGCGACCACGGTGCCGAGCGGCTTCTCGATATCTTGGGCGCGCGGGGCCTGGTTGGTGCGCTCGCCGTATCCGATCGTGATCAGGTGCGCGCCGACCAGCGCGTGGTGCGTGCCGCCGGCGGCGACGGTGGAGAGCGGCGACTGGATAGAATGGGCGCCGAGGTGGGCCTCGGTGGTGCCGCGCAGCGGGGCGAGGGTAGGGGCGATCACGGAGAAGTGCCCGCCCTTCACCTGGGCGCAGATAGTGCGAAGCGGCGCATCGGCTGGCATATTGCGCTGCGAGCTGCCGTTGGCGTGTTCGCCGATGAATGGGGTGAGCACCGGACCACTGCCTTCCTTATCGCCCGGCTTGACGATGAAAGGCTTCGCCGCGGTCAGGACGTGTTTCCACAGGCCCTTGGCCACGCGCCTACGGGTGTTCGTGGCCAGGTCTTTCTTGCGGAAGAAGATGCTCCTGGACGGCTGGTCGAAGTCGATGCACTCTGCGGCCGAGCGCCAGGGCTTCAGGTTCCCTGCGACGACGTCGGCGCTGTCCGGATCGCCGTGGGTAGCCTCTGGCCAGACGATCGGAAGGCCATCGCGGCGGGCGATAAGGAACAGGCGCTTGCGGATGGTCGGCGCGCCGCTGTCGCACGCGCGAAGCTCCCGCCAGTCGACTTCATAGCCGTGTTGTCGAAGCTGACGAATGAAGCTCTCGAACGTAACTCCTTTTTTCTTCGGATCGGGACGGGCCTTACCTTCCTCATCGACGATGACCGGCCCCCAGGTCGTAAATTCGACCACGTTTTCCAGTGCAACGACCCTCGGTTTGCAGGTGGCCACCCAACGCATAGCGACCCATGCCAGACCGCGAATTTTCTTCTCAACAGGGGTGCCGCCTTTCGCTTTCGAAAAGTGCTTGCAGTCAGGAGAGAGCCACACCAGGGCAACCTGGCGCCCCTGGGTGACTTCGCGCGGGTTCACATCCCAGACGCTCTCGCACAAGTGGAGCGTGTGCGGATGGTTCATCGCGTGCATGGCGATGGCTTCAGGGTCGTGGTTGATCGCGATGTCGACAGGTCGCCCGAATGCCTTTTCGAGCCCGGTCGATGTTCCGCCACCACCGGCAAAGTTGTCGATTAGTAATTCGTGGCCCAGATCCAGCCCACGGGTGTGAGGGTCTTTCACCGACGCCATTGCGCGGTGAAGGACGGTCATCGACAGATCGCGCTTCATATTCCTCTTTCTGGCCAGGCGGCCGGTCATTGTTCTCGCTACGTTACCGGCCGAGCCGGCAATCCGCATTGCAACCACGCGCCGGGTGCGGCGGATGCATTTAACTGCACTTCACTGCATTTTTTGATTCCACCAACCCCCTTGATCACGTCCAAATCCGCCAGCTTCATTTGCGAGTGGAATTTCCGTGACGCAACCGTAATCTGTGCGTGATAATGTATCTTATCAAACATAAATAAGCTCTCGCAATATTGCATAATATCATCTACGTGCGTAATAATATGATTAGCCGACATCGGAAAAATGCGCGTTTGATGCCGTGAAATTAGCGGCCGCCTCTGAAAACACACTGGAATGGAGCACGTATGCGGAAGCACGCCTGGAATTGGAAGATCACGACCCCGAATAAGCACGTCACGACGGGGGTGGTCACCGCCGCCGACGTCAGGGAGGCGCTTGCGGCCGCGCTGGGGACGCCGGCCGGCGTCGGGCTCTGCCTCGCTCACGGGATCGGGGAAGACGACCTGGCCGAGATGCCTGGCGCGTCGGACGCCCGCCAGCTCTACACAGGCAAGGGCTGCGAGATCCTTCTCGAGCGCGGTGATGCAAGCGGAGCGGCCGCGCCCAGCCTCTGGCACTACACAGCGGGGCACAAGCTGCAGCTGATCCGGGAATCCAGTGCGCTGCACCCTAACGGCGCTAAGGTCGCTCCCAATGAGCGCCCGGTGGTGTGGTTCTCCGCCGACGCCATCTACGAGCCGACCGCCATTAAGCTGTTGCAGATGCCCGGGCAGGCGCGACTGCGCCGACCAACCGTCGCCGAGCTGCACGAGCTGGTGGGGGTCTTCCGATTCGCAATCGACCGGGACGACCCTCGTCTCGCGGCCTGGCCAGCCGTTCACCGCAAGGCCCGAATCAGCGCTGCTGGCGTCGCCAATATGATCCGTGCAGGGGTAGAGATCGGCGCCAAGCCGATGAACTGGTTCGGCGCGTTCGAGGAGATCGCGCTTACTGACCTGCGCTTCGAGGCTTGGACTGGCCAGCAGTGGGTCGCAGCCCAGATGGACGCCTCGATCGAGCAGATCCGCGCGAAGATGGAGCTGGTGCGCTCAATCTCGGCCGCAGCCTACGGCCCGGCTGGAATCAGGCAAGCCTGGCAGGCCGGCGCGCGAGCGTGAACTGAAGCCGGTTTGCGTGACGCATCACAGTTAATCGAACTTAGCCGCGCAAGGAAGCGCCCAGCGCTGGGCGAATGCAGTACTATCCCGATCAGGTCTTGGCGCATATCGGGGGGCACTGACCCAGGCGGGCACTCTCGCCGACAGGATTCAAGCATTCCTATCGCTGCCGATATTGCCAACTCGACAATACTTTTTCTAATGTCGAGTTCGCTGCATTGTCGAGCACCCGTAACGGGCACGTCGGCACTCATACTATTAGTACACTTATCGACAATACCTCTAGTATTGTCGAGTTCCATTTCCTGGGGCGCATCCGTCGGCCGGAGGGTCGCATCGACGCCTTCCCTGCAACCACGCCACCCGCATCTTCGTAGACTCTGAAAACTGCCTGAATGGCACTTCATATAGAGGAAACGATGAAATTATTCGGCTCACATGCGCACGGCGCAGAGCTCGCGAAATTGCTCGCCGGCGTGCTGCGGCAAACTGGTCACCTCAAAACCGACCCGCTCGATATCCAGGAATTGATCCGGGCGGCCAACACCATCATCGCCGCCGGCGGGGGGCAGGCCATTCTCCCGGCCGTCGCCACGAGCTACGTGCAGACGGTTCCGGACCATTGCGATCGAATCGTCTGGCGCGGCGATTATCTTTCTCTCCCCGTTGACCGTACCGCGCACGTCGGCACGCCCGTGTTCGTCGTCGAACTCGACGGCGGCACCGTACTCAAGACAAGCGGCACCCTGCCCGCGCACCTGATTTTCGTTGACCAGGATACCGAAGGCGGCGACGCCGACCAGATCATCCGTGTGCTCGGCCAGGAACAGTACGTGATCCAGCACCAGGCCGACAGTAGCCCGGCCGGCGCCGCTCTGGTCGACCAGGCACTGACGGACCTTACCGCGGCGGCGGAGCAGGCAGAGGCCTCGCGGCCTCTCCCGCGATACGTGGTCGGCCCGAACTGGAAGCAGTTCCTCCCAAATATGAACGAGGAGCAGGAGATGCGCTTCGTGTTCGACACGCAGACGCGGGAAATCCTCGCGATGCAGTTGGAGACGGACAGCGGCTACATGCTGGCCACGTCCGCCGCGACCGCCCACGTCCTCGAAGGGCTGTTCGAATGCCAGGAAGCACTGGCAAACCCGTACACCTATGGCCTCGAGTACGTCGACCATATCCCGATCTGGGCAGAGCCTGCCGCGTCGCTTGCGTCACCGGCACCCGTCGTCTTCTTCATGTTGCCGAACTACGACGGTCCGCCGCAGTTCAGTACGCAGGCGGTGCAGGAGCACGCGATCGCATACATTCTGGTTGACCGCTTGGCCGCTGGCCGTGAGAACGGATACGCCCCGTCGATCGGCGATCTGCCGGAATTGCCGGCGCCCGCGTATCCAGGGATGCCCGAGCGCTGGGTGGACGATAACTTCTCGAAAGAGCAGCTGATCGAATACCGCGAGCTGGCAGCTGAGATGGACCGCCACGCCCATGTCCAAGCGCAGGCCGAGAACCAGGACGAGGACGAGGAATTCGAAGCCCCTCGCGGATGATCGTGAAGACGGCCGGCGCCAGCTCGTGGCGCCGGCATTTGCCCGGATGATGACCACATGAAGTCAGACCCAGTCAGTAGCAAGCTCCCCAGCACCAGCGAGCAGCCGGCGGATCGCGCCGCGGTCGCCGCAATCCTCGCCGACACCCATGACGACCCAATGTGCAACAAGGCGGTGCGCATCGCGCACGAGGTTCTCCGCCAAGTGCCCGGCGCCGCCTTCGACGGCGAACCCTTCATGCTCACCGGCCTGGCGCGCGTCGGCGACAAGGAATACGTCGCGTGCACCTGCTTTTACCATACGGTCCTAGTGCTGGAGGACGTCGCATTCGTGTACACGACGGAGGAAGGCGGCATGGTGCCGTGGATGGACCATCCGAGGGTCTGCTTACCACGCATGGACTATTTCGATTGCCGCGTGATGCTCGACCCCACTGTACACCCTACCCTTCTACCCTACGTCAAAGACCTCATGCAGCAGCACGACGATGCACCTGCCGAGGTAGCCGCCCAGGACGCCGATTCGACCGCGCCCGGCATGTAGGTGCGGCCAGTCATGCGCAAGCCTGCCGTTCAGATGGAAGGCGCCGGCGCGCCTCCCTCTCCAGCCTCGTCCTCTTGACGACCTTGGTCCACCTGATAACACCACCTGTGGTAAAGCCGTTTCGCGTACGAGTCCAGTATTTCCTGTTCTGCGCCGACCGCAAAGCGCTCGGTCAGCGTCTTCACCGCGGCTGGCTCTGCGTTCTTCGGTATCAAGATCCCACGGGCGCTGAGCACATTCGAGCCCTCGCTGTAGTACTCGCCCTGCAGCACGTAGTTGGTTTCGCTCGACCCGAAGTCGGCCAGGTACACATGCGCGTCTTTCGGCCCCACCGCGGTGTCGTAGGTCTTGATGGCGATCGCCGTGCTTCGCTCGAGCGCGGTCCATCCTGCAGCCACGAGCTGGGCCACGATGGCGGCGCGCAGCGCCTGGTCGGTGTCATTGGAAGTGCAGGTCTGGTCTGGCATATGGCGTCCTTCAACGGTCAGTGGATTGGAATAGCTGCGCCAGCATTTTCCGACCATCGGCTCAGCGTGGTTGCAGCGATCGTTAGCAGGGCCGCGAGCTGGACGCCGCCGCGTCAAGATCGTCTTCATCCGCTACCTGGTCGACCAGGCGGTCGAAGCCGGCCGTATCGCCCTGCATCGCGTCCGCCAGGTCGTGCGACGCCGTCAATGCTGCGTCCAACCAGGATGGCGCGGCGCTCTGGCTCTCCGCGCCGAAGAGGCTGGTCAGGATCCAGTCAGAAAAGCGCTGCCATAAGGTCTTGCCATTGTATTGGCGGGATGCCAGGTAATCCTGCAACACAGGATCTGTCATTGTGCGCACGAAGAACTCGTCCGGGCTACGGCGCGCCTCACGCACAGCCAGTGCGAGCTCGGCGTTGCCGATCGGGTCCACGGCCGCCACGCTGCAGAACTCGCGCCATACTTGATGGAACTGGTCGATCGCGGCCGCGGCCGCCGACCGCTTACCCTGGCGGGCTGCTTCGAACGCCAGCGACTTGTACCGCGCCACCACGCCGACGTGCAGCGATTCGTGTAGCAGCGTCTCGTACGTTAGGCCGGTCCGTCCCTCGGCCGTGTATAGGCGCATGTCGACATGGGGCACCATGTGCACAACACCGTTTAAGGGCGGGGTGCTTGCGTCGTCGATGGTGAGTCGCATCGATCCCTCGCGCGGCAGCAGGTACTCTACCTTCGCGGCCAGCGCACGAAAATCATGGGGGCCGGCCAGCGCGATCTCCTGCAGGGCGCGCCGCAGGAGCGCCAAGGCGTTCTCCCCCGCTTCGCCGCTGGCGCGTCCGTCGCGCAAGATCTGCTCGATGTGTGGGGCGACGCGACTACGAGCCGTGGCCATCTGGATCGGACGCGCGCGGCCCAGGCGCACCCCGGTGTCACCTGGGACCGCGTGCGCGGCCGCGCCGGCAGCGGCCAAGATCACCTGGGAGCGCTGTGGGCTGAACCGCGAGAAAAGCGGCATGCCTTCTTCGATGCTGGCACGCACGGCCGGGTTGATGTCGAAGCCGAGTTGCAGCTTTGCTTGTGGCGCGCTCCAAACCAGTGAACCGCCCACCGCTGCGGCAGCACTAGTGCTGCCGTGTTGCTCCATTGCGTTCTTGAAAGTCATCCCGTCCAGCATCTTGTTGCGGACGGTCGAAATCCGATATGAATCACTCGACGACAGGTTGTTATTCGTCCGCAGCAGGTCGGTCAATTCGTCGGCGGTCAGTTCCGATCCGGAATAGGTGGATCCCGCCTGAAGGTGCGCGTCGGTGATGAGGTGAACCTGTCCAGCCTTGCCTCCACCCAGCTTCTTGAGCACATCGTTGACGGCCTGCGGCACTATGCGATCATAGAATTCCCGCATGCCATCCCCGCCCACATTGAGGCTCTCCCCGGCGAGCACATATGCTTTGTCGCTGCTGCCCATGTAGCCGGGCCCCGGTGACTGCATGAGACGCGTGGCCGCCTCATGTCCGATAACGTCGGCGAGATCGCCGGGGCGAGCATCTACTTTCGACATCACCTGGTTGCCCGAGTGGTCGTATGCCGTCAGCAGGCCAGTTCCTTGTTTCGGTCCCTCAGTGCGCTGCCGGTATTCGACCGACTCAACCACCTTGGAGAGGTCATACCGCTGCGCCGACTGCTCACCCGTGATGAAGGCGACGCGATCGTAGCCGTGCTCGACGGCGTACTGGATAATGCGTTTCACGCTTAGCGACAGCCAGGCCTTCGTGTCACTGACGAAGGGTGCGGCAGGGATGCTGCGCATGCGCGATACCACCTGCTCGGCCCTCTCTTTCGTATCCTGTTGGTCGATCACCTGTCCGCGCTGGTTTTTGATGTTCCACCACTCGCCAGCCTGCTCGATGCTGTTGGTACCGAAACCGTGCTTCAGGCCGTCCTGTGCCCAGTCTGACTGGAGTTCCTCGATAAACAGCACGCGTGCGCCCGCGGGGTCGACGCGCTCATTGAAACGGACATGGGCGAGGATGTTCTTCTCGCGCCAGTGGCTAGATACGTAGTTGCTGGCCTTTACCTCGTTGGCTTCGGCTGTGACAACTTTATTCGCTTCGTCGTCGCCAAGATCGGAGAAGCGTCGGCCATACATGGCTTGTGCAATTTCGTTTAAACCGCGGGGATCTTTCTCCGGCAACGTCAGCAGCAGCTCGCGGTAGTTCGCGCCGCCCGGCAGGGTGTACTTCTCATACTGCGTTTCGGTCGGGACGGGATCAACCAGGGAGTGTCCTGCAGCACGTTGGGTGTAGCGGCGCTGGTCGGTTTGGGACAGACTTCCCCAGACATGCCCATGCGATTCAGCCAACTTCTGACCGCTCTTGGCAGGCGTGGGATCTGCGCCCTTGATCACTTCATGCACGCGCACCCCGTTGTCGCGCACGAAGCTGATGATGTCGGAAACTTGCACGTTTGCCTGCTGCGTCTTCAGCCAGTCCTCGAGGCCTGACCAGTGGAGCTCACTGAGCTTGAACCATCCGTCTCGCTGGCGTGCCGCGAGCCACGTGAGCGCCTGATCCGGACGAATCGTGCCGTCGGCACCGGCGACCTTCTTGATGTGCCGAATCGAGCGTCCCAGCGCCGAGTAAAAGCCGTGCGCCGGTCTGTAATCGGCGGCCTCGAGATCTTCAGGAATTTGGGACAGATCAGACACGGGAGATCCTTCATCAGTGACGTGGGTGAAAATGGCTGAGCTCGATTGTGCCGTGGCCGCGGCGACGTGGTTGCAGTGTCAGCCGCGGGCGCTGCAACCACGTCTCGCCCACTCGCCTAGACTCGTGCTTCCGCCCTGCCTGGGGCTAGAAAACGAGGAATCCATGAAATATCCGGGTCTGATCGGGCGCGAAGCCCGGCTCGCCGAGGTCCTGGCGCTGCTGCTCCAGCAGGCCGGCCACGTGGCCTCCGCACCGGCGTCAGTCGATGCGCTGCTCGACATCGCTGATCGCACGGTCGCCACTGGCGCCGCTGCGCCGGAGCGGCGCAGCTACGTGCCCACGGCACCCGCCCCGCGCGGGCAATTGAGCACGGACGCTGCACGCCTCAAGCTGAACGACATGGGATTCAACAAGGTCGACGCGAGCGATTCCGAGATGGACGCCGCCTGGACGCTCGCGAACCGCCTTCGAAAGCAGCATCGCCTGTTCATGTGGGCGCCCGCCGACCTCGGCAGCTGGCTACCGGAAGGGCAGCGCCAGACGCTGACAGACCAGATCGTCTCGTATATCGAAAATGAGGCCGAGTCGGGCAATCCGGACCTGGCCGATGCACTCGGGGCGGTTCTGGGCGTGAGCATGCGGGCGGCGCCAGCTGCCGCTGCCGCCCTTGCCACCACCAGCCGTGCGCTCGACATGCTGGCGGGCGGGGCCGACTTCAACCAGGTGGTCGATGAGACCGGGGTGACGGCGGCCGTCAGCCAGGCACTCGCCCAGAACCGGGTCGCAATCGAAGATGCGCCGCCGGTCGTCGTTGTCTTGATGAGCGGCGGCACCGTGAACTCCATCAGTGCAACCCATCCGGCCGACGTCATCGTCCTGGACGAAGACATCGGCACGAGTGACCCGGACGACCTGCCGCAGATCGGGGGTAAGACGTTCCGCGTGACCGAACGTTCGGCCGACACCCGCCACGGATCGCCCCATGCGGGTTCCGCTTTCGTCTGGAATGTGCTGGCTGACCTGGACGCGGCTGACGCCTCACGGGCCGCCTTCGCTGAGAGCGAGATCGAGATCGAGGCGGCGCCACGGGCTTGATCTATCGCGCGGGGGCACCGGCGGCCCTGCGCTTCTTGCAACCACGTGGACGCTTCAATATTATCGTCCACGGATTGCAGAAACTCACCTGGATCAAAAATGAGCCGCTCGAACTATCACACCGCGACCACATCGTCACGAGCGAGGCATCGCTGCGCGACATCATGACCGTCCCGCCGGCCTCGGCCGAAGCTTACACCGCCCAGCGCCAGCGCCAGATGCAGACGCGCCTGCGGTTGGAAGAGCTGCGCGATGAGCGCGAGCTCGAGGCAGACAGGGGCTGGCACTGATGGCCGAGATCTCGATGAGGCCGTGCGCGGAGTTCGCCGAAGAGGTTCTCAAGGTCCACGACCTGGCCGGAATCGACGCTGTGGAAGTGCACGGCGTTCGCGCAGCCGCCGACGCCGGTACCGAGCCGGTGATCGACAACCAGGCGCCCGAACGCTTCTCGACCTATTTTCGCCAGAAGGCCGGCGGCTCGGTGCGCTGCGGCGACTTTACAGAGGACTGGGCCGCTCAGGAGTATGCGGCCGTGCTCTCCGAGCAATATAACCTGCCGGTGGTCGACCATGCGCTGGCCGCGCTCCTCGACCAGGAGCCGGTCGAATCGAAGGAACACATGAGCTGCCCGCCGGGGATGTAGCCCGCGTCACGAAAAAAAGGAGCCGGATGGCTCCCTTTTTACACGGAAGGCGGATTAGTCTTTAATCCTCAAATCCTCCAGCTCTCCGCCCGCTTGCTGATGTTTTTCCACCCAGCCCGGCTGCCGGCCGCGGCCAGTCCACGTTTTCGATGCGTCGTCCGGATTTCGGTAAAGTGGCTGCCCCTTGACGCCCGAGCTCGATGCGCCTTTTTCTTTCTTCGGCTTTGCCCTGAGCACGCCGGTCTGCTCCAGCAGCTCTTGCACGCTCATATCGAGCGACTTGGCCATCTCCTGGATCTGCTGACCCGCACGTTGAACTTCCCGCTGCCTAGTAGCAGCAATTTGTTGGGCGACTTGTTGGCCTAATTCCTTGAGCTGGGCGAAATCCAGTTTAAGCAGATCGATCATTGCGATGAGGTGGTAAATGAGTGATTCGGACTTTCATTCTATCGGAGCCGAAGTCACTCTCGCCAGTATCAAGGCGATGGAGCCTGGACTTCGCTGTCGTCTACCGAATCTTCGTCGGCCGCTGGGGCCAGGATGTCCCAGCCGATCGCGCCCGGCGCGCCGTGCACGGGAATTGGCGTGATCGAGCGCGGGCGATCGGGCAAGTCCCAACCGTCGAAATGATTGCGCCATGCGATCTCGGCATGCTCACGCGAGATCGCCCGCACGATCAGGTCCACATTGTCGCCGTCGGGCGTCTTCGCACTGACGTAAACGGCCTCGGTCGCCTGCTCTTCCAGGTCTGGATTATTTGCCAAAAACACGGCCATCTCGGTCGTATTCGGCATTGGCAGGCGCAATGCACTGAATAACGCCAGAGTGATCGGGCGCTGGTCGCCGGCCACGCCAACGCATCCCGCCGGGTTCGCTTCGTATTGCTGCAGCCAGGATGCGGCAAAGGCGTTCACATCGATGCGGCGCGATTCGGCCGGGAATAAACCCTGGTACGCGACGGCCAAGGCCTCGGGAGTGACCGTGCGCACCCGCGCGCCAGGCACGGTAATTGGATTGACAGGCTGGACCATTTCTCCTCCTTATTTGAGCGATAACGATTACCGCTTTCCTCCGCCGAATATACGGTCGCCCACCTTTCTCTCGCAAATCAGGGGCTTGCAACCACGCCTCGACCTGCTCCATACACTAGCTCGCGTTAAGCACTTGATTCGGAGCACATAAAATGGCGGACCAACACTCTTCAACTACCCTCGCTGGCCAGCGCCTGGCCGGCTCCAACGATAAAGCGCCCGCTGCCGGCGCCGGCCGATATATCGTTGGCGACTGGTCCCATATCTTCGCGGACGACGGCCCGTCTACGGACGTGCGGATTGTCTTCGACACCGTCGAGCGCCGTCTCGTGGCCATGCAGATGCACACGCACCGCGGCTATGTCGACGCCGGCCGCGCGCAGTTGGCCGACGTGCAGGATAGCCTCCTGACCGCCAATGCCCATGTCATCGAGTCGCCGGTAGCCGAGGGCTTCCAGATCGCGGCCGAGATGCCCGATTGGGCGGCGTCGGAGCGTCGGAACATCGCGATCGCTCAGTTTGAGCGCGATATCGCCTTCAGCAAGATCCAGCATGGCCTCCTGATCGGCCAGCTGGCCTTCGAGCTCGAAGCCGGCGGCGAGGAGGCTCAGGACGAGTTCCGCTGGGATGTGGTCGACAACGTGAAGGGCAATCTCGGCGCCGCCGCTGCCAATGCAGCGCCGGACGACCGGGCCGCCCAGGAGAATGCGATCGCTGGCGCCGAGGCCTGGGCCACGGAGCATATCGCGAGCGGCTCGCTCGCGGACCTGGTTGCCGCTTCGATCGCGCTCTCCAGCGCCAACGATACCCAGGCGGCCGTGTTCCAGCTGCTCACCGCGCCGGCTGCGGCGCCGGGGGGAGCATGATGGCGTCGGCGTCCTCACGCGCCCAGCCGCGTCGCGACATCGAGCGCGGAGAGAACATTGCCCCGCTGCGCGCGATCATGACTGCGCCGCCGATGTCGGCCGCAGCGCACGCCGCGATCGTTCGCCAGCGCACCGCCGCCCGGCGCCGTGCTGAAGACGCGCGTGATCGGCAGGCCTTGGCCGCCGACAACTGGAGCGCCCGATGACCGCGCCCGCCTTGATCCGGGCCGGAGTGCCGCTGCCGGGTGGCCGCCTGGTCGAGATCGCACGCGATGCCGGCCTGCCGGTTCTCTTCTCCGCCAACGCCTTCATGCGACGCGATCCGTCCGGCGAGATCTCCAGCGTGCGCATGGCTGACCGCGCCCATTTCGGCGGACTGGATGCTGCCTTAGACAGTGCTGGCTTCGTGGCTGCCGCTCGCTACCTTGGCTATCCGTGGTCGATTGAGCAGTACCTGAATTTGGTGGATTCCTACGACTGGTCCTGGTATGCGTCGATGGATCATTGCGTCGAACCGGAGATCGCGGGCGACAAAGCCGGGGTCATGTTCCGCGTGGCCGAGACGGTGCGCATGTTCAGCGAGCTGCGCCGCGCGGCTGCCGACCGCGGCATCGGCGCGCCGATGCCGGTCCTGCAGGGCTGGACGCCTGCTCAATATGTATGGTGTGCGGAAAAAATGCCGCTGTTCGAATGGCCGGATTTGATCGGGGTCGGAAGCATGTGCCGCCGGAACCTGCACGGCGAGGTCGGCGTCTTCGCCGTGATCGACGCGCTCGACAAGATCCTGCCCGCGCACACCCGCTTCCATTTATTTGGCGTCAAGGGAAAAAGCCTGGAGCACCTCGGCCAACATCCGCGCATCGCGAGCATCGACTCGATGGGATGGGACTTCGCCGCACGCAAAGACCATCCGACCGGCCGGAACATGGAGCTTCGAGGGCAATACATGCTCAACTGGGTAGAGCGGAACCGCGCAGCGGCCGCCGGTGCCCAAGTCGCCCACACCCCGTCGCTTCTGCCAGTGGAAGCGGAGACCGTCGACGAGCGCACGGGCGCCTGGCTCGACCTGGTGACGTCCAACGAGATCTGCGGCCCGGACGCGCGCTGGCACGCAATGCATGACATCGGGCAGCATGACTTCCTGGAAGATGGCGACGAAGACGAAGAACGCTGCGGGATGGGCATGGCATGAATGGCGGTCCAGTGATCAGCATTGAGCAGCTGAGCCAAGCCGTGGAGGCGCATCGGAGAGCTCGAGGTCGCTTCCCGGTCGCGGATGATGGGCACGCGCTGCCCGACCTCGCATGGAAGACGATCGACCGCCGACTGCGCGACGGACACCGTGGCTCCCAGGCGCGACCTCGCTAAGCAAACGGCTCGACGAGACCTACCCCACCGAACGCAATGTGGCGCCATACAGCAGCGCCAGCATGCGCGCCTGGGTCGTGGCGCACCGCGAGGCGAACGGCGACGTCTTCCCGCACGTTGCTTCCGGCGAGATTCCCGGCGCCAATCGTACCTGGATGGACGTCAACGATGCACCGCGCAATTGCCAGCTCGCATTCACGCAAAGCGACTCCCTGTCCTCATGGCTGGACGATATGCCGTCGCCGCCCCGAGTTTCACCTGCGGAGGCGATCGTGTCGTATCATGCGACAGCCGTGCGTCCCGACCACCTTAGAACATCATGAAATTGAAACTCGCCGCAGCAATCCTCCTGACGGGCATGCTCGCCACTACCGCCGCTTCTGCCCGGATCAGCGCGGTCTATGTCGACAAGGGGTTGCTTGGTCCACGGCTTCCTGAAGCTGGCCAGCTCGCGGAACCATTCCTCGAGCACAAGCTGGCTGCCTACCTCACCGAGGCGTTGCAGGCGCGGCGCATCCTCGTAATTGATGCGGCAAATGATCCGTCCCCGGCCCTGTTCGGCCGTGACACGCTCTACGTTTCGCTGTCATATACCCGAATTCCGGAGGGTACCGACAAACCGAACCGGTTCCGGGGCTATGCTCTTTACGTCTCCCAGAAGGATCCAGTATTCGATATGAGCCTGGCCTGCTCCTGGCAGATCGCTCACGCCCTTTCAACGGCTGGCGAGAAGCCCTGGGCGGCACGGGCTGGCTCCGCACCAACGCTGCTCGATCCTGCCGGCGTGCGCAGTTACGACGCCTTGACGGCGCCATCCTTCGTGAAAGGTCCGTCCGTCTTCCTGGAAGCGGGCGTGATGGTGAGCGAGGAGGAGGTGTCGCGTCTGGCAGATCCAGCTACGCTTAGGAAGATGGCGAGCGCGATCGCCGATGGGATTGACAGCTGCACACTTTAACCGCGCCATCATTTCATTGACCTGCCTCAGCGTTTGGACCGCTTCTCATGAGCTAAACCCTGCTCGATCTCGCCGACACTGAGCAAGGCGCTTCGCACGCCCGGGGCACCAGCCGGGTACTCACTGGCGGCCTTAAGCGGGGAGGGTTCACGGGCCTGCTTTCGTGCTTTCCTGCCTTTGAATTTGACCGGCATCTTTGCGACAACATGTACTGACATTTTCGATTTCTGCCTTTAGAACTCGATTACGATAGGGTCTACGCTGCGGCCGTCAATGAGCGGATATATCGTGACGCGTTTGTCACTCGGTGTGACCACGACGTCTTGAGACGAATTCTCTGTTGGGCACGAGTGAAGCTTGGGCGTCTTGAAGCCCAAGGAAACCAGCTTATCGCAGATCCACTGCCGCGAAGCGTTCGTCTCCTGGCTAATCGTGACGTCTTCATCAGGAGCGCCGCCGAACACGACCGGGGAAATTAGCGCCCTGTCTGCGATAGGAACTGCCGATTCGATCGCTTCCAAAAATTCCTCTCCCGCGACCATTCTCGGATCGTTGGAGTGCATCAGCGCACCTCCCCCAGCCGCCACAAATGCTACTCCGATGCAGGGGCCGAAGCCGGTTGATTCCATATCCCCAGTTTCGTTCACAACGAACTCGTACATCTCGATAGTTTTCATTTTCTCTCAGCCTTCGCGGCATCTCTGGCGACGTTCACATTATCCCGGCGCGGCCGCTCGTCACGCAAGCTTCATGCGTATTAAGCGGCGAAGGCCGAGGCCTTCGTGCAACCACGCGTGATCATCCTTTTTACACTGGCGGGCACAAACAGGCGGCTCTGACAACACAAACATCGGCCGCAAACACACAAACACGCGCCGCTCAATGAAGATCGAAACCGTACAGTTCAAGCCACCCGTGTCGCCAGCCATTTCGGACGACCTGGCTCAAAAGCTCACTGCAGCCGAGGAAGCAATCTACCGCCTCTACAAAGCCGGACACCCGGTCTACTACGGGTACTCGGGTGGTAAGGATTCGGCGGTGATCACCGATATCGGACTGCGGGCTGCGCGCCGATATAAAGCCGAAGGAGGCAATCCGATTTCGGTCGTTGGCACCAGCAACACGCTCATGGAAAATCCCGAGATCCAGGCTCACTACAGCAGTGAGCTCAACAAGATGGGACGGTACGCGCGCCGGCACGGCCTGGCCCTGCAAACGGCCATCATCGAGCCGACGCTGGCCTCCACCTTCCAGGTGAAAATCCTCACCGGCCGGGGCATCCCGAGCTTCGCCGGTGGCGAAGGAGACTGTACCCAGGACCTCAAAATATCGGGACAAATTCGGTTCCGAAAGAACTTGTTTGCGACCTGGATGAAGCAGGGTTTGCCGCCCCCGGTAACTGTGCTTGGGGTGCGTCGGGAGGAATCGGTCATCCGAGCGAACCGCATGCGCGAGCGGGGCGACAGCGCGGTCGAGCCGGTACTGAACAAAAACGGGGATTTGGTGCTGTCTCCGATTGCAGACTGGTCCGAACTGGACGTCTTCGAACACCTGGGTAACGTCACCAATGGCTTCGTCGAGTCCTACTCCGACTTCAAGGAGACGGACCGCATCTACGCGCACTCGGCCGGCACCAGCTGCTCGATTGTGGCGATGGACGTTCACGAGACGCGTAAAAGCCCTGGCTGCGGGGCGCGGCACGGCTGCTGGGGATGTCAGAAGGCCGAGGATAAGAGCCTGGAAGCGATGATTGCCCACGACCCTCGTTATGAGTACGCCCGCGGCCTGAACAAGCTGAACAAGCTGATCCGGGCAACGCGCTACGACTGGTCGCTTCGGCACTGGGTGGGCCGAACGATCCAGGGAGGCTATATCGAGGTGAAGCCGGACACCTACCATCCAAAGTTCATCCGCGACCTGACGCGCTACATGCTGCAGCTGGACTACGACGAGGAAGTGCGTGCGCGCCGCGCCGGCGAGCCGCCGAAGTTCCGCATTCTACCGTTGGAGATGATGGTCGCGATCGACGCGCTGCAGAGCCTGAACGGCCTGGCTAAGCCGTTTCAAGTTTGGGCCGACCAGCGCGATATTCGCCAGCGGAAGGTCCGCTATGACATTCCCGATGTGCCTACGACGCCTCCGCAGCCGCTGCCGCCGACGAGATACCTTCACGTCGGCACGGAATGGGACGACGGCCTCCACTCCAACTGGCACGGCCTGCGAGACGACTACCTGGAAGGGATCGTCGGCGAGACAGGCTGCCTGCCGCCCCTCAGGGAACTGAAGGGTGGCAAGAAAGTCTGGGACGTTCACCACGAGCAGCAGTTTGGCATCGACCAGGAGGCGGCGATGATGATCGAAGACTTCGAAATCGAGAACCTGCTGGCTTACCACGACCGCGGCTTCGCCGCGAGCGCCATCGGCTTTGCGTACAAATGGTATGCGCAATACGGCGTGCTTACCCTTTCCCACGCACAGCTGGCGAAACACGACGAGGTGCTGCGCCGTACGGCCTACAAGGATAGCCTGGGCCTGACTCTGGACTATTCGATCAACGACCTGCTTGCGCGAACGATCGCGTTCGAAGACCTGCCGGCCGAGGCGCAGCTCGCATGGAGTGAGCCGAAGAAGGAAAAGAAGACGAAGAAGGCGAAGGAGACAAAAAAGGCGGTCACCGAGCTGCCGGATCCTTTGCACATGGCCGCCGAACCGGCCCCAGCGACGAAGGATGCACCAGCGCAGGCGCCGGAACTGGCCAGCGGCGACGACAGCCTCGACGAGCATGACTTGATCGACCTGAGCGATGCTGAGGGTCCGCAGCTGGCGCTCTTCTCCTAAGTTCGCGCGATCGGGGTAGTCATATAGCCGTGGCGCGCCAGCGGCGCCACCGTGTGATTATCCGATTCGCGCGGTGGCAACGTCGTCTGCACTGCATTAAAAAGTAGTTCTCAAATACAACATTTACGCGTAATGACTATGCCGCGTAACAACTTTTACGGCATAATTGTCCCGATATCCCTGCCTGGCCCTCCTCTCGCCGGGCGCATCTACAAGGAGAAAACGTGCTGTCTTTCGAAGCCGCCTGGAACAATTTGTTAGACCAGATCGAGCAAAAAGGATGGGCCTGGCAGTACGTCCACGCCGACGATGGCGCAGGTGGGTACGAGCCCTTCCCGTTCTACTGCTATACGGTTGGCCTGGCGGCGAAAGGCCTGCCCGACCTCATCGTGGTTGGATTGAATCCCCGCGTGGCCACGGACGCCGGCGACGAGATCATCAGCCGCGCGCTGCAAGCCGGCGGCCAGCCCTTTACCCTCAATACCGTGCTGCTGGACGTTTTCAAAAACAGCCGGGCCATGCTGGTCGAGGTCCCGAAAGAGCACGCTGCGAACCGCAGCCTCTTTGCCCTGGACTTTGCCGAGGCGACGTCGAGACCTCTTCAGGTTTTCCAGCTGCTATGGCCTGATCAAGGCGGGCGCCTCCCGTTTGAGGACGGTGCCGACGCCGCCTTCGTTGAGGTGCAACCAGTGCTGAAGCACCTACCGCTCCCAGATCCTGTTCAGCCGGATTCCCCCGCAATGCAATGAAATCGCCTGTTCGACATGAATACGTGACGGTCCACGGCCTTTGGCTGCCCTGCGAGTATGAAAGCTGCCAAGACAAGGTTATCATTCGATGTCTTGGTGACATCGACCGTGTCTGCCTGGACCTGCCACGGTACCCTCTTCCACTTGATGAAGCCCTGGAGCAGTACTTCGCCGCGGTTCCTGAATCGCGCAAGATCGTCGTGCTGGTGCCGCGCGAAGGCGTGAGCCGAGAGCAGTGGGCATGCCGACAGGCGCTCAAGCGCGACCTGGCCACCGAGATCGAAGACCACCTGGCGTGCGCTGCTGCTTGAGGCGCGGCCGTCAAAAACTGAAGACTATGACCGAACCAAATCGCCACGACCTCTCCGACGCTACCCCAGGTAACTCGCGCGTCTTCGCGCGCCAGATCGCGGCCGAGATGGTGCAAAACCACGAGCTTCCAACCGCCGAGGCTGTCCGCAAGCGCATTATCGAGAGGACGCGTGGGGAACTCAACCCGTCGGCGCTGACTATCCAGACTGAGATCAAGGCGTGGTACAGCGAGGAGTTCTGGCCCACGTTCCATACGATGGGCTCATTACCGAAAGATACTGAGGTACCGGCGCAGGTACGCGCACTCTTCCAGTCGTCGTTCCAAACGATGGCGGTTCAGCTGTTTGCCGCGGCGCGCAGCAGTTTCGACGGCGAGCGCGTGGAATGGCAGCGCCAGGTCGCGGAGGCCGATCGCGTGGTGCAGGACCTGCAGCAGAAGCTCGGCGAACAGGAAGTGCACACGGCCGCGGCCCAGGAGCTCTTCGAGATCGAACAGCACAACCACGCGGACACGAAGCAGAAGCTGGAGGCGGCTGAGGCCCAGGTCCGCGAGCTGGCCGTGAAGCTCCAGGCGGCGCACGAGCAGCAGGCCAAACACGAGCAGCAACTCAATGAGGTAAGGACGTCCGAGCGTGAGCGCGCCGACACCCAGATCGAGACCGCGCGCGCCGATGCCAAGCGCCACCTGCAGGAGATCGACAACCTGCGCCAGCGCGTCAAGGCCCAGGACATGTCGCTGGCGAGCCAGACTGCCGAAAACCGTCGCCTCGGCCTCGAGCACGCCAAGATCACCGGTGAGGCGGCGGCGCTAGCGCAGGAGATCAAGAACACCCAGGCCGCCAACGCCAGGGAAGTCGAGCGCCTGGTGGCCGCGCTGCAGGCAGCCCAAGCCGGACCGGCCCAGGGAGAACGGATGAAGCCTGCGCTTCGGGCCGCTGGCGGGACGGCCGCGATCGCTCGAGGTGCCGGCCGCACCAAAAAGTCCTTGCGCAAGCCCACACGTAATACCTGATCCGGCCCCGATCGCCTAGATCTTTGCAACCACGGCTGGCGCTGGCCAGCATACTGTTCGCTCACCTATCCGTCAGCGAACAGTATGCAACAGCAACCAGCATCCCCCCAGCTCCATATCCGGTGCGATACCGTCGACGACGTGCACGCCCGCGAGCTACGCCAGCACCCGGCCGCACGCGACGTCGGCTTCGGCTGGCTTCGCATCGCACAGCAAGAGTACTTCCCTGACCGCGTTCTGCTGGTGAGCACCATCACAGCTGCCTCCGTGACCTTTCGCCACGGGGGCTCGAGCGTCGACCACATGCGCGCGTCGCTGACTGCCGGCGTCTACGCTTGCAGGAACCCGCAACAGTGCCTCGATGAAGATATCGACGTCGACGAGAGCGACGCCGCCACCCCCGCCTCATCCGCTTTGTAAAAGGACGATCACCATGTCACGCTTTCGCAGCTACGGCCAAGCCCGAGGAACCCGTACTTACCTGTCGCGCCGCGACGAATTCGGCATGAGCGAGGAGGAAAAACACGCCGCCTACCTGAAACGCAAGGCCGCCGCCGAGGCCGCGAAAAAGGCTGGCGTCGGTCGGCCGCTCATGCCCTATCGGCCAGCTGGACCGACCGCGAGCGAAATCGCGCGTTCGATGGCTGAAGAACAGGCCCAGGCCGCGGCTCACCGCACAGCGAGCGTCGCGCCCCAACGGCCGGTGCCGCAATCGGGCGACCTCTTCGCCGGCCTGGAGGCTGAGGAAGAGGAAGAAGAGCTGGGCGAGGCGCCTGCGCCGTAACGCCCGGTCACTCCCCCGAGCCGTCCAAGCCGCCGCCGGGCTTCATTCGAGGTCCGGCGCCAAGGCCTTGCGCAAAGTGGAACAACCACGCCCCGCTCGGCTCCTTACACTCACTTATCCCGTGCTCCCGGCCGCGATCGACCGTAAACCTGGCGCTGTCGCCACAAGAAAGGATCCATGAAACTCTACCTTCTCTCCGAAGAGATGATCGCTCAAATCACCTCTCTACTGGGCCAGGCCCGGCCCGAGCAGCTGGCTCTGGGCGCGCCTGCGCGGGAGCTGCTGCACGCGACACTGTCTGGCCCGAGCTTTGTCCCGAAGGTCTATGTCGGCCTCGAAGGTGGGCTTATCCAGGGCGCCACCGGCAATTGCGAGATGCGCCTGGTAGGTGGCGACTACGACGTCGACGGTTCGGCACCGAGTGAACGCCGCTACCTCAGCGCCTTTGGTTCGACGGCTGTCACCGTCGAGCACCAGGTTGCGGTCGACCCGAGGGTGTGCAACGCCTTGTTCGACGACGCACTGGGTGACGAGAACATCGAGGCCGACCAGCCGACGGGAGGGATGGCGCAATGAATTTCGAGCACCCACTGCTGTCCTGTCTGCCCCGGGGGTACGTCGCCTGGCGCGGCCGCTCGGTCGAGCACTTCGATTACCGTGACGATCACGAGGCGTTCGCAGCAGCCGGCCGCAAGCTGGCCGAGCACTGCGAGATCCTCGAGGCCAAGGGTTTCCCGGTTACCTCGCGGACCTGCATGTTCAGGCCGCTCTTCCGCGAGGCGCCAGCCGGCACGCCCTGGCTCCAGGCAATGACGACGTTCTACACTGTCGTGGCCGACAGCGCCGGTCGCGGGCGCCGTTGCATCTTGGCGCTGCCGGACCACACCGCGGTCGCGATCGGCGTGGAGAACGGCCATCTCATGGTGGATTACGGATACGAGTCCGAAGCTGCCTTCGGGACCACCAACCTCCTCTACAAGCTGCAGAACGAAGGCTTCCAATCATGTGACGCGTCCAACGTGAGCTATGCGCGCCTGGTCAGCCTCTTCACCGAAGCGGGCCTGACCCCGGAGCTCGTGGCCGCCGCACTTGCCTCGACAGTCCCTGCGCAGGAGGAGCACTCTCCTGCCGAAAGCATGGCGTAACACCACCACATGAAACCTGCCGGCGTTACCCGGGCGCCGATCCCAGGGAACGATTAAAACCGTGACGAAACGCGGAAACGGCAGTCTAACCGGCTTGCCGAATGCGGTCTCCAGCAAAGTCCAGCAGCACAGTTCTGCTCAGGTGCTGACGCGGTTGCGGCCCGCATCTTTCGCCTTGTACAAGGCGGCCTAAGCCGCCTTCAACGTCGACAGTACAATCGGCTGGGAATTCTGGCAGCCCGCGAGCTCGACCAGCAAGTTGGCGGCACGGCGCTCGCAAAGCACAGGGAACGATTTAGCGCCGTTGGAGAGCAGATAAATGGTCCTGGTGATCCCGTTGACGAAGCTCAGGGACGGGTCCCCAGCACGTCCGACTATCACTTTGCGTTTGAAAAAGTAGAAACGCGATTCATACTCAACGATGTCGGATGCCGATCGCCAGCACGAAACTTGCGCCAAAGGGACCGGGTTTTCCGCGCCATGCGAGAAGCCGTCGACAGCATACGAGTACTTGTAGTCCCCTGGCCATGTTTCGGGCGTTTTGAGCGCAATCTCCCGGTGGCTGCTCAGCGGCTGGCGCCAGAGATCAACGAAGCGGGCAGCATCGACCATCACGACCACGTAATAGTCCTCTTCATGCGGCACCTGGGCCTGCATGTGCACCGTTTTCCCGCCCTCCAGCGTGATCTCGAAAGTCGCTGCTTCCAGCCAGCCAAACAGCTTGCGGACACCCGTATACGTCGTCCCTTCTACTAACGCCATTTTTTGAATTCTTCAAGCCGGGACCAAAGCAGCGTTCATCAAATTGGCCACCTTATCCGCGCTGATCGTTTGCAGCGTTTCGGAACATTCGTCGCAACCCAGGAAGAAAAGGCACGCCACATCGCTTGTGTTGAGGCGCCCTTGCTGGACGTTCGAGCGGTTGATAATCGAGGTTTGCCAAGTCAAATGCGTGCTGCCGCACTCTTTGCATTCGACGATCGACGATGCTTGGATATTCATTTTTTATTCCTGACGCGATTGGTGACCTCTGCATTATCTCGGCTCGACAGCCAGTCTCGCAAGCATCCCGAAAATAGTTCTAACGACCCCGCTCGAACTCGATCTCCTCGTCGGGGTTCATGGCTATTTCGTCCATACCCAGGGCTTCACAGGCTGCCGTCCACTCGACGCGATCGCGATCGCTCACCTCGTCCCAGTAGATATCGTCCGGGGCCAGGCCGCACGCGCCCCAACCGTCGCCCCGGACCATCTCCGCCAGCGCCCAGCTTGGAGACAGCAGCGCCACGCCTCGCGCATCGGGCCGTACCATTCCAGGCGCCAGCAGCTTGAACCAGCCTGGCGGCCTGGGCTTCACATCGAAATGGTCGACCTGGTACGTCGGCTCAGCCGAGCTCACCGCTACCTCGGGTCGATAGGGGATCTGCGTGGTCCAGCCGGCGCGCCGCAGGATCTCGACGCCGACGAGCACGGCCGACGGCATGGCCAGTCGCAGTCCAGCTTCCCAGTCGGGCTCCCGGCCTACCACCAAATTCGCAAAAACGTCACTATGACCGCCCAAGCTGGCCACCAACCCACGGCGCTTCCACAAATACAGGTAGTGTGAGGCCGTCTTCGAAGTCCACTGGAAGCGCACCGTCAGATCGGCGCCGCGGAAGACAGCGGGCAGTAAAGTAAGGCGCTCGTGTGCGGAAATCGTCTTCTTCATGGTGCTGGCGCACTCTCTTCAGGCTCCGGGTCCGATTCGGCGGCCGGGCCGTCGTCCTGGGCGTTGACCAGCGCGTGCATGCTCTCCACGCCACGATCAAGCGCTGCGACCGACGCGTCGATCATGGTGCGCACCTTGTCGTCCGTCAGCGGCCACGATGGCGGCAGCCAGCGGCGCAAGTCGGCCTTCACCTTATCTGCGGACCCGAGCAGCTCCTGGCGCCTCGCTGCGGCCTTCTCAAGCCAGTTCTGCGGCGTCTCGTTGGGGTAGGTCGCCAGACGGGTGGCCAGATCCTCTTCAGTGCAAGCCTGCGCTTCGCCGCGCTCGGCCAGCCAGTACAGGTCGAACACGTCCCGCGGCTTCAGGTACGGGCGGGCGACCACGGCAAACACCTTGTCGACGAAGATCTCCTTCAGCTCGAGTGTCGGTACGAACGCCTGGGCGCCGGCGGCGCGCCCGACGATCAGTCGAACGGGGTGGACCGCGGTGGCCAAGGGCTTGAGGGCCTCGTCCGGCGCCGCCCATAGCTCGACCTTGACGCGTACGGACCCGACCACACCATCCCCGCTGACTGCGACGTCGAACACGTGCGGGTTGCGGCCTTCCTTGGGCGTCGTGACACTCAGCGCCATGTCCGCAGGCAGCCAAGGCGTGCCAGCAAGGCGTGCCTGGATCGACGAGCCGATCGAGCCCAGCTTCAGCGAGTCGGCCACCAGGAAGTCCAGATCCTCGGAAAATCGCGGCGAGCCGTGCACCAGGTGCAGGCTGGTACCGCCCTGAAAGATCAGTTCGCCCGGTGCCCAGCGGCGCGAGGCCATCAATGCTTCCAGCACCGCCACGTGCAGCGCCTGACGCAGATCGAACGCCTCAGCTGGCGCTAGTTGTCGCTTACCCATACATCCTCCTTTTTCTGAAGTTTATCTAAAATTCTTTAGATAAACTAGGAAATCTTGCGACATCAGCCGACTCGAGCAGGCCTCATTAGATAGGCCTTGAGTTCGAGGTCTCGCTCTCGCAGGTGATCCACTCCGGGAGCCCGGCGCGCATGCATGCCTCGATCGACGCGAAGCCGTTGGCCTGATCGGGGATCACTGGTACCAACGTTGCGCCGGCTGGGCGACCTCCGTCCCATCCGGCCATAAACGCCTCGGCCTCATCCACACTGGGGAAAGTCACGGCGCAGTCCTGATCGACTGGATCGAGCTTGGACCAGAAGCCGAGTCCCATGCATTCGCCGATGAATACGCCGTCCTCTTCGCTATAAATTACAAACGCCACGTCAATTCCTTTCATTGCATCGTCAGTGCGAACGTCTCTTCCTCTTCGCCGGTCTGGGGGTCTTCGTAGTGGAAGTCTTCGGCAGCTCGCGGCACGTTTACATCGCGGAAGTCCAGGCGGACGGTCGGCACCCCGGTGCCGGATTCCTGGAACGCGCCGGCTTCGATCGCCGTCACGGTCACGTCCTGGGTGGCCAGGAATTCCTTGAACTGGGCATGCGCCTTCGTTTTCCCGTCAAGCCAGCTCGTGGATGTGATCACCGACAGCGCGCCGCCGGGCCGGATAAATTGCAGCATGTGCATGACGTGCTGGATGTCCTGATTTCGGGTGAAAGGTGGGTTGGCCAGGACAAAGTCGAACGTCCCGATCTCTTCCGGCGTGACGCTCAGGAAGTCGCGCTCGATGACGTCGTAGCCCTGGGCACGCAGCTTGATGGCGTTCACGTTCCAGGCTTCGATCACGACCATATCAGCGCCCATCTGGCGCGCCACGTTGGCGAGCGCCCCGGTTCCGGCCGACGGCTCCAGGCCGCGCTTACCGCGCACCGTGCCCAGCGTCTTGCAGATCTCTTCGACCGCCTCGACGGCCTTGACCTCGGGCGTCGCGAAAAATTGGTATTCCTGCTGGAAATTGACGGTTTCGCCCGTGACCAGGCGGCGGAGCAGATCCGCGCAGTCGATGCCCTCGTCGAACGCGAAATGCTTGTTGCGGCCGGTGATGTAGCGCCCACCTGCCTTTCCCAAGCGCTGGCTGATTTCGTCGTAGTGCTGCAGCTGCTGCACCGGCAGCTGCAGCTTTGATCCGGAGACGGTCAGCAGCGCCAGCTCCTGCTCGATGGTAAGCTTGACTGGCGTCGGCGCGGCTACCGAGACGGTCGACGTCGAGGATTGCCTGGCGCGCTCGGTAGCAGCCTCGCCAACCAGGCGCGCACGCAGCTGCTCCAGCTGCTCGTCGGAGACGGTGCCGACGTACTTGGAGCCGATGATGCGGTTGTACTTCAGGTAAATCCGGCCATTCGGGATCACCTCCAGGTAGTACTCGTTTGGGATCGACGCCTTTTCGCTTCCGTAGACCATCCCACGCGCCTCAATGTATTCGATGAGCTCGTTGCTCACCGGCGCGTACGCGCTATGCCCGGTTCGCCAGTTCGACTCCAGCGGCAAGTGCACCCATACGCTGTCCGCCGGCCGCGTCGCGGTGCGGCTGTCCAGCTCACGGCGCACGTGGATGGAATTAACCAGGCGCTGCAGGCCGTCGTCTGCCATGCGGCGGCAAATTTCTGGGTCGATGAACTGAATGCTGACGTCCCAGCCGCCGTTCGCGAAGGCCAGGCGCCGGATGTCCTGGAACTCAGGATCGTCGGCCAGACCATTGGTCGACGTGCGCAGCGCGCGCTCGATATCCGCGCCCGAGAGTCCCTGCATGCCAGCGACGAGGAAGTCGTCAGCGGTCGAGGTCACACGTGGCCAGCGGCCGTGGTACTGCTTGAATTGCTGGCAGTAGCCGAGGATATCGTTCAGGGTCAGACGGCGGTCGGGAGTAATGAATGGCTGGGTGGGCATGGCGTCCTCGCATAATTGGTCGCCGCTATATTGCCCAGCGATCGCAGGCGTGGTTGCTCGGCTTTTTCCCGATCCTCTTCGGCGCCCTGAACGGTGTGGCGTGGAAGCGGTGGCCAGCTGGCAAGTGGGCCGCCTGGTTCGCAATATTGAGCGTGCTCACTGCGCTGGTTCATCTCGCGGGCTACGTGATGCCACGGTAGCCCTGGCTACGCCAGCCGCTGGCCAGCTTCCTCGCCTTCGTCACCGCCGATATTTTCGTGATGCGTCACACCTTCCGAGCCGCGTAGGAATGCGCTGCGCCGGGCATGGACATGCCGTGCATGCTTCTCAATCTCGTAGGCGCTATGGCAAACAGGGCAGGACTCGACGGAGTCGGCGAGCAACTGGCTCTCCAGGTCCTCGTCATCGCGCGCGCTGAAGCACCAGCCGGTGTGCTCCAGCTCGCCCTTTGCGTATGCGAGAAGAACGGATATCTCCTCAACGCTCACTTCCGTTACGCCTGGACGGTAGATCGCCTCCAGGCAGGGTTCGAGTTCCTGCCTGAATATGGCGTTGACGACGATGGGATCGGCGGGCTGCCGGTCGCGCGCCATTTGCTCCACCTCGGCGACTGCGACACGCACGTCCACTCCTTCAGCCGGAAGGCTTTTGTCGCTCCTGACGCATGAAAGGAGGGCGTGCAGGGCGCTGGGGCGAACGTCGATGAAGAGTGGGAGCGAAAATGTCATGCTTACATATTGGAGATTCGGATTCGTTGTCGGCGCCGGTCGACAATGTGCATTTAGCGCCAATTTCATCAAGCAGCTGCTCAGGCAGCCATTGTCCGAGTTACTGCTGCCGCCAGATCATTGCAGTGCTCAACGAATTGAGCGCGCGCCTCAAGCGGGAGTGCCGCGATCTGGTTTAGGAGCCGGTTACGTTGGCCGGTATTCAGCTGCAAAATGCAGTTGATTAGACCGGCTTCCAAGCTCTCTGCTGGTGCCCCCCGAGGTCTTAGAATACTTGGCGCGCCACCAATTTCGTCCCACGGCACAGCATCAACTTGCTCGACCCTGTCGACGCGTTTGCCAAACGCCACGGCCAAATCCCTCACGGCCTCAGAACTCGTGCACTCTTCGTAATGGCCTTGTACCACTGCCCCGTGAAGAATACGGCCTCCGAAGCGGCCATCGCCTCGACTCCACACGTATAGGACATGCTCGACACTGGCAGGTGCTGTTTGGTCGCTCATTGTTTTCTGAGATTACTGCGCGTAGGCGCGCCAGAAGGATTCATCGGTTCCGACGCTGTCCTTCAACTCCGGATGAATGACACGCTCAGGGAGGAAAGAAATCCACGGCAGCCAAAAGCCCAACACTCGGCGCCGGCGCCCGACCCGGACCACGACTCGTTCGTTGAACACCTCCACGGGCCACGTTCCGGCCCACGTGGTGACCGCTTCGCCAGTCCTCTTGAGGACGGTAGAT
>Ga0209023_10001345_pt1 | contig 33177 bp, 26 predicted proteins | sample LakOneMetagenome_FD_187468 | JGI IMG/M metagenome (GOLD analysis project Ga0209023, IMG submission 187468) | Freshwater and sediment microbial communities from Lake Erie, Canada (SPAdes) (version 2) | ecosystem: Environmental > Aquatic > Freshwater > Lentic | place: Lake Erie, Canada...
ACATCAGGTTCGTCGTCGCGGTGCGGGTGGCGACGATCTGGCTGATGTTGCGCACCGCGAAATCGTCGTCCGCGCCCGGTTCGATCTTGTGCCGCTGGCGCAGCAGGCTTTCGATCTCGCTCTGCGCACTGTCGAGGTTCTTCGCATCGTCCACGCCGACCGAGATCTGCTGCACCGCGGCCGGCGGCATCGATTGCGAACTCGACAGGCGGCGGCGCGCGACCTCCAGCGGCACCACGACCACGTCGTCCTGGTCCTGGCCGAAGCCGCCCTGCCCCTTCGCCGCGAGCACGCCGACCACGGTGAACGGCACGCGCCCGAGGCGCACGACCTGGCCGAGGCCGTCGTCGTCGCCGAACAGTTCCTTGCGCACGGTGTCGCCGATGATCACCGGCTTGGAGCTGCCGCCGTAATCGCTCGCCTGGAAGCCGTCGCCCTGCGCGAGTCGCCAGTCGTTGATCGCGAACCAGTCCTGCTGCACGCCCTGCCATTGCGTCGACGCATTGTTCTCCGCATACACGACCTGGGTGCTGCCGCGCAGCGAGCCGGTCGCGTATTGCACTTCCGGCACTTCGTTGCGGATCGCCTCGACGTCGCCGTCGTCCAGGCTCCAGCGACTGCCCTGCGCGAGTCGTGCACCACCCGGGCCAGTGCCGCCGGCGCTGCCGATGTCCAGCCGCTGCGAACCGAGGCCGGAAACCATCTTGTCGATTTCCGCCTGCGTCCCCTGCCCGATCGAGACCATGACGATCACGGCCGCGATGCCGATGATCACGCCGAGCGATGTCAGCGCGCTGCGCATCCAGTTGCCGCGCAGGGCGTAGAGCGCGGTGCGCAGGATGTCGGCGAAATTCATGCGCCCACCGCCTCAGGTTGCGGATGCAATTCACCGTCGTGCATCTCGTAGGTGCGGTCCGCGTACGCGGCGACGTGCGCATCGTGGGTGATCAGGATCACGGTATGGCCGTCGTCGCGCAGATGCTTGAACAGCGCGAGGATTTCCTCGCCGGTCTTCGAATCCAGCGCACCGGTGGGTTCGTCGGCGAGCAGGATCGGCGGGCTGTTGACCAGCGCGCGCGCGATGGCCACGCGCTGCTGCTGGCCGCCGGAGAGTTCGTTCGGATGATGGGCCGCGCGTTCGGCGAGTCCGACCGAGGCCAGCGCCGCCAGCGCGCGTTCGCGTCGTTCGGCATGCGGCACGCGCGCGTAGCCGAGCGGCATCGCGACGTTGTCGGTGGCGTCCATGCGCGGCAGCAGGTGGAAGCCCTGGAACACGAAGCCGATCTTGTCGCGGCGCAGCGCCGCCAGTTCCTCGGCATCGAGGGTGGACACGTCGACGCCGTCGCATTCGTAACGGCCCGAGGTCGGCGTGTCGAGGCAGCCGATCAGGTTCATCAGCGTGGACTTGCCTGACCCGGACGGCCCCATGATCGCGACGAATTCGCCGGGCATGATCCGCAGGCCGACGCCTTTCAGCGCGACCACTTCCGCCTCGGTTCCGGGGGAATAGACCTTGCCCAGCTGTTCGGTGCGGACCGCCGGCACCGCGTCGGCCACGGCCATCACTTCGCCTCCGTCGCCGAACGCTCGCCGGTGATGACTTCATCCCCTTCGGCGATGTTCGGCCCGGAGACTTCGGTGCTGCTGCCGTCGCTCGCGCCGAGCCGCACCATCACCGCTTCGGGCTTGCCGTTCGCGAGTTTGTAGATGGTGACGCGCTTGGCATTGAGCTGCGCTTCCATCGCCGCGTTCCACTTGGCTTTCTGGCCATCGTCGAGCGTGGCGGTGAACGCGGCGAATTGCTGGTTGAAGCGATCCCGCATGCGCGCGCGCATCTGCGCCTGCATGCCCGCATCCGGAGCGCCGCCCTGGCCGCCGAAGCGCGGCCCGCCACCGAACAGGCGATTGCCGCCCTGCTGCCGCGTGGATTGCGCACCTTGGCCCTGCTGCGCCGCGCGTTCGGCCTGGCGCTGCCGCATCTGTTCCAGCGCGGCGTCGAACGCGGCCTTCTGCCCGGCATTCAATCCCAGCGTGCCGGCGAGGTCCTGCAAATCGCCGGCCATGTTCGCGTTGCCCGCGCCACGGTTGCCGGATTGCGCCTGCTGTCCCGGGCCCGTCGGCTGCAGGTCGCCCAGCGGCGAACCTTCGGATGGCTTGAAGCGCAGCGCGGCATTGGCGAGTTTCAGCACGTTCGCGCGCTTGCTGACTTCGATGTCCGCGTTCACCGTCAACCCCGGCAGCAAGGTGCCGTCGCTGTTGTCGACGGTGACGATCACCGGATAGGTCACCACGTTGTTCGCCGTGGTCGCGGCCAGGCGCACTTGTTCGACCACGCCCTTGAACTGGCGGTCGGGGAAAGCATCGGCGCTGAACGAAACCACCTGCCCGGCCTTGACCTGGCCGATGTCCGATTCGTCGACGGCCAGTTCGATCTGCATCTTCGACAGGTCTTCGGCGATGGTGAACAGTTCCGGCGCCTGCAGGCTCGCGGCCACGGTCTGGCCGGGCTCGATGCTGCGGGTCAGCACCACCCCGTCCACCGGCGAGCGGATCACCGCGCGGTCGATGTTGACCTGGGTGTTCTTCAGCGACGCGGTCTGCTGGTTGATCGAGGCTTGCGCCGAATTCACTTGCGCGCGGGCCTGGTCGAGCGCGGCGCGGGCGAGGTCGACATCGCTCTTCGACACCAGTTGCTGCCTGCCGAGGTCGGCCTTGCGCGCGTAGTCGGCTTGCGCATTGCGCAGGGTGGCCTGCGCCTGCGCGAACTGCGCGCGTGCGCTGGCGATCTGCGCGTTGCCCTGCTCGAGTTGCGCCTCGTAGGTGCTGGGATCGATCCGCGCCAGCACCTCGCCCTTTTCCACGTGGCTGTTGAAATCCACCAGCACGTCGGTGACCTGGCCGGAAATCTGGCTGCCGACGGTCACGGTGGAAATCGCGCTCAGGGTGCCGGTGGAGGAAATCGCGACGCGTATGTCGCCACGCTGCACGGCCTCGGTGCGGTAACCGCTGCCGACGGCCGCGCCGCCGTGCCGGTGCCAGGCCCAGGCGGCGAGCAGCGCAAGCGCGACCAGTCCCGCGGCGATGGCGATAGGGCGACCGGAACGCCGGCTGCTGCGGTTCTGCATCTTCGGGGGCGGGTTCGGCACGGGGATGGGGTCTCGATGCAAGGGAATCCGCTACGACAACGCGTGCGCGCGGGACGCGTTGACCCCGGTCAGCCGGCGAAACGTATCGTCGCGGTGGTCCCGGCCCCGGGTGAGCTGTGCAAATCGACGCTCCAGCCGAGGCGTTCGGCGAGCCGCTGCACCACGTGCAGGCCAAGTCCCTTGCCGCTCACCACGGATTCGCTGCCGCGGAAGAACGGCTGGAACGCGCGCGCCAGCGTGGCCGCATCCATGCCCGCGCCGGTGTCCTCGACTTCGATCCGGTCGGATTCGATCCGCACCTCGATCCGGCCCTCGTCGGTATGCGCGCAGGCGTTGCGCAGCAGTTGCGCGAGCATCACCCCGGGCACGCGCAAGGGGGCCTGCACGCGCGGCTGCGCGTGTTCCACGACATCGATCACGACCTGCTTGCCTTCCAGCAGCGGCAGCGCCAGTGCGGCGTGCTCGTGCACGACTTCGGCGATGTCGATTTCCTCCATGTCGAGCGGCACGTCGGGATGCCGCGCCAGCACGAGGAAGGCATCGACCAGTTCCTCCATCTCGCGCAACGCGTTGCCCATCCGGCGCAGGGAGCGCGCCCCGCGTTCGCTCAGCGCTTCCTGCGCGAGCAGGTCGCCGGCCACGCGCACCACGGTCAGCGGCGTGCGCAATTCGTGGCTGGCATCGCGGGTGAAATCGCGTTCGCGCTCGATGTACTCGCGCATCCGCCCGGCGACGGTGCGCAGCGAAGCGCGCAACTGCTCGACTTCGGCGACGGGTTCTTCGTCCTGGTCGATGCGGTCGAAGGCGTGCACCGAGGGCGTCGCCGGGTCCCAGCGCACCACCGCATCGGCCAGGCGAACGACGGGTTCCATCACGACGTTGCTGGCGCGGTAGCCCAGCCGGGCCAACACCAGGATGCAGATGGTCCCGAGCAACAATGCCAGCAGGGTGAAGTAGAGCACGATGCGGTTCGCGGCTTGCGGGAAGAACGTCAGCACGAGGCGACGCCCGTTCTGCTCGGTGACGATGGCCAGCCGCCCGCCATCGCCGATGTGCTGGAAGCCGAGCTGCAAGCCGCGCACGTCCGCAGGCAATTCCGCTTCGCCCGCCGGGCCGGCGGGAACCAACCAGCTGTCGAAACCCATGCCGCTGCTCCGCGCCTGCGGATCGCTCGCGATCAGGCCCCACAGGTGCGCGGATTCGTTCTCCATGCGGTCCTGGAGCATGCGGTCGCGCAGGAACGTCCCGCCGTAGATCAACGCGAGCGCCATCGCCAGGCTGGCGACGATCGCTTGCGTGACGAAGACCCACCGCAGCTTGCGTTGGAGGCGTTCCGGAGCGCGCACGTGCATTCCGACCGGCCTTTAGGCCGGGGGCCGGTCGATGTCGGCGATGCGATAGCCCGCGCTCTGAACCGTGTGCAGCAACGGCTTGTCGAACGGCTTGTCGATGACCTTGCGCAGGTTGTAGAGATGGCTGCGCAGGGTGTCGGAATCGGGCAGGCTGTTGCCCCAGATCTCGCGTTCGATGTCCTGCCGGCTCACCACGCGCGGCGATTCGCGCATGAGGATGGTCAGCAGCTTCAGCCCGATCGGCGACAACTGCAGTTCGGTGCCGCCGCGGGTGGCGCGCAGGGAAGCCGGATCCAGCACCAGGTCACCGACCTTCAGCACTTCCGAACCGACCTGTCGGCGCTCGCGCCGGATCAGCACGCGCAGCCGCGCCTCCAGTTCCTGGATCGCGAACGGCTTGGTCAGGTAATCGTCTGCGCCGGCGGAGAGGCCGGTGAGCTTTTCGTCCAGGGTGTCGCGCGCGGTCAGCATCAGGATCGGCGTCGACTTCCGCGCTTCCTCGCGCAGGCGCTTGCAGACCTCGATGCCGTCCATGCGCGGCAACATCAGGTCGAGCACGATCACGTCGTAGCTGTTCTCGGTCGCGAGGCGATAGCCGTCGAGGCCGTCGGCGGCGAAGTCCACTTCGAAGCCGCGGCCTTCGAGGTATTCGCCCACCATTTCCGAGATATTGCGGTTGTCCTCGACGATCAGTACCAGACCGCCGTTTTCCTGTGTTTCGCGCATGGCCCACCCCTTTCTTCAGCTTTGTGAAAGGTGCCGGCCAGCGGGTGGAGGTCGCGTGAAGGCATCATTCGCGCCTAGACCTGGAGACCTTATGACCATCGCCCGCTACCTGCCGATCCTGCTGCTGGTCGGTTCCAACCTGTTCATGACCTTCGCCTGGTACGGGCACCTCAAGTACCGATCCGCACCCCTGCTGCTCGTGATCCTGGCGAGCTGGGGCATCGCCTTCTTCGAATACCTGCTGCAGGTGCCGGCCAACCGGCTCGGGAGCACGGTCTATTCCGCGCCGCAACTCAAGGGCATGCAGGAAGTGATCACCCTGCTGGTGTTCGCCGGCTTCTCGACCTGGTACCTGGGCCAGCCGCTGAAGTGGAACCACTGGGCCGGCTTCGCCCTGATCGTGGTCGCGGCGCTGCTGATCTTCAAGGAATGATCTGTATCTAGAACGGAATTTTCCCGACGAAGATATCCTTGAACATCACCCAATCGCCGGCGAAGGAATAGAACGGATGCTTGAACGTCGCGGGGCGGTTCTTCTCGAAGAAGAAATGCCCGACCCAGGCGAAGACGTAGCCGGAGAGCAAGGCCGCGAGCAGCCACCACCCGTTGCCGCGCAGGATCGCGAGCAGGACGAAACCCAGCGCGAGGCTGCTGCCGGCGAAATGCAGCCGACGGCAGGTGCGGTTGCGGTGCTCGCCGAGGTAGAAGGGATAGAACTCGCGGAAGCTGGCGAATCGATTCATCCGCGTTCCTCCGCCTTGGCCAGGTCCCAGTAGCGATCCTGCGCCTCCAGCGGCAATGCCGACAAGTCCGTTCCATCGGCGGCGGCCAGTTGTTCCATCGCGCGGAAACGGCGCTCGAACTTGGCGTTGGCGCGACGCAGGGCGCTGCCGAAATCCACCTGCGCGTGGCGGGTCAGGTTGGCCGCGACGAACAGCAGGTCGCCGAGTTCGTCCTCGAGCCGGTCGCGCGCGGCCGCATCGCGCGGATCCGCGGCCACGGCTTCGAATTCCGCGCGCACCTCGTCGATTTCCTCGTGCAGCTTGGCGATCACCGGCGCGTGCGAAGGCCAGTCGAAGCCGACTCGCGCGGCGCGCTTCTGCAGTTTCACCGCGCGCTGCCACTCCGGCAGGCCGCGGGCGATCCCGGCGAGCGCGGAGGTGTCGTCATCACCCGAAGCCTCGCGTTCGCGGCGCTTGTGTTCCTCCCACTCGCGGGTCTGCGCCTCGGCGTCCTCCACCGTGGCACCGGCGAACACGTGCGGGTGCCGGCGTTCCATCTTGTCGCCGATCGCGGCGACCACGTCGGCGAAGGCGAACGCGCCCTGCTCCTCGGCCATGCGTGCGTGGAACACCACCTGCAGCAGCAGGTCGCCAAGCTCATCGCGCAGATCGTCCATGTCGCCGCGACCGATCGCATCGGCGACTTCGTAGGCTTCCTCGATGGTGTAGGGGGCGATGCTGGCGAAATCCTGCCGTACGTCCCAGGGACAGCCGGATCGCGGGTCGCGCAGCGCGGCCATGATGCCGAGCAGGCGCGCGATGTCGCCGCCGGCTTCAGCCATCGAGCCAGTCCCGCCACGGCAGCGAGGCATCGCCGAGCGCGATGAAATCGCCGTTGAGGATGGTGTCGCGCAGGTTGTATGACAGCGGGCGCCCGCGCGGGTCGACCACCGCGCCGCCGGCGCGATGAAATCGCCGTTGAGGATGGTGTCGCGCTGGTTGTATGACAGCGGGCGCCCGCGCGGGTCGACCACCGCGCCGCCGGCGGCTTCGACCACGCATTGCGCGGCCCCGGTGTCCCATTCGCTGGTCGGGGCGAAGCGCGGATAGACGTCGATCGCGCCTTCGGCCAGCATGCAGAACTTGAGCGAGGAGCCGACGCCGATCGGTTCGACTTCGCCCATCCGGGCCATGAAGGCCTCGGTGCGCTCGTCGCGATGCGACCGGCTGGCGGCGACGCGCAGGGGCGGGATCGCCGGCGCGCGCACGTGGATCGGCGCATCGACACCGCCTTCGCGCTTGAACGCGCCGACGCCGCGCGCGCCCCACCACAGCGCGCCGGTCACCGGCTGCTGGACCACGCCGAACACCGGCACGCCATCGTCGATCAGCGCGATGTTCACGGTGAACTCGCCGTTGCGCTTGACGAACTCGCGGGTGCCGTCGAGCGGATCGACCAGCCACAGGCGCTTCCATTCGCGCCGCACCAGCGCCGGCACGTCCTCGGCCGATTCCTCGGACAGCACCGGGATGTCGGGCGAGAGCCGCTCGAGCCCGGCGAGGATGCAGCGGTGCGATGCGAGGTCGGCCGCGGTCAGCGGCGAACGATCGTCCTTGTGCTGCACCGCGAATTCGCTTTCGTACACCTCGAGGATCTTCGCCGCGGCCTCCCGCGCCAGCGCGATCGCGCCTTCGTGCAGCGCCGCCATGTCATTTCCCGCCATGTCGCAACCACTCCCGTGCTATGAACAGCGCCGCGATCGAGCGCCCTTCGGAAAAATCCTCGCGCAGCATCAACTCGTGCAACGCGTCCAGTTTCCACGGCACCACCTCGATCTCCTCCGGCTCGTCGCCGGGAAGCCGCTGTGGATACAAATCGCGGGCGACCACCAGTTGGGTGACGTGGCCCATGTAGCCCGGCGACAGCGTCAGCGCGCGCAGTTCCCGCAGCGAACGCGCGGCATAGCCGATCTCTTCCTGCAACTCGCGGTTGGCGGCTTCGAGCGCGGTTTCGCCCTTGTCGATGCGTCCCTTCACCAGTCCGAGTTCGTAGCGGTGCACGCCGGCCGCGTATTCGCATGCCAGCAGCACGGTATCGTCGTCGAGCAGGGGCACCACCACCACCGCGCCGTATCCACGGCTGGCGAGTCGTTCGTAGCGGCGGCGCTCGCCGTTACCGAATTCCAGGTCCAGCCATTCCATGCGGTACGGACCCGCTTCCTCCGCGACCACGCCGTGGATGGTCGGCAACGGGCGCGCGCCCTTGCCGGGCATGTTCATCGCGCGCCCTGCGCGGCTGCGCGGCCTGCGCCGGAAACGGGAATAATGCGGGGATGAAAAACGGGCTTCATGCTGCGGGAATGATAACGGACGCCGGCGACTGGCGTTCGCGCGACCTCGCCGTGCTCTGGCACCCGTGCACGCAGATGCGCGAGCACCCGGATGTCATGCCGCTGGTGCCGATCGAACGCGGCGAAGGCGCCTGGCTGCACGGCTTCGACGGCAGGCGCTACCTCGACGCGGTGTCGAGCTGGTGGACCAACATCCACGGCCATGCCGAACCGCGCATCGCCGCGGCCATCGCGCGCCAGGCGGGCACGCTGGAACAGGTGATGCTCGCCGGCTTTTCGCACCGGCCGGCGATCGAACTGGCGGAAAAGCTGCTCGCCATCGCGCCCAAGCAGGCCGGGCGCGCGCCGCTGGCCAAGGTGTTCTACGCCGACAACGGCTCGGCCGGGGTGGAAGTGGCGCTGAAGATGGCGTTCCACTGGTTCCGCAACGCCGGCGACGCCCGGCGCACGAAATTCGTCGCCCTGCAGAACGGCTACCACGGCGAAACCATCGGCGCGCTCGCGGTCGGCGACATCCCGCTGTACCGCCGCGTGTACGCGCCCTTGCTGGCCGAAGCCCTGTTCGCGCCCTCGCCCGATGCCTATGCCGCGCGCGACGGCCAGTCCGCGGCCGGCGCCGCCGAGGACGCGGCCGACGCGCTGGCGCGGTTGCTGGACGAACACGTCGGCGAAGTCTGCGCGCTGATCCTCGAACCGCGGCTGCAGTGCGCCGGCGGCATGCGCATGCACGATCCAATCTACCTCCGCCGCGCGCGCGAACTGTGCGACGTGCACGGCGTGTTCCTCGTCGCCGACGAGATCGCGACCGGCTTCGGCCGCACCGGCACGATGTTCGCGTGCGAGCAGGCCGGCGTGCAGCCGGACCTGCTGTGCCTGTCGAAAGGCCTGACCGGCGGCTTCCTGCCGCTGTCCGCGGTGCTGGCGACGCAGGCGCTGTACGACGGCTTCCTCGACGATTCGCGCGAACGCGCCTTCCTGCATTCGCACAGCTACACCGGCAACCCGCTGGCCTGCGCCGCGGGACTCGCCTCGCTCGCGATCTTCGGGCAGGACGGCGTGCTGGAACGCAACCGTACGACCGCGGCCCGGATGGCCGCGTTGGCGAAGCCGCTCGGGGACCTGCCGCATGTGGCCGACGTGCGCCAGGCCGGCATGGTCGTGGCGTTCGAACTGACCCGCGACGGCGACAAGGCGACGCCATTCGACCCCGCCTTGCGCATCGGCCTGCGCGCCTATCGCGCGGCGCTGGAACGTGGCGTGGTGCTGCGGCCGCTCGGCGACATCGTGTACTGGATGCCGCCGTACTGCATCGACGACGCGCAACTCGAACTGCTCGCGCGCGCCACGCATGAAGCAATCGTCGAGGCCACCGCGTGCGCATGATCCGCGCCTGCGTCGACGCGCCGCTTGCGGTCGGTGCGCGCATCGCGCTGCCTGAGGATGCCGCCGGCCACCTCGTGCGCGTGCTGCGCCTGGGCGTCGGCGATGCGTGCGTGCTGTTCAACGGCGACGGTAACGATTACGACGCGCGCATCGTGTCGATTTCGAAGGGATCGGTCGAAGCGGACATCGGATCCGCGCGCGAGGTGCGCAACGAATCGCCGCTGAGGATCGTGCTGGTGCAGGGCATCGCACGCGGCGAGAAGATGGACTGGATCCTGCAGAAGGCGACCGAACTCGGCGTCGCCGGCATCGTGCCGGTGCACGGCGAGCGCGGCGAGGTGCGGCTCGACAGCGAACGCGCGGGGAAGCGGCTTCGACACTGGCGCTCGGTCGTCGTTTCCGCCTGCGAGCAGAGCGGGCGCGCACGCAAACCCGAAGTCGCCGCGCCACGCGGATTGGCCGATGCGCTCGCGGACCTTCCCGCGACACGGTTGATGCTGGATCCGGAAGCGGCGCGGCCACTGCCGACGCGCATCGACGAGCATGCTTGCGCGATCGCGATCGGCCCGGAAGGCGGATGGTCGCCATCGGACATGGCGACGCTGGCAGCCGCGGGCTTCGTCGGCGTGCGGCTCGGGCCGCGGGTGTTGCGTACCGAGACTGCCGGGATCGCCGCGATCGCGGCGCTACAGGCCTTGGCCGGCGATTTCGCCTGAGAGTTTCCGCTCTCCCCTTGCGGGAGAAGGATCCATTGTCAGGCGGCCTGTTGCAGGCCTTCGTGGATGCGCGCTTCGATGCGCATCAGGTCGGGCACCAGCGCGCTGTCCTCGCGCAGCATGACCCGCGCAAGCACGCCGTCGGGCAGCGGTTCGCCATCGGCCTGTTCCAGCAGTTCCTCGCGTGGCACCGTGACCAGGCGTGGGAAGCCTTGCGTCAGCACCGCGAAGTAAGGCGCCTTGGGATTGCCGCCGAGCGCCTTCAGCACCACCACCTTGCTGCCGAGCCCGCCCTGTTCCTCGGCAATGCCGGCCATGCGCGCGAACGCCACCAGCGGCATCTGCCAGCCGCGCCAGCGGATGCTGCCGAGCAGCCAGTCCGGCGCACCTTCCACCGCATCGGGGGTGGAGAACGACAGCACTTCGGCCACCACCGCGTTCGGCAGCAGCAGGCGGTCGCCCTCGACCTGGATGAGGACTCCGCGGATGTCTGGGGTCGTGCTCATGCTTCGGATCCTTTGCGCCCGGGCCAGCGCTTCGCAAGCTGGCTGGCGAGGTGTTGCGGGGTATCGGCGGCGACGCCGCGCGCGATCAGGGCCTGCACCGCGGCGGGTTCGTAGCAACCGCTGGGAAGTTGCGCCAACACCAGCGCGCCAGCCCAGGACTGGGCCATGATGGCGTCGATCAGCGCGGGATCGGTGCCGCTGAGCGCGACGATCGCGCTGTCGCCCGCGGTGAGTTGCGAAAACGCTTGCGCGCCATCGGCGAAACGCAGGCCGTCGCCACCGGAGACGAGCCCGATTCCGCCCGGCACGAGGTACACGTGACCGGCCTCCGCCACCGCGCCCGCTTCGGCCAGCGCCAGCGGCAAGGTCGTCGCGCGCTGCATCTGCCGCAACAGCTTGTCGTGCTTGGCGCCATCGAGTTGCTGGTAGATGAACACCGCCGGCGAAAAGTCCACGGGCAGCGCACCCAGCAGCTGGCGCACGGCATCGGGACCGCCGAGTCCGGCGAGCACCACGACCGTTCCGCGCGACACCACGACTTCCTCGCGTGGGGCGTTCTCCAGTTCCAGCCTCGCGGCGCGCATGTGGATCGCGTCGAATTCCGAACGCAGCGGATCCACCAGTGGCGGTACCTGCATCGGTGCCGCGGGCTCGGGCATCGCGCGTGGCGCATTCGGGTCGAGCATGGCGTCGGAGGGAACATCCGCGAACACGGATGCGACTTCGTCGGCGATGCCGCCGATGTCGCCGTTCCATTCCGGGCGCTGGTACAGCGACGGGCGTTCGACCGCGACTTCGGGCCATTCCTCCGCGGCTTCGACGCCATCGGGCAGCACCGTGTCGCGCATGCCGAGCTTGGCGGCGACGTGGCGCAACCAGCGCGCCGCATCCCAGCCCTCGCGCTGCACGATGAGGTCGGCCTCCTCGAACAGCACGATCACGTCGGGATCGGTGTAGATGTCCTCGAAGCGCTCGATCGCGGATTCGACCGCGGGTTCGAGCGCCACCAGCAAGGCCTCGGGCCGTGCAGCGCGCACCATGTCCGGGTCGGCATCGACCGGATCGGCGACCAGCGCGAGATCCGCCCCCGCCTCGCGTGCGGCCTCGGCCAGTCGCTCGCGTGCGGGACCGGGGCGCGCCAGCAATACGACGCGGCGCGGCTGGCTCACTGCGGGCTACCCCATTCGGCCATCTGCTCGGCCAGCAGCTCGAACACGTTGCGCATCAACTCGGGCTCCTGGTACGGCTTGCCGAGGTAGCGCTGCACGCCGATCTCCATCGCGCGCTGGCGGTGCTTCTCGCCGGTACGCGAGGTGATCATGATGATTGGCACGTCGCGCAGGCGCGTTTCCGCGCGCATCGCGGTCGCCAGTTCGTAACCGTCCATCCGCGGCATTTCGATGTCGAGCAGCATCAGGTCCGGCACGCGCTCGGCCATGCGCTCGAGCGCATCGATGCCGTCCTTCGCGGTCGCGACCTCGATGTTGTGGCGTTCGAGCACGCGCCCGGTGACCTTGCGCATGGTGACCGAGTCGTCGACCACCATGACCAGCGGCACGCGGCGCTGGGCGATGTCGGGCTGCGGTTGCACGTCGCGCGGCAGCACCGCCTGGCGACGCACCAGCGGCGCGACATCGAGGATCACCACCACGCGGCCGTCGCCCATGATGGTCGCGCCGAAGATGCCCGGCAGCGACGCGACCTGCGGCCCGACCGGCTTGACCACGATTTCGCGGTTGCCGACCACCTGGTCGACCAACACCGCGGCGCGCAGGTCGCCGGCGCGAATCAGCAGCAACGGCATCTGCAACTGGCCTTCGGCCTTGGCCGGCGCGTGGCCGAGCAGGGAGCCGAGGTCGTGCACCGGGTATTCCTCGCCGCCGTAGCGGTAGCTCGCGTCCGAGGCGCCGAGTTCGTCGCGGGAAATGCGCCCCACGCCGCGCACGGATGCGATCGGCACCGCGTAGGTGGTATCGCCGATGCGCACGAACACCGCCTGCGTCACCGCCAGCGTCTGCGGCAGGCGCAGCGTGAAGGTGGTTCCCTCGCCCAGTTTCGACTTGATGTCGAGCGAACCGCCGAGCTGGCGCACTTCGCTCGCGACCACGTCCATGCCGACGCCGCGGCCGGCGAGGCGGCTGACCGTTTCCGCGGTCGAGAAGCCGGGCTCCATGATCAGCGCGTCGAGGTCGGATTCGGCGAGGATCGCGTCTTCGCGGAGCAGGCCGCGCTCGATCGCGCGGCGGCGGATGGCGTCGCGGTCGAGGCCGGCGCCGTCGTCGCGGATCTCGAGCACGACTTCCGAACCCTCGCGGCGCATCGCGATGGCGATCGAGCCTTCCTCCGGCTTGTTCGCGGACTTGCGCGCGGCCGGGGACTCGATGCCGTGCGCGACCGCATTGCGCAGCATGTGTTCCAGCGGCGCGGTCATGTGCTCGAGCACGCTGCGGTCGAGTTCGCCCTGGGCACCACCGAGGTGCAACTGCACCTGCTTGCCGGTTTCGCCGGCGGCCTGGCGCACCACGCGGCGCAGGCGCGGGACCAGCGAGTCGAACGGCAGCATGCGCGTGCGCATGAGGCCTTCCTGCAGCTCCGAGCTCACGCGCGACTGCTGCAGCAGCAGGGTTTCGTACTGGCGGGTCAGGTCGTCGAGCGTGCCCTGCAGGCTCGACATGTCCGCGGCCGACTCGGCCAGCGCGCGCGAGAGCTGTTGCAGCGTCGAGAAGCGGTCGAGTTCGAGCGGGTCGAAGCTCTGGTCCTCGTTCTCGTGCTCGCGCTGGTAGCGCGCGATGATCTGCGCCTCGGTTTCGCTGTCGAGGCGGCGCAACTGGTCGCGCAAGCGGGTGTTGGTCTGTTCCATTTCGACCATCGCCGAACGGAACGCGCCGAGCTGCTGTTCGAGGCGTGCGCGGTAGATCGCGACCTCGCCCGCGTAGTTCACCAGGCGGTCGAGCAGGTCGGCGCGGATGCGCACCTGTTCCTGCGGCGCGCGCACCGCGGCATCCTCGCCCTCCAATTCCCCGGCCGTGGCCAGCGGCGCCGACAGCGGCTTGAGTTCGACGACCTTGCGTTCCCGAACCGGCGCACCGGCGATGGCCGCGGCGACGTCCTCGCCGCGCGCTCGCGCGTTGAATTCCGCGATCAGCGCTTCCGGCATGCCGATGGCCCGGCGCGCGTTGACGCGCGTGACCATGGCGTGCAGGCGGTCGAAGCCGCGCTCGAGCATCGGCACGCCGTCGGCACCGAGTTCGGCGCGTTGCTCCACCACCGCTTCGAGCAGGCTTTCCATCGCGTGGCCGAGCTCGCCCACCGCCATCATGCCCGCCATGCGCGCGCCGCCCTTGAGCGTGTGCAGGTTGCGCTGCAGGCCGACCAGGGGTTCGCGCTCGTGCGGGTTTTCGCGCAACTGCGCGAGCAGGCCGTCGGAATGGTCGAGCAGGTCGCCCGATTCCTCGGCGAAGATATCGACCAGTTCCGGGTCGAGGTCGGTGAGGTCCAGCGCCTCGTCCGGATCCTCGCTGCTGGCGTCGGTCGCCTGCAGGCTGGCGAGCGCCTCCCGTTCGCGTGCCTTCGCGATCGCCGCACGCTCGGCTTCGCGGCGTTCCGCGGCGGCGCGGTCTTCCGCCGCACGGCGTTCCGCGGCCACGCGTTCTTCCTCGGCGCGACGTTCCCCGTCGATGCGTTCGGCTTCGGCTCTCTGCGCAGCGGCACGCTCGGCTTCCGCCTGCTCGGCCGCGAGCCGTTCCGCCTCCGCCTTTTCCGCGGCGATGCGCTCCGCCTCGGCCTTCTCGGCGGCGATGCGCTCTGCTTCCGCTTGTTGCGCCAAAAGGCGCTCGGCTTCCACCCGTTCGGCTTCCGCCTTCTGGGCAGCGGCCTGCGCGGCGTATTCGGCCTCGATGCGCGCGTATTCGGCTTCCTCGGCCGCGATCCGATCGGCTTCCGCCTTCTCCGCCGCAAGGCGTTCGGCTTCGGCCTGCTCCGCGGCGATGCGCTCGGCTTCCGCCCGTTCGGCTTCGGCCTTTTCAGCCGCGGCGCGCTCGGCATCGAGCCTTTCGGCTTCCGCTTGCTCCGCGGCGGCGCGAGCCGCTTCGAGGCGCTCGGTTTCCGACCGTTCCGCGGCGATGCGTTCGGCTTCGAGGCGTGCGGCCTCGGCCTGTTCCGCGGCGACGCGTTCGGCTTCCGCCCGTTCCATCGCCAGGCGCTCGGCTTCCACGCGTTCGGCTTCCGCCTTCTCGGCGGCGATGCGCTCGACCTCGAGGCGCGCGGCTTCTGCCTCGGCTTCGGCCTGCTCCGCCGCGATTCGGCCGGATTCGGCCTGCGAATCGGAATCGACAGGTTCGAGCGCCACCGCCTCGGCAGGAACCTCGTGCTCGTATTCGCCCATCGGCGGCGGTTCCGGCAGCGCATCGCGCAGCGCGGCAAAGCGGGCGGCGAGTTCGCCCTGCCGGGAAACGCGCGGCTCCGGCCGCTTGAGCCCCACGACCGTTCCCTGCACCGCGGTTGCGAGCGCGGCGAGCGCGGCGATGCCTTCGGCGCCGATGACGGCCTTGGCGGCAAGTGCGCGCTTGAGGTAGGCCTCGGCGGGCATCACCGCTTCGGTGATCGCCGGCACTTCGGTCATCGCGAATGCGCCGTTCATGGTATGCACGGCGCGCAGCAGCGCGTCGTTGGCCAGCGCGGTGGCGCCCGCATGCTGCAGCCAGTTTTCGACGGTGGCGAGGTGCCCGAGGACTTCGGCATCGAGGATCTCGAGCAGCACCGGGTCGACGTCCGCCGGCATGCCCTCCTCGATCGCCGGCACGGCCGCTTCGGCCACCGGTTCGATCGCGACCGGCACTTCTTCGACGGGCGCTTCGACCGCCGAGGCGGTTTGCTGCGCGCTGTAGAAGATGTCCTCGCCCGCGGCGATGCGATCGGCCACCACTTCCATGCCCGCGAGGTCGGCAGTGATGCCGCCTTCGCCACGCAAGGCCGCATGCAGTTGCGGCAGCGTGTAGAACGCCTGGTCGACCATCGCCACCACCGCAGGGCTGGCGGGACGAGAAGCGTCGAGCACGCGGTTGAGCATGCCCTCGACCTTCCAGCTGAATTCGCCCAGCGCCTTTGCGCCGACGAGGCGGCCGCTGCCCTTGAGCGTGTGGAACACGCGGCGGATCGGGCGCAGCTTCTCGAGGTCGTCGGGGGCGGCGCGCCACGGCGGCAACATGCCGTCGAGGTTGCGGATTTCCTCTTCGAATTCCTCGAGGAAGACTTCGCGGATTTCGTCGTCGATCTCGTCGCTGGTGGTGTCGAAACCACCCACGGCGGCGACAGCGGCGCTCGGTGCGGGACGCATCGCGACCGGGGCCGCCACGGGCGCTTCGGATACCGGCGGGGTGGGTGCGGCTTCGAGCTGGGCTTCCGCTCCGGAAGCTTCGACCTCGGGAACCTCGGGAGCCGCTTCGATCGACATCGGCGCTTCCGGCGGGAGCGGCCAGTAGCCAAGCGATTCAAGGCTGCCGTGCGCGATCTCGAGGATGTCGTCGCGGTGCGGGCGTTGTTCGCGCAAGGCCTCGAGGTAGTATTCGAGGCTGGCGAGCGCGTCGGCGAGCGTGTCGAGCTGGCGCCCGTTCGGCACGCGATGGCGCGCGATGAGTTCGGACTGGGTGAAGCGGCGGATGCCGGTCAGGTAATCCGCGGGAACGGGAAGTTCGAGGATGCGCAGCGCGCCCTCGACTTCCAGCAGCAGGCGCGGGACTTCGGACAGCTGGGCATGGTCCCAGTTGGTTTCGACGAAGGCGACGAAGGCCTGGCGCGCGTCGGCGAAATTGGCGATGGCCTCGCGCACGAGCACGTCGAGCACCTTGCGCGATTCGCCGGCGATGACGTCTTCGGCGCCGGCCTCGGTGCCGAGCCGGGCGACCTGGTCGTCGAGCGAGGCGTCGACGAACAGCAGCGCGCCGGCGATGTCGAGCAGCGCACCCTCTTCGGCCTGGCGTTCGCCGCCGACGATGGCCTGCAGGGCGGCTTCCTGTTCGGCGACGAGGTGGCGCGCCGCGCCGAGGCCGAGCATGCCGAGCGTGTCGGAAATGCGGCCGAGGGATTCCACCTGCGGCTGCAGTGCCGCGACATCGCGGTTGCCGGTGCGCAGGTGCAGGTCGAGCGCGTCCTTGACCCGGAGCAGGTCTTCCTTCAGCGCCGCGGCGACGGTATCCAGCAATGCGCGGTTGCGGCCGCTGATGCTGCCGCGCGCGTGTTCGAGTTCCTCGGCGCTCGGCGCAGGCGCGTCCAGCTCGAAGGTCCGGCGCAGTTCCTGCAGCGCGGGATGATCGCCCGCCTGCGCCGCGTGGTAGAGCAATTGCCGCGTGGGCTCGAGCACCGCGTCGGCGCGTCCGACCTGCAATTCGTTGCCGTCGAACTGGTGGCGCGCCTCGCGTTCGACCCCGCCGAACGCCTGGCGCAGGCTCGCACTGGGCAACACCGCGCCAGCCTGCATCGCATGCGCCATCGACGCGGCGACCCACAGCATGCGTTGCGTGGCCTCGTCGCGGGCATGGCCGACGAGGCCCTCGGCCGCGGCGGCGAGCGCGTCCGCATCGGCGGGAGCGCCCGCATCGGGCCATTGCGCCAGCGCGTCGGAGAAACGCGCGAGTTGCGCCTGCGCGGCGTCGTCGGTGGTGGCGGCGCTCGCGGCGGCTGGCAGCGGACGGTGCAGGTCGGGCGCGAACAACACGCTTTCGTTGAGGCCCGGGGCGCCGCGCGCCGCGCGCAATTCGTTGAGCAGCGGCAGCAGCACGATCGGGATGTCGCGGTGCCCGCCCTGCAGGCGTTCCAGGTAATCCGGCAACAGCACCACGCCGCGCATCAGCGCGGCGCTGGCCTCGTCGCGATTGCGCGCGCCGTCGTCGGCGAGCGTCGTCGCCAGCGTTTCCATTTCCTCGCCGACCATCGCCGGCGCGTACAGCTCGAGCATGCGCAGGCTGCCCTGCACCTGGTGCAGGAGCGTGGCGCAGGCGCGCATGCGGCTGGCATCCCCCGGATCCTCGGCATAGGCCTCGATCTCGAGGCGTGCCTGGCGCAGGGTTTCGTCCAGCTCGGGCTTGATCCAGCCGAGCGCGGTGAAATCGATCGCGTCGCGAAGCGCAGTCGTCATCGGCTGGCTCCGGTCGGCGAGCGTTCCGCGGCCGTTCGGCGGGCGGCGTGCATGTCCATGCCCGTGCGCTCCCTTGCGTTCAGGCCGGCAGCTTGAAGTCGGCGACCGAACGACGCAGGTCGGCGGCGAGCTGCGCCAGGTTTCCGATCGACGCCGCGGTCTGGTTCGCACCCTGCGAGGTCTGCGCGGTGATCGACTGGATGGTATTCATCGTGGCGGTGATGTTCGTCGCCGCCGCGGACTGCTGCTGCGCCGCGCTGGAAATGCCCTGGATGAGGGTGGACAGGTCCGACGACACCTTTTCGATCTCGCCCAGCGCGGTACCCGCGTCCTCGGCCAGGCGCGCGCCCGCGACCACTTCCGAGGTCGTCTGTTCCATCGAACTCACCGCTTCGTTGGTGTCGGACTGGATCGTCTGCACCAGCGTCTCGATGCGCTTGGTCGCGTTGGACGCGCGTTCGGCGAGTCGCTGCACTTCGTCGGCCACCACCGCGAACCCGCGGCCCGCCTCGCCGGCCGAGGCCGCCTGGATGGCCGCGTTCAGCGCGAGGATGTTGGTCTGCTCGGAAATGTCGTTGATCAGTTCCACGATCGAGCCGATTTCCTGCGAGCTTTCGCCGAGGCGCTTGATTCGCTTCGAGGTTTCCTGGATCTGGTCGCGGATCGAGTCCATGCCGGCGATCGTCTGCCGCACCACGTCCGCGCCGTTGGTCGCGATCAGCACCGAACGTTGCGCCACTTCCGCGGACTCCGCGGAGTTCTTCGACACCTGGTTGATGCTTTGCGCGATTTCGTTGATGCGGTCGGATGCGGAGTTGATCTCGGTCGCCTGGTGTTCCGCGGCCTCGGCCAGGTGCATGGCGGTGGCCTGCGTTTCCTGCGAACTGGACGCGACCTGCACCGAGGTCTCGTTGATCGTGCCCACCAGGCTGCGCAGCTGCTCGATCGCGAAGTTGATCGAGTCCGCGATCGCCCCGGTCATCTCCTCGGTCACGGTCGCCTTCACGGTCAGGTCGCCTTCGGCGAGCGAACCCATTTCATCCAGCAACCGCATGATCGATTCCTGGTTGCGGTTGTTCTGCTCGAGGGTTCCCTGGTAGCGCTGGCGCTGCGCGCGGCCGAGGGCGAACAGCAGGCCGACGATCGACCCCAGCACCAGCAGGCCGGAAATGATGCTGACCCAGACGCCGCCGATGATGCTGGTGTCCTTCAGCGAACCGAACGCGGTGAACGCGGCGAACAGCTTCTCGCTGTCGCCCAGCAGCTTGTCCGAGCCGGTGGCGAGCGAACCCGCCGCGGCCTGGGCGCGGAACAGGTCGGACGAGGTGCCGAGCAACGCGTCCAGGTCCTTCTTCATGCCGGTCCAGGTCGCGGTGGCCTGGTTCAGCGCGGCGACCGCGCTGCCGTTGCCGAGCTTCTGCACGTTGAGCGTGGCGTCGCCCTGGCGCAGGCCGGCCAGCACCTGCGCGAACACGCCGGAGTCGCGGCCGAGCGCGTCGCCGGCAAGCGAGGCGCCGGGGCCGCCCGCGCGGATTTCGGCGACGCGACGGGCCATGGTCGCGGCCAGCACCACTTCGCGCAGGGCGATGTAGATCTGCGAGGACGGCGAACCCGAGGCCGACATCGCACGAACCACTTCGTCCATCTGTGCCTGCAGCTGCGGCACCTGCTGGGTGAAGCGATCGGCGTTGCCGGCGAGGCCGAGCACCGCCTGCTGGCTGGCGGTCACCTGGTCGGCGTTCTTGGCCAGCGGGACCCACGTCGCGGTCACGGTCTTGATCGGGCCCGACACTCCGGCGGCCTGGCCGAAGCGGTCGTTGAGCAGCTTGATGTCGCTGTCGATCTGGTCCCTGGTGGCCTTGAACGCCGCGAACGAATCGGCGTTGCCGCCCACCGCCTCTCGGCCCTGGTTGGCGAGCCGCTGCGAGTTCACCTGCAGGTCCGAAGCCGCCCCGCTGGCGCCGCTGAGGCGCGATGCCTTGTAGATCGAATAGCCGGTGTTGGCGCCGAACACGACCAGCGAAGCGACCAGCAGGCCCAACCAGAAGTTGGTGCTGAGGTTGCGGCCCTTGCCGGAGATGTTGTCCATTGCAGTGCTCATGGTGTGACCTCGACCTTCCTGTGCGTTGCGCGGTACGGCGATTGCCTAGGCCGCGGCCTGTCTGAACTCGGGCGTGCGCGCCAGCCGATCAAGGCTGAACACCCCCCACTCGTGGTCGCCGAGGCGGTACGCCCGCTCGACGAAATTCGCGTAGCGGCCTTCCGCGAGCGGCGCGGCCTCGATCTCCTGTTCCTCGACGAAGCTGCGTTGCCCGAACAGTTCGTCGATCGTCACTGCCACATTGCCGCCGGGTTGGCGCACGACCAGGACGCGCTGGCCTTCGTGCAGCACGGTGCGTTCGCCTTCGAGGAACTGCTTGAGGTCGACGATCGGCAGCAGGTTGCCGCGGATGTTGGCGACGCCGAGCATCCATGGTTGCGCGCCGGGAACCGGTGTCACCGGCGGCATGCCGAGGATTTCGACCACCTCGTCGAAGCCGGAGGCGAGCCGGCGCAGGCCGACGCGGTAGCCGACGCCGCGCCACAGGCCCGGCGCATCGAGCTGCTCGGGCAGGCCGACGACATGCGTGAGGCTGCGGGCCTCGTAGTCCTGCAGGACCGAGAACGGATCGATCGCGCGTGGCGCCTCGGCCACTGGCGCGGTTTCACGCGCCTCCGCCGGGGGGGCGACCGGCCCGCGATTGTCCTTGCCGTGCTTGTGCTTCGACATCGGCTCAGGCCGCCAGCACTTCGTTGATGCGCCCGATCAATTCGTCTTCGTTGGGTGGCTTGACGATGTAATCGCGCGCGCCCTGGCGCATGCCCCAGGCCTTGTCGGTTTCCATTCCCTTGGTGCTCACGATGAGTACCGGGATCGCGCTGGTCACCTTGTCGCGCGAAAGCGCGCGGGTCGCCTGGAAACCGTTCATGCCGGGCAGGACCACGTCCATCAGCACCAGGTCTGGCAGTTCGCGCTTGCACACCTCGATGCCGTCCTCGGCGCTGCCCGAGGTCAGCACCTCGTGCCCGTTGCGCTGCAGCAGCTGGCTGAGGACCGCGACGTCGGTCGGTGAGTCCTCGATCAAGAGAATGCGTGCCATGGCGTGCCTTACCCCCCGGTCAGGCGTGGACGTGCGTTCGGATCGCGTCGAGGAGTTCCTCGCGCGTGAACGGTTTGGTGACGTATTGCTCGGAACCCACGATGCGGCCCCGGGCCTTGTCGAACAGGCCATCCTTGGACGACAGCATGATCACCGGCGTGTTCTTGAACAACTGGTTGTTCTTGATCAGCGCGCAGGTCTGGTAGCCGTCCAGGCGCGGCATCATGATGTCGACGAAGATGATCTGCGGGCGCTGGTCGGCGATCTTGGCCAGTGCCTCGAAGCCGTCGGTGGCGGTGATGACGTCCGCGCCTTCGCGCCGGAGCAGCGTTTCCGCCGTGCGCCGGATGGTCTTCGAGTCATCGATGACCATGACCCGCAGGCCTTCGAGGCCACCGGGTCCGTTTTCACCATGCACCATGCCGAATCCCCTGTTCGTCGTGCTGCATGTCTCTGCAGCTGCGCAGTTGCCTTATATCCCAAGCGGGACGCAGGGTGTCAAGCACGCGTGCCGCGGAATGCCGGCGCGCGGCTAAAACCGCGAACGGGAGCGCAATTTTCCGCCTGCTACCATTGGCGCTTCGCCCCGCGAAGTGCCCGCATGCCGCTCGATGTCGTCGTGGTGATGGACCCGATCGCGTCCATCAAGCCGGCCAAGGATTCGACCTTCGCCATGCTGCTGGAGGCGCAGCGGCGCGGGCATCGCCTGCATTACGCGCTGCCCGGCTCGCTGGCGGTGGCCGACGGGACCGCGCAAGCCATGACCGCACTCTTGGAAGTGCGGGATTCGAAAACCGACTGGTACAGCATCGGCCCGGCCGCGGCGCGACCGTTCGCGGCCGGCGACCTGGTGCTGATGCGCAGCGACCCCCCGGTGGACGCCAACTACCTGCACAACACCCAGATCCTGGGCCTGGCCCAGCAGGCCGGGGCGCTGGTGGTGAACGACCCGCGCGGCCTGCGCGACATGAACGAGAAGCTGGCCGCGCTCGAATTCCCGCAGTGCTGCCCGCCGACCCTGGTCAGCCGGGAGGCGGCCGCGCTCAAGGCCTTCATCGCGGAGCACGGCGAGGCGGTCCTCAAGACCCTGGACGGGATGGGCGGGCGTTCGATCTTCCGCGCCCGACACGGGGATCCCAACACCAACGTGATCCTGGAGACCCTGACCGAGGGTGGCCGCCACCTCGCGATGGCGCAGCGCTATCTACCGGAGATCGCCCAGGGCGACAAGCGCATCCTGCTGATCGACGGCGAACCGGTGGACTACTGCCTGGCGCGCATTCCGCAGGGCGATGAATTCCGCGGCAACCTCGCCGCGGGCGGCCGTGGCGAAGGCCGCCCGCTCAGCGAGCGCGACCGCTGGATCGCCGCCCAGGTCGGGCCGGAGATGCGCCGCCGCGGCATGCAGTTCGTCGGCCTGGACGTGATCGGCGACTGGCTGACCGAAGTGAACGTCACCAGCCCGACCTGCATCCGCGAACTCGACGCCCAGTTCGGCCTGAACATCGCCGGCCAACTGTTCGACGCGCTCGAAGCAACCCCGGGAACGTGAACACGGCCATCCCCGAGCAGTGGCTGCCGCCCCCGGCTCCGCGCATCGGCGAGCGCGAACGCCTCGGCGCGACCTTCGTCCTGTCCATCCTGGTGCATGGGATGCTGATCCTGGGCTTGGGCTTCGCACTGGAGGACGCCGCGCCGGTGCTGCCGACGCTGGACGTGATGCTGACCCAGACCCAGACCCCGCTGACGCCGCAACAGGCGGATTTCCTCGCCCAGGCCAACAACCAGGGCGGCGGCGACCAGGACCGCAGCACCCGCCCGCGCGAGCCCCAGGCCGGTTTCCTGCCCGAACCCGAACCCGGGGTAGCGGCGCAACCGCTGCGCGCGCAGTCGCCCGATGCGCAGCCGCCGCCGGAAGCGCGGGTCGTCGCCAGCCGGCGCGCGGACGAGCCCCTGCCGCAAGCGCAGGCCCGGCCCGAATCCGAGCCCGTGCCCCTGCCACAGGGCGAGCAGAAGATCGAGCACGACATCGCCATGGCCCGGCTCGCGGCGGAAATCCACCTGCGCTCGCAACGCTACGCCAAGCGGCCGAAGCGCAAGTTCGTCTCCGCGAGCACGCGCGAGTACGAATGGGCCGCCTATTTGCGCGAATGGGTGGACCGGGTCGAGCGCGTCGGCAACCTCAACTATCCCGAGGAAGCGCGGCGGCGCCACATCGGCGGCGTGGTGGTGATCAACGTCGGCATCCGCCGCGACGGCAGCGTCGAGCGCGCCGACATCGTCCAGTCCAGCAAGATCCCGATCCTCGATGCGGCCGCCCTGCGCATCGCGCGCATCGCCGAACCCTACCCGCCGCTGCCGAAAACGCCCGAGGACCCGGACATCCTCAACGTGGTCCGGACCTGGCAGTTCATGCCCGGCGGCGAGTTGATCGACCGCTGACCATGACTCCGTTCGAGTACCTGTCCGTCCTGATTTCGATCATCGTCGGCCTGGCGATCACCCAGTTGCTTTCGGGCACCGCACGACTGATCCAGATCCGGGCGCGGGTGCGGCCGCACGCCACCACGCTGCTGTGGATGGCGACGCTATTCCTGCTCGACACCCAGATCTGGTGGGCGGCGTTCGAACGCCGCGACGCCCGCGACTGGAACTTCTTCCTGTTCCTGTTCTACCTGCTGCAGCCCACCCTCGCCTTCCTGCTCAGCTATCTCGTGCTGCCCGAACTGGGCGATGAGGACGAGATCGACCTGCCGGCGAACTTCGCCGGCAACCGGCCGTGGTTCTTCGGCCTGCTGGCGCTGTTGCCCCTGGTCAGCCTGGTGGACGAATACATCGACCTCGGCGCGATTCCGCGTGACGCGGATGCGGCTTTCCGGCTGTTTTTCCTTGTGCTGTCGGTGATGGCCGGCCGCGTGCGCAACGCCCGTGCGCAACTCTGGATCGCTGCGACCACGCTGACGTTATTGTGCGGGTACGTGGGATTGCTGTTCCTGCATCTGTCCTGACGACGCGCGGCAAGCTCCGCATGCCTGTTGCCTGGGCCGTCGGGATCAACACGGCCGGATGCATCCAAGCAGGCCCAGCCGATTCAACCATAGCGCGCCAGCAGCACCCATTCGTCCTCGACCTGCATCCGCACCCCGGTCGGGCGCCGGCCGAGCTGGTGGCGCAGCTGCGCGCCGCGTTCGGCGGCGGCGATGGCGAGATCGCGGTCCGCGAACCAGTGGCCGCGGTGGTCGCCGCCATCGAGGCACCAGCCACGCCTCGTGGGGATGAGTTCGAACATCGCGCGTTCCATGGGCCACCTGCGCAAGCTAGGAAAGGAAGCGCTCCGGCCCGGCATGACGGGACCCAATCCGTCGCGGTCGTATCCATTGCGGGGCAGCAATCCATGCCTGTGCAGACCGCGCCGCCGGAGCTGGGGCCAGCGTGCCCGGCGCAGCGCCGATGCGCCCTCGGCCGATGCCTGAGCGTGGGGTAGGAAAAGTCTGATCTTCGACCGGATGACCGGTTTCGACCCCTGTTTACGCATGAACGCTCCGGTTGCAGCTCCGCAATCGCCCGAGGAATCCGTCATGTCCGCCATTGCCCGCCTTGCTGTCCCGACTTGCCTGCTGGCCATGGGCCTTGCGACGTCCGCCTCGACGCACGCAGCCTTGCGCCAGAACTGGAATTACGCGAATCCCGGGTCCGGTTGCCAGTTGAGCATCCCCACCACCGATACCCAGGTCCGGCCCAAGGCGAGCGGCTACCGCAACGAGAGCACCAGCAAGAGCGCGTTCGTCATTTGCGGTTACGACACGCCGACTTACGACAGCAGGAGCAAGCAGGTCCTGATCTATTTCACTTCGATGGACGGTGCATCGCGGAACATCAGTTGCACCGCCGTCAGCGGCATGGCCGGAGCCGAACCGATGGTCTATTCGACGAAGGCGATTTCCTCGACCGCGGCCGATACCTACACCGCCTTGTTGTGGACACCGGCCGACTTCGGCGGCGCGACCGACATTCCGTATGGCGAGGCGATGTCGGTGACCTGCACCCTGCCGCCGCAGACCGCGATCACCCAGCTGATCAATTCCTTCGATTACGAAATCGGCAGCTGAGCGCCAGCGGGCAACGGCAATCCGGGCGCGGAATGTCCGGTTTGGGTTCCTGATTACGCATGGGAAGGGCGGTTGCAACTTCGCAATCGCCCCGGAACCTGCCATGTCCAGCACGACCCGATTGCTACTGCCGACGGCCGTCATCGCATGCGGCCTCGCCATGTCCGTGGAGGCACATGCCGCTCTGCGCTACACCTACATCAACTTGAATCCTGCAGCCGCCTGTCAGTTGAGCATCCCCACCACCGATACCCAGGTGCGACCCAAGGCCACTGGCTACCGCAACGAAAGCACGACCAAGAGTGCGTTCGTGATCTGCGGTTTCGGCACGCCTACGGATGATGGGACGGCACTGAATGCAAACCTGTACTTCCATTCCATCGATGGCGTGTCGCGCGATATCAGTTGCACCGCCGTTACCGGAACGGAAGGGCTGAGCCAGCTCGTTTATTCCACGAAGACCGTAGGCTCGACCGCTGGTGGCAACGCCTCGGCAATGGGCTGGACCGACTACGATTTCGCGGCCCAAGGCGCCCCTTCCTACGTCAACATTCGCGACGGATGGGCAGTGTCGGTCACCTGCAATCTCCCGCCACTGACGTCCATCACCCTCGCCAACAGCAAGTTCCAGATCGAAATCGGCAGCTGACCCGGTTCAGCGTTTCCGCTCGCGCTGTTCGGCAAGCGTGAGCGCGACGTTGTCGCGCAGGTAGGCGGGCTCCAGCCGTTCCGGCGCAAGCCCGCCGCCGTTGGCGAACGCCGATGCGCCGATCCGCGCGACATCGGCGGCGTGCGGCAGCGCGGTCGCATCGATGCGGGCGAAGCGCGATCCGAAGCGCGTTTGCAGCGCGGCATCCACGGCGGCGAAGCCGGTGCCGACGCCGACCCAGCCATCGCCTTCCGGCAAGTGGTATTGCGCCGGCGGGATCACGATTTCGTGGCTGGTCGCCATGACCGCATCGCCTTCGCGCCGGAACGCGGCGACGTAGATTTCGCCCATGCGCGCGTCGATGGCGGCGAGGATGTTCGCCCCCTCTCCCGCCCTTCGGGCACCCTCTCCCGCGAGGGGAGCGGCAAAAGCGAGGGCGGCGAGCGTCGACACCGGCACCACCGGGCGATCGAGCGCGAGCGCGATCCCCTGCGCCAGGGCGACCGCGAGGCGCACGCCGGTGAACGCGCCCGGCCCGCGGCCGACGGCGATGGCATCGAGTTGCGATTTCGCGATGCCGGCTTCGGTGAGCAGTTGTTCCGCCCACGGCAGCGTGAGTTCCGCATGCTGGCGCGGAACGATGCCGAAGCGTTCGCGCACCTCGCCATCGACCCACAACGCGACGGAACAGGCTTCGGTGGCGGTTTCGATGGCGAGCAGTTTCATGCGGTCGGTGTCGCGGCGAGGAAGGATTCCACTTCCGCAAGCCTACGCGTGATCGGCAACGGCGGCAGCGAATCGAGGAACACGCGGCCGTAGCCCTTGCCGGTGAGGCGCGGATCGCACAGCACCAGCACGCCGTGGTCGGTTTCGCTGCGGATCAGGCGGCCCGCGCCCTGCTTCAGCGCAATCACCGCCTGCGGCAACTGCTCGTCGAAGAAGGGATTGCCGCCGGCGCGGCGGATCGCTTCCAGCCGCGCCTCGAACACCGGATCGTCCGGGGCGGCGAACGGCAGCTTGTCGATCACCACCACCGTGAGCGCGGCGCCGACCACGTCCACGCCCTCGCGGAAACTCGCGGCGCCGAGCAGCACGCCGTTGCCCGATTCGCGGAAACGCTGCAGCAGCACGTGGCGCGGCGCCTCGCCCTGCACGAACAGCGGCCATGGTCCGTCGCGCAAGGCTCCGGCCGCTTCGCGCAACGCGCGGTGCGAGGCGAACAGCAGGAACGCGCGGCCGTTCGAGGCTTCAAGGACGGGACGCACCGCGTCGAGCATCGCGCCGGTGAATTCGCGCGCGGCCGGTTGCGGCAGCGCGGGCGGCAGGTAGCACAGGGCTTGCGCATTCCAGTCGAACGGGCTCTGCAGCAACAGCGTGCGTGGATCGTCGAGGCCGAGCCGCGTCGCGATGTGTTCGAAGCCGCCGTCGACCGCCAGCGTCGCCGAGGTGAACACCCAGGCCGCGTGCGAACGTTCGCGGTGCGCGCGCAGCGGCCCGGACACATCCAGCGGCGTGCGCTGCAGGCGGAATCCGCGCGGCGTCGCTTCGTACCAGCGCACGTCGTCGTCGGCGGCGTGTTCGTCGTCGAAGGTGTCGTTGCCGAAAGCATCGTTGTCGAAACTGCGCTCGATCCGCCAACGCGCCAGCCGCGCCGAGAATTCCTGCGCGCGCGCATGGCAGGCATCGAGCCCGGCGGCAGCATCGCGCCACGACGAGAGCGCAGCGTGCAGTGCCTGCAGCGAAGACGACAATGTTTCGAAGGCTTCGTACGCGCCCGGATCGGCCAGCGCACGTGCCTGCGTCGCGCGCTGCGGCAAGGGCTCCAGCGCCGCGCGCAGCGCGCGTACCGCCTGTTCGAGGTCGCGCGCAGGCGTCTGCAGCGCGGCCAGCGCACCCGGCACGCCCTTGCATTCGGCGAGCGCGTCGCGCGCGAGTTCGACCAGTGGCCTGGCGCCGATGCCTTCGCCGAAGAACTGCGCGGCGAGTTCCGGCAACTGGTGCGCCTCGTCGACGACGAAGGCCTGCGCGCCCGGCAGGATTTCGCCGAAGCCTTCCTGCTTCAACGCAAGGTCGGCGAGCAGCAGGTGGTGGTTGACCACCACGATGTCCGCGGCCTGCGCGCGTTGCCGCGCCTGCACCACGAAGCAATCGTTCCAGTACGGGCATTCGGTGCCGAGGCAGTTGTCGGCGGTACTCGTCACCAGCGGCAACAACGGCGAATCGTCGGACAGCGCCTCGAGTTCGGCGAGGTCGCCCATGCGCGTGCGCCCGCCCCAGGCGACGATGCGCTGGAACAGCGCGGTCTGCGCGCCCGGCACGATGCGCGGATCGCCCTTCGCCTGTTCGGTGCGATAACGGCAGAGATAGTTCGCGCGGCCTTTCAACAACGCGCTCTTCAAGCCGACGCCGAGCGCATCGCGCACGCGCGGCAGGTCGCGGTGGTAGAGCTGGTCCTGCAAAGCACGGGTGCCGGTGGAAATGATCGTCTTCATTCCCGACAACAGCGCGGGCACGAGATACGCATAGGTCTTGCCGGTGCCGGTGCCGGCTTCGGCCAGCAATACGTCGCGCCGTTCGAACGCATCGGCGACCGCCTCGGTCAGGTCGAGTTGCGCTTCGCGCGGCCGGAATTGCGCCACGGCGCGTGCGAGCGCGCCGCCTTCCGAAAGCGCTTCGACCGAGAGTCCTGCCAGTCCGCCCGGCGCCCCTGCCGCTTCGTGCATCGCGTTCAGGGCGAGGGCGGCGGTTGCGCCGGTGGCTGCGGCTGCGGTTGCGCTTGTTCGGGAACGCGCTTGGCCGGATCGCCGAGGCCGAAGATCTGGCGGAAACCCTCGCGCACCGCCTGGCCGAGGCCTTGCGGTTGCGCGTTCGGATCGTTCGGGTCGATCGCATCCGGTTCCGGCGGCGCGTACACGCAGGCCTCGTATGCGGGCGCAAAGCCGGCGACGAAGGGGATGCGCCGCGCACCGGGACAACCGGCGTCGGTGGTGTGCGAAGCCACGACCCATTGCCAGTCGATGCCCTTGTTCGGGACATCCAGCGGCGCGCTCGGCATCCGCGAGAAGATCCCCGACCACACCCGCATCGCGCCGGTCGCGCCGTACAGGCCGGTCGGCTGGTTCTGGTCGTTGCCGACCCAGATCACCGCGAGGTGGTCGCCGGTCCAGCCCGCGAACCAGCTGTCGCGGCTGTCGTTGCTGGTGCCGGTCTTGCCCGCGGGCTTGAGCCGGCCGAGGCCGTCGGCGACCAGCTGGTGGCCGGTGCCCGAGGTGACCGCGTACTGCAACGCCGAGGTGACGATGCGCGCGGCGATCGCATCGCCCGCCTGCGCCGGCGCCGGCGCCTTGTCGTAGCGATTCACCGCCTTGCCTTCGCGGTCGAGCACGCCGCGCACCGCGTGCAACGGCTGGATTTCGCCGCCGGAAGCGAGGAACTGGTAGAGCTGCGCCATCGCGTACGGGCTTTCGTCGACCGCGCCGAGGATCAACGAGGGATTGCTGCTGGCCTCGATGCCGGCAAGGGTGTGGACCAGGTCGGCAACGCGCTCGGGCCTGACCTGCATGCCCACGCGCACGGTGGCACGGTTGAGCGACTGCGCCAGCGCATCGAGCAGGCGCACGCTGCCGTGGCTGCGCCCATCGGAATTGCCCGGCGACCAGCGCTTGCCGTTGTCCAGCGTGATCGTCACCGGGCCGTCGTCGACGTAGCTCGCCAGCGACCAGCGCCCCGGCTGCGCCAGCGCGAGCAGGTACACGAACGGCTTCAGCAGCGAACCGACCGGACGCTGCGCTTCCACCGCGCGGTTGAAGCCGGGCTCGGAGAACACGCGGCTGCCGACCACCGCGCGCACCTCGCCGTCGTGCACGTCGGTGAGGACCAGGCCCGCCTGCAGCGGCGGGCGCTTGGCGCTGGCGATGGACTTGAGCGTGCGCGTCACCGCGCCTTCGGCATAGGCCTGCGCGGCAGGCGACATGCCGGTCATCACGCTGAGTCCCGCGCCCTGCAGCGCGTCGGCCGGATAGTCGTGCGCGAGTTGCCGGCGCACCAGGTCGACGTAGGCCGGGAAACGATTCGCCGCGGTGCTGCCCGGCGCCTCGGTCACGCCCAGCGGCTTCTTCATCGCGCGTGCGTATTCCGCGTCGGTGATGAGCCCGGAATCGCGCATCTTGCCGAGCACGAAGTTGCGCCGTTCCAGCGCGCGTCCCGGGTTGCGCCGCGCGTCGTAGTAGGACGGCCCGCGCACCATGCCGATCAGCAACGCGATCTGCTCGGTATCGAGGTCGCGCAGGTCGCGCCCGAACCAGTAATCCGAGGCCGCGGCGACGCCACGGATGGCCTGTGCGCCACGCTGGCCGAGGTAGACCTGGTTCAGATAGGTTTCGAGGATGGTGCGCTTGTCGTAGTGCGCCTCGATCAGCAGCGCGTACAGGATTTCGTTGAACTTGCGCGTCAGCGTCTGTTCGCGACCGATGCCGAGCAGGCCGCTGCGCGCCAGCTGCTGGGTCAACGTGCTGCCGCCCTGCATCGATTCGCCGCGCGAACGCACCGTCACCCACGCCGCGCGCAGCATGCCGCTGAGGTCGATGCCGTGGTGGTGGGCGAAATCCTTGTCCTCGACCGCCTGCAGGCCGGTGACCAGCAGTTCCGGCACTTCCTCGATCCGCACCAGCCGCCGCTCTTCCTGCTTCTGCCCGTACAGCGTCGCGATCCGCGCCGGGTCGAGGCGCGCGACGCGCACGTCGCGCTTGCCCATCAGGTCGCGCACCGCGGACACGCGACCGTCGCCGACCTGCACCTGGATCCGGCTCGGACCGACCGGGCCGGTGACATCGTTGAAACCGCGACTCGCGATCAGCCAGCGGCCGCCGTCATGCGAATAAGTGCCCGGGCGCACGCCTGCGCCGTCGTCGCGATACGAAGCCGCATCGAGTTCGGTCTTCAGCGTCTGCGCATCCATCGCCAGGCCCGGCGAGAGCGCGAGCGGCCGCGCGTACACGCGCGTCGGCAATTGCCATTGCAGTTGCCCGAAGCGCGCGCCCACCTGGTGGTTCAGGTACAGCGTGTAGGGAATCAGGAAGCCGAGCCCGATGGCGGCCGCGGCCAGGGCCCAGGTCGCGAGGCGCTGCCACAAACCGGGGCCGTTCCCCGGAAGGTCGTCGATATCGTCTTCGTCGTCGTATTCGATGCGCGGCATGTGCTGGCGTTTGGCGCCTGTCGGCGGGCGTGCGGGGGATGCGACAATGGCCGCACCGGGCGGACCGTCGCGAGTCTAGCGCAGTGCAGCCCCACCCCTGCCACGGAGCCCGCCTGCAGCATGTCCCCGTTCATGGCCGACGCGCGCTTCCTCGCCGACCGCGCGCTGGGCCTGGCGCGACGCGGCTGGATCAGCCTGCGCACCCGTGGCATGCATGCCAGCCTGGCGCGGTTGCGCGCGCAGTTCGCACGCGGCGCGGCACCCTCGATGCCGCCGTGGATACCGCCTGCGGATGCGATTCCCGCGTTCGCCGCTGCCGACAGCGTCCAACCGCCGCAGGACCCGCGCGCGAGCATCGTGATCCCGGTGTTCGACCAGCTGCACCACACCCGCCGCTGCCTGCAGGCGCTGGCCGCGCAGGCGCATGCGGCGAGCTTCGAAGTGATCGTCGTCGACGATGGTTCCAGCGACGGCACCGACGCGTATTGCAGCGGCATCGCCGGGTTGCGCTATCACCGGCGCGCAACCAACGGCGGCTTCATCGCCGCCTGCAACGATGGCGCGGCGCTCGCCCGCGGTGAATTCCTCGTCTTCCTCAACAACGACACCGTGCCGCAGCCGGGCTGGCTGGATGCCTTGCTGCGCACCTTCGATGAGGTAGCGAACGCCGGGCTGGTCGGCGCGCAGTTGATCTTCCCGAACGGGAAATTGCAGGAATCCGGCGGCGTGGTGTTCGCCGACGGCAGCGGCTGGAACTACGGTCGCAATGAATCGCCCGGCGACCCGCGCTTCGCCTACCTGCGCGACGCGGACTACGTGAGCGGCGCGGCGATCGCGATCCGGCGCGAACTGTTCGCGCGGCTCGGCGGTTTCGACGCGCGCTACGCACCGGCGTACTACGAGGACACCGACCTCGCTTTCGCCGTGCGGGAAGCCGGATTGCGCGTGCTGGTGCAGCCGGCGGCGAAAGTGGTGCACGACGAAGGCGGCACCGCCGGGACCGATACGCGCGTCGGGCCGAAGGCGGCGCAGGTACGCAACCAGCAGGTGTTCCGCGAACATCGCGCGGCGCAACTCGCGGCGCAGCCCGCGCCCGGCACGGTTCCGACGCCGGCGACCGCGCATCGCGGCCAGCGGCAGATTTTGGTCATCGATGCGCTGACGCCGCAGCCCGACCACGATTCGGGTTCGCTGCGCATGGTCCACCTGATGCAGTTGCTGCGCGAAGGCGGCGCGCATGTGGCCTTCCTGCCGGCCAACCGCGAACACGCGGGCCGTTACACCGAAGCCCTGCAGCTGGCCGGCGTGGAATGCTGGTACGCGCCGTTCGGCAAGCGCGCGCCGGCCTGGCTGCGCGAACACGGCCCGCGCTTCGATACCGTGGTGCTGTGCCGGCATTACGTCGCGCGCGAATTCCTGCCGCTGGTGCGCAGGCACGCGCCGCAGGCGCAGGTCGTGTTCGACACCATCGACCTGCACTACCTGCGCGAACGCCGCGGCGCGGAACTCGCCGGCGATGCAACGTTGCTGCGCACGGCCGAAGCGACGAAGGCGCGCGAGCTCGACTTGATCGCGCGCAGCGACGTGACGCTCGTGGTCAGCGAAGCCGAACGCGCGTTGCTCGCGACCGATGCGCCGAACGCGCGGGTCGAGGTGCTGAGCAACCTGCACCAGCTCGCCGGACCCGGGCATTCGTTCGCGGATCGCAAGGATCTGGTTTTCGTCGGCGGTTTCCGCCATCCGCCGAACGTGGATGCGGTGCGCTGGTTCGCGAACGAGGTGTTTCCCCGCATCCGCGAACGCCTGCCCGACGTGCGCTTCCATTGCATCGGGAGCCATGTCGTCGCAGGGATCGAAGCGCTGTCAGCGCTGCCCGGCGTAGTGGTGCACGGCCACGTGCCGGACATCACGCCGTACATGGACGGCTGCCGCATCGGCCTCGCACCGTTGCGCTACGGCGCGGGGGTGAAGGGCAAGGTCAACCTGAGCATGGCCCACGGCCAGCCGGTGGTGGCGACGTCCTGCGCGGTCGAGGGCATGCACCTCGAACC
>Ga0209023_10001346_pt1 | contig 33153 bp, 31 predicted proteins | sample LakOneMetagenome_FD_187468 | JGI IMG/M metagenome (GOLD analysis project Ga0209023, IMG submission 187468) | Freshwater and sediment microbial communities from Lake Erie, Canada (SPAdes) (version 2) | ecosystem: Environmental > Aquatic > Freshwater > Lentic | place: Lake Erie, Canada...
GCCGGAGCGGGCCGGCGTCGTCGCGTTGGGCCGCTGCAGGATGTCCTTGTCGGGAACGTTGGGCGGCGGCGGCGTGTCGCTGTACTGGACGCGGCCGCTGCTGTCGCGCCACTTCCACTGCGCGGCGGCGGGAAATGCGAGCGTGGCGCCGACGACGAGGGCGAGGAGTGCGGTGGTCCAACGTTGCTGCATGGTGGTCATTCGGCCCGTGAGGGTCGAGGTGGCCTTTGGTATAGCCGCGAAGTCTACGCGCGGACGGTGACCGGTGTCTCGCATCGGGCCCCATTCCGTGCCTTTGTTGGCGCCTCCGTATAATTCGCTTTTGCGTCAGGAGCTTTTCCATGCGCCTTCTCGGCAAAGCGCTCACCTTCGACGATGTGTTGTTGGTGCCAGCGTTCTCCCAGGTGTTGCCGCGCGACACCGATCTCTCCACCCCCCTTTCCCGCAACATCCGCCTGAACCTGCCGCTCGTGTCCGCCGCGATGGACACGGTGACGGAGGCGCGCCTGGCGATCGCGCTGGCGCAGGAAGGCGGCATCGGCATCGTCCACAAGAACCTGACGCCGAAGCAGCAGGCCGCCGAGGTCGCGCGCGTGAAGCGCTACGAATCGGGGGTGCTGCGCGATCCGATCACGGTCTCGCCGGACACGCCGGTGCGGGCGGTGATGGAGTTGTCGCGCCAGCACGGCGTGTCGGGGTTCCCGGTTCTGAACGGCAAGACGGTCGTCGGCATCGTCACCAACCGAGACCTGCGTTTCGAGAGCCGGCTGGACGTCCCGGTCAGCGAGATCATGACGCCGCGCGAGCGGCTCATCACCGTCACCGAGTCGGCCACGCTCGACGAGGGCAAGGCGCTGATGCACAAGCACAAGCTCGAGCGCGTCTTGGTCGTGAACCGAGATTTCGAACTGCGCGGGCTGATGACGGTCAAGGACATCACCAAGCAGACCAGCTTCCCGAACGCCGCGCGCGACGCCCAGGGCAAGCTGCGCGTCGGTGCCGCGGTCGGCGTGGGCGACGGCACCGAGGAGCGCGTCGAAGCGCTGGTGCGAGCCGGCGTCGACGCGATCGTCGTCGACACCGCGCACGGCCACAGCGCCGGCGTGATCGAGCGCGTGCGCTGGGTCAAGCAGCACTTCCCGCAGATCGACGTCATCGGCGGCAACATCGCCACCGGCGCGGCGGCGCGCGCACTGGTCGAGGCCGGCGCGGATGCGGTCAAGGTCGGCATCGGGCCGGGGTCGATCTGCACCACCCGCATCGTCACGGGCGTCGGAGTGCCGCAGATCTTCGCGATCGAGCAGGTCGGTCGCGCGATCAAGGGCAGCGGCGTGCCGCTGATCGCCGATGGCGGAATCCGCTACTCCGGCGACCTCGCCAAAGCGATCGCCGCGGGCGCGAACTGCGTGATGATGGGCGGCGCGTTCGCCGGCACCGAAGAGGCGCCGGGCGAGACCATCCTGTACCAGGGCCGCACCTACAAGAGCTACCGCGGCATGGGCTCGATCGGCGCGATGCAGCAGGGCTCGGCCGACCGCTACTTCCAGGACAACGCGCCGAACAACCCGAACACCACCAAGCTCGTGCCCGAGGGCATCGAAGGGCAGGTGCCTTACAAGGGCTCGGTCGTCGCGGTGATCTTCCAGATGGCCGGCGGGCTGCGCGCATCGATGCACTACTGCGGCTGCGCCAGCATCGCCGACATGCACGAGAAGGCCGAGTTCGTCGAGATCAGCTCGGCCGGCATGCGCGAAAGTCACGTCCACGACGTGCAGATCACGAAAGAGGCCCCGAACTACCGCATGGAATGAGTTCGGTTCGAGCAGAAGAAGAACAACGAATGACGACTCCATCGAGCACGGCCGGGGGCCGCAAGGCGGCGATGCCGTTCATCATGGCCACGGTGCTGATCGACATGATCGCGATCGGCCTGATCATCCCGGTGCTGCCGCCGCTGGTCGGCACCTTCACGTCGTCACAGGCCGACCAGGCGTGGTGGTACGGCGCGGTGACGATTGCGTTCGGCGCCGCGAACTTCTTTGGCTCGCCGATCCTCGGCCGGTTGTCGGACCGCTATGGTCGTCGCCCGGTGCTGCTGATCGGCTTCAGCGGCCTGGCGACGAGCTTCTTCGTGACGGGCCTCGCGACCGCGCTGTGGATGCTGCTCGCAGTGCGCATCTTCAGCGGCGCGATGCAATCGAACATCGCGGTCGCGAACGCCTATGTCGCCGACATCACGCCGCCGCAGGACCGCGCGAAGGCCTTTGGCAAGCTCGGCGCGATGCTCGGCATGGGCTTCATCCTCGGGCCGGTGCTGGGCGGATTGCTCGGCGGCGTCGACCTGCATCTGCCGTTCTTCGTCGCCGGCGGGCTGGCCTGCGTGAACTGGCTCTACGGCTACTTCGTGCTGCCCGAATCGCTGCCGCTCGAGCGGCGCCGGCCGTTCGTGCTGCGCGAGGCCAATCCGATCAGCGCGCTGCAGGGGCTGGCCGAACTGAAGGGCGTCGGGTCGCTGGTCCTGGTGATCGCGCTCAGCGGCCTGGCGCAGTTCATGACGCACACCTCGTGGGTGCTGTACACCACCTTCAAGTTCGGCTGGGGGCCGACCCAGAACGGCGGTTCGCTGTTCGTGATCGGCCTGATGTCGGTGCTGGTGCAGGGCGTGTTTCTCGGGCGGCTGCTCAAGCGCTATTCGCCGCAACGCCTGGCGATCATGGGGCTGGTGTCGTCGAGCGCGTGCTACCTCGCGTGGGGTGCGGCGACCGACGGCTGGATGCTGATCGCGGTGATGTTCGTCAACATCCTCGGCTTCGCGGCGCAACCGGCGATGCAAAGCATCATCTCGAACGCCGCCGACCCGATGACGCAGGGCCGCACGGCCGGCGCGGTCGCGTCGTTGAACAGCATGATGGCGGTGCTTGCGCCGGCGATCGGCGCGCCGCTGCTGGCCACCGTCTCGCATCTGCCGCACGGCGACTGGCGCATCGGCGCACCGTTCTACTTCTGCGCACTGCTGCAAGCCGCCTCGATGCTGATCGCACTGCGACACTTCCGTCGCGCGCGGCTGAAGCGCCAGGCGCTCGCCGCGGCGGCACCGAGCGCCACCGGCACCACGACCTGACCCCACACCCTTTCCGTTCGCCTTCCCCATGCACGACAAGATCCTGATCCTCGACTTCGGCTCGCAAGTCACGCAACTCATCGCGCGCCGCGTGCGCGAAGCGCATGTGTTCTGCGAGATCCATCCGAACGACGTGAGCGACGCGTTCATCCGCGAGTTCGCCCCGAAGGGGATCATCTTGTCGGGCAGCCACGCGAGCACCTACGAGGAGCACGAGCTGCGCGCGCCGCAGGCGGTGTGGGAGCTCGGCGTGCCGGTGCTCGGGATCTGCTATGGCATGTTCACGATGGCGGTGCAGCAGGGCGGCCAGGTCGAGGCCAGCGATCACCGCGAGTTCGGCTACGCCGAGGTGCGGGCGCACGGCCACACGCGCCTGCTCAACGGGATCGAGGACTTTTCGACGCCCGAAGGCCACGGCATGTTGAAGGTCTGGATGAGCCACGGCGACAAGATCACCGCGCTGCCGCCGGGCTTCAAGCTGATGGCCAGCACCCCGAGTTGCCCGATCGCCGGCATGGCCGACGAGGCGCGCGGCTACTACGGCGTGCAGTTCCATCCGGAGGTCACGCACACGGTGCAGGGCCGGGCGCTGCTGAATCGGTTCGTGCTCGACATCGCGAAGGCGCGCCCCGACTGGGTGATGCGCAACTACATCGAGGAGGCGGTGGCGCGCATCCGCGAACAGGTCGGGCGCGACGAGGTGATCCTCGGCCTCTCCGGCGGGGTCGATTCGAGCGTCGCGGCGGCACTCATCCACCGCGCGATCGGCGACCAGCTCACCTGCGTCTTCGTCGACCACGGCCTGCTGCGGCTCAACGAAGGCGACATGGTGATGGACATGTTCGTCGGGCGTCTGCACGCGAAGGTGATCCGGGTCGATGCCGCGGCGCAGTTTCTCGGCCATCTGGCCGGTGTCGCCGATCCCGAAGCCAAGCGCAAGATCATCGGGCGCGAGTTCGTCGAGGTCTTTCAAGCCGAGGCGAAGAAGCTGCCGTCGGCGAAGTGGCTCGCGCAGGGCACGATCTACCCCGACGTGATCGAGAGCGGTGGTGCGAAGACGAAGAAGGCGGTCACGATCAAGAGCCACCACAACGTCGGCGGTCTGCCCGAGACGCTCGGCCTGAAGCTGCTCGAGCCGCTGCGCGAGTTGTTCAAGGACGAGGTGCGCGAACTCGGGGTCGAGCTCGGTCTGCCGCACGACATGGTCTACCGCCACCCGTTCCCCGGTCCGGGCCTGGGGGTGCGCATCCTCGGCGAGGTCAGGAAGGAGTACGCCGACCTGCTGCGCCGTGCCGACGCGATCTTCATCGAGGAGCTGCGCCACGCGACCGACGTCGCCAGCGGAAAGAACTGGTACGAGCTCACCAGCCAGGCGTTCGCGGTGTTCCTGCCGGTCAAGAGCGTGGGCGTGATGGGCGACGGCCGGACCTACGACTACGTGGTCGCGCTGCGGGCCGTGCAGACGAGCGACTTCATGACCGCCGACTGGGCCGAACTGCCCTACAGCCTGCTGAAGAAGGTCTCCGGCCGCATCATCAACGAAGTCCGCGGCATCAACCGCGTGACCTATGACGTGAGCAGCAAGCCCCCGGCGACGATCGAGTGGGAGTGACGAAAAAGCGTTATAAATCAATAACTTGCGTTTAAACTGTTCGTCGTTGCCAACTACGATGGCACTATCGCTGAGTAGCAAGGCTGGCTTGGATTTTGAACGCCTGTTTCGGCCATATGCGGCCATTCGCGAGTGACCGCTGTATCGCATCAAGACGCGCTTCGCCCAGGCTCTCGGTTCCGTGCACAACAGGCCAGCACCGGCTCCGAATAGACCACTGAAGGCAGCTGTGCAGCGGCGGATTGGCTAAAGTTTGCACCCGCGCGCCGGGTCCGACAGCGCTTTGACGGCGATTGACACAAACACGTTGTTGTTGCCTCTCACCTCGCGCAGGTAGATGTCCTGCACCGGGTTACCCGCTGGCGAGATCGTGAACTTGCCGCGCGGACTGTCGACTGGAGTCTTGCGCATAGCGACGGCAAGTTGCTCACGCTTCGACAAGTCGCCGTTCACGGCCCGGAGGCCGTTGGCAAGGATCTGCGCTGCGTCGTAGCCCTGCACCGCGTAGACGTCGGGCTGCGCCTTGTAGGCGATAGCGTAGGCCTTGCGGAAGGCGTTGTTTTTCGGCGTGCTCAGATCGTCGGCGTAGTGCAAGGTCGTCAGCATGCTCTGCGCTGAAGCACCCTGCGCCTCGAGCGTGCCGTCAGTCAAGAATCCCGGCCCGTACAGCGGGATTGTCTTCGCGAGACCCGCCGCCGCGTAGTCCTTGACGAACTTGACGGCGCCGCCGCCGGCGAAGAATGCATATACCCCGTCGGGTTTCTGCGCCGCGATCTCGGTGAGCAGCGCCTGGAACTCGACCCCGGGGAATGGCAGGTTAAGGTCCTTGATGACTTTGCCCCCGGCCTTCTCGAGGCCTTCAGTGAAGCCCCGGGTCGACTCGACGCCAGCCGCGTAGTTCCAGGTGATCGTCATTGCCCGCTTGACGCCCTTCTGGCCCGCGACGATACCCATCGCATAGCCGGGCTGCCAGTTGGTGAACGAACTGCGAACTATGTTCCTGGCGCACAGCGCCCCGGTGATTGCTTCGGCGCCGGCGTTCGGAATGACGAGTAGAGTGTTGTTTGCTCTAGCAGCGTTGGCCATCGCCAGGGCAACGCCCGAATGCACACTGCCTACCAGGACATCGACGTTGTCACGCTTGATCAGCTTGTTGACGTTGTCGGTAGCCTTCGACGGATCGGACTCGTCGTCCACCTTGAAGTATTGAATCTCGCGACCGCCGAGCTTGCCGCCTTGCTCCTGCACGTAGAGCTTGAAGGCGTTCTCTATCGTTACTCCGATCGACGCATACGTGCCCGTATACGGCAGCATCAGGCCGACCTTCAGGGGCGCCCCTTGTGCGAGTGCGGATCCACTCGAAACGAGTCCCAAGAGCATCGTCGAAATCGTCAAGCCAACGTTTGTCGTCATGGAAGTGTCTCCTCTGTTCTAACAGGGACGGTCCCCTTGCCGCTACACAAATGCGCGCCTGGGACCCGGTAAGCCGTTCGACTGGCGTGGGCGTTGCATGAGCGGCCTATTCAAGATACTATCCGGTCAGTATGTCACAACAGATGGCAATCGCAAAGACGCAGAGACGCAACGAGGAGACGAAAAGTGAACGTCGTTTCGAGGATGCCAGCGCAACGAGCCTGGGACGTACCCTTTTGGAATCGCGCCACCGAAACGATGCCACGCGAGAAGCTCGACGAACTGCACCTGGCGCGCGTCCGCTCACTTATGGAGCACGCCTACACTTCGAGCCCCTTCTACCGACGGAAGTTTGACGCGGCCGGAATTCGGCCACAGGACGTGCGCTCGCTCGAGGACTTGAAGACCAAGGTGCCGATAACCGACAAGAGTGAGTTCATCGGTTTGCAGCAGGAGAGGCCGCCCTACGGCGACACGCTAGCCATCCCGATGGAGTGGGTTTCGCACCATGCGGAGACCTCCGGAACGACCGGCGTGCCGCTGGCCATCCCCTACTCAATGGCAGATACCGTGCGCTACGGCGAATCGTGGTGCTTCGGCTTCTGGGGCCTCGGCATCCGGCCGAGCGACACGTTCTATTTTGCGTTCGGCTGGGGCAACTTTGCGGGCTTCTGGAGCGCCTATTGGGGCGCGCGCAGGCTCGGTTGCCGCGTGGTTTCCGGCGGTGGGCTCGACACGAAGGGGCACGTCCAGGCAATTCTGCGCGCCAAGCCCACCGTGCTGATCTCAACGCCGACATTTGCCCTGCGCATCGCCGCGGTTGCGGCCGAGATGGGTGTCGATTTGTCCCAGTCGTCGGTCAAGTTCACGTACCACGCGGGCGAGCCCGGGCCGACCGCGCTACCGGGCATGCGCGAGCAGATCGAACGGGCATGGGGCGCCAAGGCCGGCGAGCTACTGGGCATCGCCGAGGTCGACGCAATGGCGCCCGGTTGCCCGAACGGCGACGGGGTGCACATGAACGAGATGAACCTCCACTCCTGGTCGATGGACCCCGATACGAGGAAGGAAGTTGCGGCCGGCGAGATCGGCGAGAACGTCGTCACCGGCTACGCCAATACCGCACAGCCTCTCATCAACTATCGCACTCACGATCTGGTGCGCCGGGTTGATAGCTGTTCCTGCGGCCGAACTTGGGCCAAGCTCGCCGGTGCGGTGCTCGGTCGCACCGACTTCATGGTCACCGTTCGAGGCACCAACGTCTACCAGAGCGCGGTGGAGAACATCCTCGCGGACGTACCAGGCATCAGCATGCACTACGAACTTGTGCTGACACGCAGCGACGACAACGACGTCATGACGATCCGATTCGAACCCGAAGCAGCGATAGGCCACGATGCCGTCGCGGTGAAGACTGCCGCCGCCGATGCCAGCGCGCGCATTCATCGCGCGCTGCATGTGAGGCTCGAGTGCCAACCGGTGCCGTGCAACTCGCTGCCGCGCTTCGAGCTCAAGACCAAGCGCATGATCGATCAGCGCCCAAAGGAGTTTCGTCGTGCGCTCGACCGCTGAACCCACGTCCGACAGAGGTGTCCCCATGACCCGAGACCAACAAGTCGCCGCGCTGACGCGGGCCCGCGCCGAAGTCTGCCGCGTCATCGCGGGCTGCGACAGCCCCCAGATCGAGACCATCGCGCGCAGCGCCGACATGGAGTTGCACTGGGCATTGTGGAACCTGGGCGAGCCGGTATCGCTGCGCGCCGAGATGGATGAACTGCGCCGGCCGGTCTCGCTACTTTAGGCTTGCGCTGAATCGACATCGACCCACACTGCACCGCCCTCGAGCTTCACGTCGAGGCGCGCGAGGTTGCAGTTCGGCCGTTCGATGCGGGTGATGTGCTTTCCAGTGTCGGCCTCGAACTCCCAGAAGTGGCGCTGGCAGACGATGACTCCATTCTCCAGCTGTCCCCATTCGCTCAACGGAAACCTCTCGTGCGGGCAGGCATCGCGATAGGCACAAACGCGGTCGAGGTCGGTGCCTTCGCCGCTGCGCACCAACACAAGCGCGATCGTGCCGGCCTTGCCGGCGACAACCGTATCGCTCCAAACGTCGTCCAGAGCAGCGACTCGTTGCCAGTCAGCCATCGGTCCCTCCCTCAACTAGCGGCCAGTGAACAGCGGCCTGCGTTTCTCAATGAAAGCGCGGGCGCCTTCCTCGTGGTCGCTGCTTCGCTTGAGAATGCTCTGGCCGAGCCGTTCGAAGCTTCGCCCCGTGTCGAGGTCGACGTCGAGGCACTTGTTGAGCACCAGTTTGCCCAGGCCGATCGCCAGCGGCGCCTTGGTCGAGAGCAGTTCCGCAAATGCCATCGCCCTGGGCAGCAGCTCCTCGGTGGGATGGAGCTCTTCAACCAGGCCGAGGGCGAGGGCACGCTCCGCGGAGACCATCTCACCGGTCATGACCAGCCGCTTGGCGTGCGCCAGGCCGACCAGCTTCACCAGCCGCGAGCAGCCTCCCGATCCGGGAATCAGCCCGACGTTGGTTTCCGGGAAGCCGAGCTTGGCGCTGCTCGAGGCGAAGCGGAAGTCGCACGACAGCGCGAGCTCGAGCCCGCCGCCGGCCGCGACGCCGTTGATCGCCGCGATGACCGGCACTTCCATTGCCTCGATCTCGTCGAACACGTTGTGAACTGCGCGGACGACGCGTCTGAAGCCGCGTGTGCCGATCTCTGCCAGGCCCTTCATGCCGCGCACATCTTCGCCGGCCGAGAAGGCGCGACCGGTCCCCGCGATCACCAGAACGCGCAAGGAGTCGTCGGCAACGAGCGCGGCGACCGCGTCGCGCATCTCGTCGCGCATCTGCTGGTTCCACGCGTTGAGGGCGTCGGGGCGGTTGAGCGTCAGCGTGCGGATCGGCGCTTGCTCCGTCAGCGTCAGGAACTCGTAGCTCATGGCGTCAGCTCCCGGTGAAGATCGCTGGCCGCTTGGCGAGGAACGCGGCGAGGCCTTCGGCGGCATCTGCCGATCGGAACAACAGGCTCTGATGCGCGCGCTCGATCGCCAGGCCTTCGGTAAGACTGGTTTCCAAGCCGCGGGTGACCGAGAGTTTGATGTAGCCCTGCGCCATGGTCGGCCCGGCCGCCAGCTTCTTCGCGGCGGCGAGCACGTCGGCTTCGAAGGTCTCTGCTGAGAAGATCCGGTCGACGATGCCATCGGCGAGCGCCTGTTCGGGCGTCAGCATCTCTCCGGTGACCATGAGATGCAGGGCGCGGCTCTTCGGCAAGATCCGGGCGAGCCGCTGAGTCCCGCCCATGCCTGGCGATAGTCCCAGGTTGACCTCTGCCAGGCCGAGGCGATAGCCCCCGACCGCGGCGAAACGAAAGTCGCAACCGAGCGCGATCTCGAGGCCGCCGCCGATACAGTGGCCGGCGATCGCGGCGATGAAAAGCTTGGGCGCTGCGGCGATCGCGTCGACCGCCGCCTGCGCTTGGCCAAGAAAGTGAGTGAAGCCGGCCGGCGTCGCGCCTTGTAGCGTAGAGATGTCCGCGCCGGTGCAGAAGAACTTTGCGCTGGCGCTCCTGACGACGACAACCCGCGCCGCACCGTCGCCAGCGGCGCGCTCAGCGGCGGCGCGCAGCGCCCCGACCATCGCAGCGTCGTAGGCATTTGCCGGTGGCCGGTTCAGCGTGATGAAGCCAATACCGTCTTCGATGGCGTATTCGATCGACATGGCGGTCTCCTAGAGAAAGCGGCGGTTGGCGAGATGGTCGGGCACGGTGAATCCGAGCTTCTCGACTTCGGGCACCGCCTCGGCGATGTACTTCTGTCGCAGCTCCTCGTTGCTGTGCTGCTTGATGCCCCATTTGACGTAGACCGGCGAGTTCTTCGACGTCGACCTGCCGAACATGTCGAGCGCGGCAGGCCACCACTTCGCAAGCCGCTCTCGTGCTGCAGCTTTGCCCTCGGGCGTGCTGCAGATCTCCTTCAAGTGTCGAAAGCCAGACTTGGTGTGGAACTCCTCGTCGGCCTCGAGTTGCGGCGAAACCTTGGCCAGCGGCTCGTATGGACTGCCTGTCCACTCGACGCCGACGTACAAGCCCACTCGGTCGATCAGGGCGTGGAACCAGGCGAGGTCGATCCAATCTTCGAGCGGGATGTGAAACGCGTACTGCTTGATCGGCGCGGCACCGATCGGCTTTGCACCGAGGCCAGCAAGCAGTTCGGCCACGATCCGACCGTGCTCGACCTCTTGGCGCACGATCTCGGCCTCGATCTGCATCGCGCGCGAATGCGGAGCGAAGCGCAGCCCCGCGCTTGCGATGTTGCCGAGAATCTTGCGGTACTCGGGGTTGTCGTTGTTCTCGAGATGTTCGTCGCGTAAGAGACGCACGAGCATGTCGCGAAACTCTTCCGGCATCGCAGGGTCGTTTTCTTGCCAGATCGCTCTCGGAGCGGGGGACTCGTGTGTCGCGGCGTGTTTCATGGCGTCCCTTTTAACATACTGTCCGGATAGTATCTTAATTGCGATCGAAGTCAACTGGCGCTCGGTCTGGGCATGGTCGCGCCGTCAACGGCTAGACTTCCCGGCTTTAGGCTGGCTCGACGATGGCAAAGAGTGCTCCGGCAAAGAAGGCAAGTAGCAGGCAAAACCTTGAGCGCCGGGAGACCAGCGTCGACCAGCTCCTGAGCGCAGCGTTGCGCTTGTTCGTGTCACAGGGTTATCGCGCGACGAACCTCGAGCAGATCTCGAGCGCCGCGAAGCTGACCAAGGGCGCGGTCTATTTCTACTTCGGAAGCAAGGAGAGCGTCCTAGTCGAAGTGTTGAAGCGGGTCCGTGAAGTGGTGGTGGACCGGGTCGCCGAGATCGTCCGCGCCGCCGGGTCCGATCCGGTTGAGCGCCTTGTCGCGTACGTGCACTATCAAGCCGGGCTTGGAATCACTCATCGTGACGAGGTTCTGCTGCTCATCCTCATGTCGCTCGAGTTCAAGGAGCGCCCTGGACCGGTCAACGATTCCATCGCCGATCTGTACGCCAAGCAGCGCGGCCTTGTCGAATCGATCGTCCGCGCCGGTCAGAAGTCCGGCCACTTTCGTGGGGATGTGCCGGCCCGAGAACTGGCCGCTGTCGTGTTGGCTACCCACGACGGGACGTTCCTCGAATGGTTCAGGCGCTCGGAGAGCCTGCGCGGCAAGGATTTGACGCGCGGATTGCGAGTCATGCTGTTGTGCGGCATTGCACTCCCGACGGCCACCACCAGGCCATCGTCAGTTCGCGGCGCAACTGTCTCGAGGCGTTCACCACCTGCCGACCCGAAGTGAGCGCGACAAGGAAGACGAGACGATCTTGCGTCATCGGCGGCGGCCGCCGGGGAGTTCTCAGCGGTAGCCCGGCTTACCGACGCTACAGCAAGGCTGACAAAGACTGTGGGCTCTCTGGTCACGCGACTCGCGTGTCGTGTTCGGACTCAACCAACGGCGGCAATGCGATCATTGCCCGCCGTCGCCATCTTGGCCGACCGTACATAGCCCCGAAACGCTCGTACCGTCGGGATGCTGGAAAGTCACGGTCTTGCCCATGTCTGGTCTTCCTGTGTGTGGGATGAATATCGCTCGAGGTTAGCCGACACGAGGGCAGAGAGCCGCTGCGGTGTCGGCGATCATGGCGTCGGGCTTATTGTCTTGAAGCGGTCTCGAAGTCACATCGCGCGTGCCTGGACCGTCTTCAACAGCCCGGCAAACAGCGCAGCCGATTCGACCGGTTTCTCCAGCGTTGGCAAATGCCCGCATTTCGGCAGCACTTCGAACCGCGCCTTCGGCAGCGCTTTCGCCAGCGCCTGGCCCACCGCAACGGGCACCAAGGCGTCCTGCTCACCCCACAGCACCAGGGCCGGCATCGTCAGGGCGCCGAGCCTGGATTCGGCCTGCCGCCGTGCGCCGAGGGCACGCGCCTGCGAGGCGCCGGCCGGGCCGCCCACGCGCTGGGCCATCGCCTGGAACACGGCGGCCTGAGCGACAGCGTCGTTGTGCACGACGAGCCCTGCCAGCATGTCGACCGCGGCCGCGGGCGTCGCCTCCAGACCGCCGGCCAGATCCGGCCCGCCGGCCTGCGGCGCGGCCGGGTTGCAGCCCATGAGCCATAGCGCCGTCACCCGCTCCGGCGCAGCCAACGCCACTTCCATTGCCAGGTTGCCGCCGTAGGAAGTACCGACCAGCGCGAAGCGCGCGGGTGCGCGCTCCAGGATGTCGGCGACGCTGCCTTCCAGCCGCGGCTGAGGCGACAGCAGCACGTGCGGCACGATGGCCTCCCCCAGCGTGGCGATCACGTCGCGGTACAACTGCTCGTCGCACAGCAAGGCGGGTATGAAGACGACCGGCATGGCCGGGACGGGTGCGCTCATGAATGTTTCCTCTTCAGTGGGGATGGACTCGGAATCAAGTGCTCGGCCTGGGAGAGCAAAGCGAGCAGCTGCGCTGGCGGCACGCCGGTCTTGCGCAGCGTCGTGACGCCCATGGCCAGCGCCAGCAAGGCGCCGGCACGCTCGGAGCCTTCGCGCCCAGCACAACCCAGACGGCGCAGCGTCGCCTCCACTAGGGCGCCGACGCGTGTGGTGTGCGATTGCGCGAATGCCACCAGCTCGGCGTCGCCAGGCGCGAGTTCGGCGACGGCGTTGACGAACAGGCAGCCGCGCGTGCCGCCGTCGATATCCGCGATCACGGCTAGCATGGCGCGAACCGCTTTGCGCGGGTCGCTGCAGCTGACGACCCGCTCCGTCAGTGCCGCGTAGCGTTCGTCCGCGTAAGCGCGGACAGCGGCCATCAGAAGCGCGTGTTTTGACCCGAAGCACGCATAGAAGCTCGACCGGCTGAGCCCCATCGCCTCGCTCAGGGTGTCCAGCGAAGTCGCCTCGTAGCCCTGTTGCCAGAACACGTCCATCGCCGTGCGCAGCGCCGTTGCGGCATCGAAGCCGCGCGGGCGGCCGAGGGGCGCTTTTGTGAAGGCAGGAATTCTGGACATGCGCTACATTCTGGACCAATTCGTCTAGAACTCGAAGCCGCCGACTTTCATTCCCGCAAACCGACTAGCTGAACTTGGCGATCGGCAGCCAGGCCTTCGTTCCCACCGTCCTGACAGGAGCCCCATGACAAACGCCATCCGCTTCGAACTCTTCTCGTTTTGGCGCACCTCCGCGACCTATCGCGTGCGCGTCGCCTTCAACCTCAAGGGCGTCACGCCACAGGAGCACAACATCAACCTCGATGCCGGCGAGCAGCGCGGCGAGGCCTTCCTCAAGGTGAACCCGATGGGCGCCATCCCAGCGCTCGTGGACCACGGTCCCGGCCAGTCGCAAACGCCACTGACGCAGTCGCTGGCGATCCTGGAGTTCATCGACGAGACATTTCCGACGCCCGCGCTACTGCCTGCCGATGCACACGGCCGTGCCCGCGTGCGCTCGTTGGCCGCGATGCTGGCCGCCGACACGCACCCGCTGATCACGCCGCGGGTGAAGAAGTACCTTGCCACCACCAGCGGTTTCGACGACGCGGCCTGGCGCGCCTGGCAGATCCACTGGTTCACCACGGGCTTGCAGGCGCTGGAGCAGCGCCTGGCCAGCGAACCCGGCACCGGCGCCTTCTGCCATGGCGACACGCCGACGATCGCCGACATTTGTCTGGCCAGCATCATCGCGGTGATGCGCATCTTCAAGATCGACGTGCCTGGCATCCCGACCGTGCTGCGCGTGATGGCGGCCTGCGAGCAGCTCGATGCCTTCGCAGCGGCGGACCCGAGCCGTCAGGTCGGCGCGCCGCAAGCCTGAAGGCCGTCTCGCCATCGACCTCGCCCACGCGCATCGGGCCGTCGCGGGCGCCAGTCGAAGGTGCGCCACGTAGTGACCCCATGGGCCCGGATCCGCTTGAACGCTATGCTACGAGACACCATTCACCTCGAGCCCGCCGCTGCGTCGCCGTGTCTTCCGCCGTAAAAATCTTCCAGGGGCGCTTCGGCCGTGTGGCGCTGTTGGACATGGACGCCCCCTTGGTCGGCCATGCCCACCACCACTGCCACATCCTGATCAAGGCGGGTGGTGCCGACGGTGCGTTCAGCGTGCGCGGCGAGCGTGCGCCATTGACCGACGACTCGGCCGTGCTCGTCAACGCCTGGGAACATCACGCCTACGAGCATCCGGCCGCGCCGGGCCAGCGCACGCTGATCCTGGCGCTCTACATCGAGCCCGGCTGGCTCGCCGATCTGCAGCGTTCGCTGGCACTCTCGGGACACCCGCGCTTCTTTCCACAGTCCTGCGTCCGCATCTCGTCGGCCACGCGCAAGATCACCGAAGAGTTCGTGCTCGAGCTGTGGTGGGCCGACGAGGTTTCACCGGCGCGGCTCGAAGATCTGCTGTTTAACCTGATCGTCGCGGTGATCGAGAGTTATTCGGGTTGGCGCGACCTGGTCAGCCTGCTGCGCAGCAAGCCGCCGGTGGCGATGGACCCGCGCATTCGCCAGGCCATCGCGCTGATGAAACAAGACACCGCGCACGAGCTCGACATCGATGCGCTCGCGGCCCGGGCCGGTGTCTCGCGCGCTCATTTCTTCACACTGTTCCAGCGCGACACGCAGGTCACGCCGCTGGTTTATGCGAACGTGTTGCGCTTCGAAGCGGCGGTCGAGCGGCTCACGCACGGCAACGAATCGCTCGGTGAACTGGCGCACGACCTGGGCTTTTCGGCGCCGGGCCATTTTTCGCGTTTCTTCCGCCAGCACCTGGGCATCACACCCAGCGACTACCGGCGTGTCGTCAACCTGTTCGAGCCGCCGGCTACCGCTGTGTCGGCGCCGCCCACCATCTAAATCACAACCAAGCTGCTGCACTGCAGCACGCATGTGACCAGACGATTGGGTCATTGACCCGACGATCTGGATCGTCATCGGACTTTTGCGTTAACGACCTTCGATCCTTGCTGTCGACACTGTGCTTCCCGCACAACGACAACCAGGAGACAGGGTTGCACAGCGATCCCGGCCTCGCCGCCGCCCACCGTCAGGCCCACCTCGGCCGCCCGCTCGAGCGCATCGAAGACGATGCGTTGCTGAGCGGCCGTGGCCGGTTCGGCGACGACCTCGGTGTCACCCCCGGCACCTTGCATGCCGCGGTGTTGCGCTCGCCGCATGCCCATGCCGAGCTGGTGGCGGTGGATGCGAGCGCGGCGCTGGCCTTGCCGGGTGTGCGTGCGGTGCTTACGGGGCAGGACGTTCAACGCTGGTCGGCCCCGTTCGTCGTCGGTGTGAAGCAACCGATGCAGCACTGGGCGCTTGCCGTCGATCGGGTGCGCTATGCCGGCGAGCCCGTCGCGGTCGTGGTCGCCGAAGACCGCTACCTAGCCGAAGACGCGCTCGATGCGATTCGCGTCGAGTACCGCGCGCTGCCCGCCGTGGTCGAGATCGAGCGCGCCATCGCTGCCGACTCGGTGGTGCTGCACGACGCGGTCGGCAGCAACGTCGTTTCGGAGCGCAGCTTTCGCTACGGTGACCCGGAGAGCGTGTTCTCGCAAGCCGCGCACCGGGTGGCGCTCACCGTGCACTACCCGCGCAACAGCTGCACGCCGATCGAGTGCGGCGTGGTCGTCGCCGAACACCTGAGCGGCGACGAAGGCTACGACGTGCTGTCCAACTTCATGGGGCCGTTCTCGCTGCACGCGGTGATGGCGCTGGCCTTGCAGGTGCCGGGCAACAAGCTGCGCCACCGCGTGCCGCGGGATTCCGGCGGCAGCTTCGGCGTCAAGCAGGCGGTGTTCCCCTACGTCGTACTGATGTGTCTGGCCTCGCGCATGGCCGGCGCGCCGGTCAAGTGGGTCGAGGACCGGCTCGAACACCTCGGTGCTGCCACATCAGCGACCGCGCGCTTGACCCACATCGAAGCCGCGGTCGACGCGAACGGCCGCGTGCAGGCCTTGCGCTATGACCAGTGCGACGAGGTCGGTGCCTACCTCCGCGCGCCCGAGCCCGCCACGTTCTACCGCATGCACGGCGCGCTGACCGGTGCCTACGACATCACGCACCTCGCCGTGCGCAACCGCGTCGTCGTGACCAACAAGACACCGACCGGGCTGGTGCGCGGCTTCGGCGGGCCGCAGGTCTACTTCGCGCTCGAGCGCCTGATGGACCGCATCGGCGTCGAACTCGGGCTCGACGCGTTCGAGGTGCGGCGCCGCAACTTCGTGCGCGCCGGGCAGTTCCCGTTTCACGCCGCGGCCGGCGCGGTGCTCGATTCGGGCGATTACCACCGCGTGCTCGAACTGGCCCGCGATGCCGCCGACATGCCCGCGCTGACCGCTCGGCGAGATGCCGCGCGTGCCGCCGGCAAGCTCTACGGCATCGGCATCGCCGCGATCGTGGAACCGTCGGTGTCGAACATGGGCTACATCAGCACCGTGCTGACACCCGAGCATCGCGCCAAGGCCGGGCCGAAGAACGGTGCGATCGCCAGCGCCACCGTGGGGGTCGACCTGCTCGGCGGTGTCAACGTCAACATCGCGTCGGCGCCGGCCGGCCAGGGCCACATGACGGTGTGCGCGCAGGTCGTGGCCGACGTGCTCGGGCTGCAACCCTCGCAGATCAGCGTCAACGTCGAGTTCGACACGGCCAAGGACGCCTGGTCCGTCGCGGCCGGCAACTACAGCAGCCGCTTCGCCGGCGCGGTGGCCGGCACGGTCCACCTCGCGGCCTGCAAGCTGCGCGACAAGCTGGCGCTAATCGCCGCATCGAACTTCGCGTGCCCGGCAGAACGCATCCGCTTCGAAGGCGGCAAGGTTTTCGATGCAGAACAGCGCGAACGCGCCACGCCATTCACGCGCATCGCCGCGAGCCCGCACTGGGCGCCCGCGCTGTTGCCCGAGGGCATGGCGCCGGGCCTGCGCGAGACCGCGTTCTGGACGCCGCAGACACTCGCCGCGCCCGATGCGCAAGACCGTGTCAACACCTCGGCGGCCTACGGCTTCGTGTTCGACATCTGCGGTCTCGAAGTCGACCCAGCCACCGGCCGCGTCTTGGTGGACCGCTACATCACCGCACACGACGCCGGCCGTTTGTTGAACCCGGCGCTGGCCGACGGGCAGATCCGCGGTGCGTTCGCGCAAGGTCTGGGTGCGGCGCTGTTCGAAGAATTCCGCTACGCCGCCGATGGTGGTTTTCAGTCGGGCACGTTTGCCGACTACCTGGTGCCGACCGCCTGCGAAGTGCCAGACCCGGTGATCGTGCACCTGGAGACGCCGAGCCCGTTCACGCCGCTGGGGGCCAAGGGCCTGGGCGAGGGCAACAACATGAGCACACCGGTCTGCATCGCGAACGCGTTGGCCGACGCGCTGCGGCCGCTGCGTGATGTGGCCGACCTGCGGCTGCCGCTGACGCCGTCGCGCGTGCTCGACCTGATCGGCGCTGCCGAACCCGCGGCTCCGGCTTCGTTCGCGCAGTCGGTGGCGCCGGTGTTGCCGGTCGGGGACGGCCTCTCGTTGCGGGCGAACGGCAGCATCGAGATCGCCGCGCCGCCCGAGCGTGTGTTCGCGGTTCTGCTCGACCCCGCTGCGCTCACGAAGGTCATTCCCGGCTGTCACGCGCTCGACGCCATTGGCACGAACCGCTACCGCGCCGACGTGACGGTCGGTGTCGGCCTGGTCAAGGCGCGCTACGAAGCACAGATCACGCTGAGCGAGATCGAAGCGCCGCGCAGTCTGCGCCTGGCCGGGCAGGGCAGCTCGTCGCTCGGCACCGGCGCCGGCAGCGGCACCGTGCGCCTCGAAGCCACGCCCACTGGCACCCGCTTGCACTACGACTACGCGGCCCAGGTCGGCGGCAAGGTGGCGGCGGTCGGCAGCCGCATGCTGGAAGGTGCGGCGCGTCTGGTGCTGGCCCAACTGTTCGAGTCGCTCGGACGCCAGGCCACCGGTGCTGCCGCGTTGACCTGGTGGCAGCGGGCCCTGCGCTTGTTCGGGGTGAAGCCATGAAGCCGGCCGCGTTCGACTACCAGCGCGCCGACAGTGCCGAGATGGCGGTGGCCGCGCTCGCGGAACTCGGCGGCGACGCACGCATCCTCGCCGGCGGCCAGTCGCTGATGGCGGTGCTGAACATGCGCCTGGCGCAACCGAAGCGGCTGCTCGACATCTCGCGCTCGACGCCACTGGCCGAGGTGCGCATCGACGCCGGCTGGCTGCACATCGGCGCCGCCGCCACGCAGGCCAGCGTCGAATGGCGGCCGCGCCTGGCGCAGGAACTGCCGCTGCTGGCGTTGGCGTTCCCGCACATCTCACACTTCCAGATCCGCACCCGTGGCACCGTTGCCGGCTCGATCGCCCATGCCGACCCGTCGGCCGAACTGCCGCTGTGCCTGCTAGCGCTCGAAGGCCAGGTCCTTTTGCGCTCCTCTAAACGGCGCCGCACGCTAAAGGCCGCCGACTTCTTTACCGGCATGCTGACGACGGCACGCGGCGACGACGAAATGATCGAAGCCGTGCGCTTCCCGCTTGCCCGGCCCGGCACCGGCCACGGCTTCGAGGAGTTCTCGATGCGCCATGGCGACTTCGCCGTTTGCGCCGTGGCGGCGGTGGCCGATGCGAAGCGTTTGCGCATCGCCGTCGGCGGCGTGGCCGACCGGGCCGTGGCGCGCGACTTCCCTGTCCCGGACCGCAATGCGCGCGGCCAAGACCTCGAAGACGCGCTGAACGAGTTCGCCTGGTCGCTCGACGCCCGCGATGAGCCGCAGGCCAGCGCTGCTCTACGGCGCCGGCTGGTGCGCGAGCTCGGTCGCCGCGCTGCCGCGCAAGCCCTTGCCACACGGAGCACCCCTCAATGAGCGTCCTATCCCGCGACACCTTGCACGAGATCAAGTTGCAACTGAACGGCAACCCCCGCAGCGGCCACGCACACCCGCGCCTGCTGCTGAGTGACTTCCTGCGCCACGAACTCGGCGCCACCGGCACCCACGTCGGCTGCGAACACGGTGTCTGCGGCGCCTGCACGGTGCGCATCGACGGCGTGGCGCAGCGGGCCTGCATGACGCTCGCAGTGCAGGCCGACGGCCGCGAGCTGCAAACGGTCGAGGGCCTGGCCGACGACGCTGCGCTCGGCGATCTGCAGGCCGCGTTCAAGCGCCACCACGCGTTGCAGTGCGGCTTCTGCACTGCCGGCATCCTGATGTCATGCGCCGACTGGCTGGGCCGCGTGAAAGACCCGAGCGAAGCGCAGGTGCGCGAGATGCTCTCGGGCCACCTGTGCCGCTGCACCGGCTACGCGCCCATCGTCGCCGCGGTGCTCGAGGTGGCGCACCTGCGCAAGGAGCCCGCTCATGCTTGACCTCGGCCGCACGCTGCTGCAAAGCGTCGAGCGCAGCCCCGACCGCATCGCGCTGGTCGATGCTGCGACGCGCCTGAGCTATGCCGACTGGGCCCTGCGCGTCGGCGCCGTCCAGCGCGGCCTGACGGACGCCGGCCTGCAGCGTGGCGACCACCTGCTCGTCGTGCTGCAGAACCGCTGGGAGATGGCCACGCTGCACTGGGCCTGCCAGTTCGCCGGCATTGTAATGACGCCACTGAACTGGCGCGCCAAGGGCGACGAGATCGACTACTGCCTGGCCGACTCGGGCGCACGCGCGCTCGTCAGCGAGCCAGTCATCAAAGCGGCGCTGGCCGAGTCTCAGCTCGCCAGTGGCGTCACACGCATCGGTGTCGGCACGGTAGACAGTGAAACAAGCGGCGCGTCAATTCACTTCGAAGAATGGCTGACCGCGTCTCGTGAGCCGGTGCCGCAAGCGCAGGCCGACGACCTGTCGTTGATGCTCTACACCTCGGGCACCACGGGCAAGCCCAAGGGCGTGCCGCGCCGCCACCACGCCGAGCGCATCGCCGCGCTGGCGCACGTGGCGCAGAACCGCTACGCGAACGGCGAATGCACGCTCGGCGTGATGCCGCTGTACCACACGATGGGCGTGCGGTCGCTGCTGTCGCTGGCGCTGATCGACGGCCGGCTCATTTGCATCCCGCGCTTCGATGCCAAGAGCGCACTGGCCGCGATCGCGGCCGAGCGGGTCACGCACCTGTACCTGGTGCCCACGCTTTACCACGACCTGCTCGAACACCCCGACTTCCAGCGCACCGACATCAGCAGCGTGCGCAAGCTCGGCTTCGCCGGTGCGCCGATGCACGACGCGCTGTTGCAGCGGCTCGACAAGGCGTTTCACCCCGAGCTGTTCGTCAACCACTACGGCAGCTCGGAGATCTACACCTTCGCGATCAACCAGGACGCGGTCGGCAAACCCGGCTCGGCCGGCCGCGCCGGCATCAACACCCGCCTGCGCGTGGTCAAGCTCGACCAGCACGACCCCGCGCTGCGCGCCGCGCCGGGCGAAGAGGGCCAGATCATCGCCGAGCTGCGCAGCGACGAAGCCTTCGAGGGGTACCACAACCGGCCGGATGCGAACGCCAAGAGCCTTCACGCCGGCTGGTACTTCACCGGCGACACCGGCTACGTCGATGCCGACGGTGACTTGTTCGTCAGCGGCCGGGTCGACGACATGATCATCAGCGGCGGCGAGAACATTTCGCCGGTCGACATCGAGTCGGTGCTGTCGCTGCATCCCGACGTTGCCGAAGTCGCGGTCGCTGGCTTGTTCGACGCGCGCTGGGGCCAGAAGGTCGTGGCCTTCGTCAAGACCCGCGAGCCGGTGGCGGCCGAGGCGCTCGACGTGCACTGCCGCGTCTCGGACCTCGTGAACTTCAAGCGCCCGCGCGAATACGTGTTCGTGCGCGAGATTCCCAAATCGCCGGTCGGCAAGGTGTTGCGCCGCAAGCTGGTGGCGGGCGAGTACGAAGCCGACGGCGACAACGACCAAACTTCCCCGAAAGGAAATCCATGAAGCTCCAGCAACTGAACCACCCCGCCGTGACGCTGCCGGCCGAACTCGACGGCTTCCGGGTCGAGATCGATGCCGCACGAGAGCGTGCCGACATCGTGCTCGACCGCCCGCCGTTCAACGTTGTCAGCATGCGCGCCCGCGATCAGCTCCGCATCGTGTTCGAGGCGCTCGACGCCGACGAACGGGTACGCGTGATCGTCGTGCGCGGGCAGGGCGAGCATTTCTCGAGCGGTGGCGACATCAAGGGCTTCCTCGAAGCCTCGCCCGAAACCGTGTCGCAGCTCGCGTGGAACGTGGCGGCGCCGGCGCGGTGCAGCAAGCCGGTGATCGCGGCCGGTCGGGGGTACTGCTTCGGCGTGGGCTTCGAGCTGTCGCTGGCCTGTGATTTCCGCATCGCTACCGACACCTCGCTGTACGCGCTGCCCGAGCAGAAGCTCGGCCAGATTCCGGGTTCCGGCGGCTCGGCGCGATTGCAGAAGATGGTGGGCATCACGCGCACCAAGGACATCGTCATGCGCTCGCGCCGAATCCCCGGCGCGCAGGCCTTCGCCTGGGGCGCCGTCACCGACTGCGTGCCCGACGCCGAGCTTGAGCAGGCCACCGACGCACTCGTCGACGAGCTGCGCAGCTTCTCGCCGCTGGCGCAGCGCACCGCGAAGAAGCTGCTGAACGACACCGAAGACTCGCCGCTCGCGATCGCGATCGAGCTCGAAGGTCACTGCTATTCGCGGCTGCGCAGTTCGGAAGACTTCCGCGAAGGCGTCGAGGCCTTTCACGCCAAGCGCAAGCCGAAGTTCGTGGGCCGCTGATTTCACTTCAACGCACAGGAGACAAGCATGAAGTCCTTCGCACGCACCCTTATCGCCGCTGCATTCGCGGCACCTCTATTCGCGCTGGCGCAGACCGGCCCGATCCGAATCGGCGTCGTCACGCCGCTGTCGGGCACCTACGCCGGCATCGGCCAGCAGGTGAAGTGGGGGCTCGACCTGGCCGCCGCGCAGATCAACGCCGCCGGTGGCGTGATGGGCCGCAAGCTGGAGCTGATCTACGAAGACGAGGAAGCGAATCCGGCCGTTGCCACGCAGAAGGCCGAGAAGTTGTTCCAGGTGAGCAAAGTCGACTTTCTGACCGGCACGGTGAACTCCGGCTCCACGCTTGCGGTCGGCCAGGTGGCGGAACGCAACAACAAGTTGATCGCCACCACCGTCTCGTTCGCCGATTCGATCACCGCCGACAAGTGCTCGCCGAATGTCTTTCGCGTCAACGCGCGCGCCGGTATGCAGTCGGCCGCGCTGGCCGACTGGATGGCAAAGGAGAAGCCGAACGCCAACGTGTTCTACCTCGGCCCCGACTACGAGATGGGTCGCAGCACCGTGGCAGCCTTCAAGGCGGCGGCCGAGGCCAAGGGTGCCAAGACGGTCGGCGAAGTCTTCGCGCCGCTCGACAACAAGGACTATTCGCCGTTCTTCGGGCAGCTGCGTTCGTCGAAGCCGGCCGTGATCTACACCTCGGTGGCCGGCAACGACACGGTGCGCCTGTTCACGCAGATGGCCGAGTTCGGCGTGAACCGCAACGTGCAGGTGGTCGGCGCTTCGGGCACAGTGACCTCGCAGAACCTGGCGGCGGTCGGCAAGGCGGCCGATGGCTTCGTCACCGGCGTCGGTTACTCGCCCAACATCGACTCGGCAGAGAACAGGAAGTTCGTCGCCGAATTCGAAGCTGCGGCCAAGACCAAGCCCGACCTGTACGGTGCCGATTCCTACGGCGTGCTGTTCTTCTACAAGGCGGCCGTCGAGAAGGCCAAGAGCGTCGAGACCGACAAGCTTCGTGACGCGATGCGCGGCCTCCAATGGGCCACCCCGCAGGGTACGAAGACGCTGCGCGCCGGTGACCACCAGGCGATGCAGGACATGTACGCGGTGCGGGTCAACAACGGCCAGTTCGAGATCGTCGGCAAGGTGGCGGCGGCCGCGGCGATCGGGCCGGACACCTGCACGAAGTTCTGAGCAAGAACGACAAGGGAAGGAGGCAGGTCATGACCGAAGCTCTGGACTGGCTGCAGTTCGTGCTGGCGCCGCAGGTGATCAACGGCGCGTCGATCGGCGTGGCCGTGGTGCTGATGGCGCTCGGCCTGACGATCATCTTCGGCCTGCTCGACGTGATCAACATGGCGCACGGCGAGTTCTATGCGATCGGCGCGTACGCCGCGGTGGCCTTGCTCGGCGTCGGCGTTCCGTTCTGGTGGGCGCTGGTGATCACGCCGCTGCTGATGGCGGTCATCGGCTACGTCACCGAACGGGCATTGATCCAGCGTGTCTTCCACTCGAAAGACCGCCACACGCTGACGCTGTTGCTGACCTTCGGCCTGGCGATCATTGCCGAAGATGCGCTGAAGATCGTGTTCGGCGCGAACCCGCTGCGGCTGGAGGCGCCGATCAGCGGTGCCACCGAGCTGTTCGGACTGTTCTTCCCGAACTACCGGCTGTTCCTGATGGCGGTGGGCACGCTCGTGATCGGCGCCGTGTGGGTCGTCGTGTTCCGCACCCGTCTCGGAGCGATGGTCCGTGCGGCCGCTTTCGACAAACACATGGCCGCGTCGCTCGGTGTGCCGGTCGGCGTTGTGTACGCCGGCACCTTCGCGTTCGGCGTGGCGCTGGCCGGCCTCTCGGGGGTGCTGCTGGCGCCGATCTATTCGGTGTTTCCGACGATGGGGCGCGACTTCGTGCTGATCGCGTTTTCGGTCGTGATCATCGGCGGCATGGGCTCGATCAAGGGTGCGGTGATCGCAGGCCTGGTGCTGACTCAGGTGCAGGCGATCTCGAGTTTGTACATCTCGCCGGTGTGGAGCGATCCGCTGCTGTTCGGGATCATGGTGCTGACACTGATGTGGCGGCCGCAAGGTTTGTTCGGGAGGCTGGGCCATGGGTGACATCAGCATTGCGGCGGTGGCGACTGCGCCCGCCACGCGGGCGCCGCGCAGCGCCACGCGCTGGCTCGCGTTCCTGTTCTTCGGCGCGGCGCTGGCGTTCGCCGGCGTCGCCGCGCTGCTCGGCGACGTGTTCTTTTTCCGGCTCGCGACCGAGGCGCTGATCTTCGGCGGTCTGGCGTTGTCGGTCGACATCCTGCTCGGCCGCACCGGACTGCTGCCGCTGGGCCAGGCGCTGTTCTTCGGCTTCGGCGCCTACGTGTCGGCCCTGGTGCTCAAGCAGATCACGCCGTCGTTCTGGCTCGCGCTCGCGGTGGTGCTCGTGAGCGCGACGCTTGCTGGGCTGGCCGCCGGCATGATCGCGATCCGCGCGAAGGGGGTGTACTTCGCGCTGATCAGCTTCGGGCTCGCGCAGGTGGTCTCGAAGGTCGTGTTCAACACCCGCCAGCTGGGGGCGTCCGACGGCATCATCGGCGTGCCGGCGCCGCAGATTTCGCTCGGGCTCGTCAGCGTGGATGCGTCGCACGCGCCGAGCTTCTTCTTGCTGGTGCTGTGCGCAATGGCGGCGCTGTATGCCGGCCTGGCCTGGCTGATGGACACGCCGTTCGGGCGCCAGCTCGCGGCGATCAAGGCCAACGAGAGCCGAGTGCCGTTCCTAGGTTTCGACCCGTGGCGCTACAAGTTGGCGGCCTTCGTGCTGGCGGCCAATGTGGCAGCGGTGTCGGGCGCGTTCTACCCGATGCTGCGTGGCTTCGTGTCGCCCGAGCTGATGTTCTTCCAGGTTTCGGGCAACGCGATCATCAACGTGATCGTCGGCGGCACCGGCACGCTCATCGGCCCCTTGTACGGCGCGGCGATCCTGACGCTGCTGAAGTCGGTGGTCGGTTCGTTCACCGCGCACCATCAGATCGTGATCGGCGTGCTGTTCGTCGTGTCGGTCATCTTCTTTCCGAAGGGTCTGGTCGGTTACCTCGCGCCGGCGCTCGAGCGGCGCTGGAAGCGCAGGGAGGCTACATGAGCGCGATCCTCGAAGTGCGGGACCTGACAGTGCGTTTCGGTTCGCTGATCGCTGTCAACGGCGTGAGCTTCGATGCACAACGCGGCAGCATCACCGCCGTCATCGGGCCGAACGGTGCCGGCAAGAGCAGCCTGTTCAACCTGATCAGCGGCGCCATCCGGCCGAGCGCCGGCAGCGTGCATTTCGACGGCGCCGAACTGACCGGCGCACGCCCCGACCGCATGCTGGCAGCCGGGTTGGCGCGCTCGTTCCAGATCACCAACCTGTTCTTCGAGTTGCCGGTGCGCGAGAACCTGCGGCTGGCCGCGCAGTTCGTTGAAGGCGGGCGCGGGCTGTTGCGCGGCGTGGCACACAGCCGCGCGGCGCTGGCGCGGGTCGACGAACTGATCGAACGTTTTGCGCTGCAGGCCAAGGCGGGCGAGCTGGCCGGCTTCCTGTCGCACGGCGAGCAGCGCCGCCTGGAGATCGCGATGGCGCTGGCGGCCCGCCCGCGCATGCTGCTGCTCGACGAGCCGACCCAAGGCATGAGCCACGCCGACACGCACGACACCGAGACGCTGATCCGTGGCCTGGCGGCCGAAGGCCTGAGCATTCTGCTGATCGAACACGATGTCGAGCTCGTGATGAACCTGTCGGACCACGTGGTCGTGATGCACCAAGGCCAGAGGCTGGCCGAAGGCCCGCCGCAGCAGGTGCGCAGCGACCCGGCCGTGCAGTCGGCCTACTTCGGTGAGGCAGCCCATGCTTGAGCTCACAGACGTGCACACGCACTACGGCATGAGCCATGTGCTGCAAGGCGTCTCGATCAAGGTCGGCGCGGGCGAGGTGGTCGGCCTGTTCGGCCGGAACGGCGTCGGCAAGACCACGGTCATGAAGACCATCGCCGGCTGGGTGGCGCCGAGCGCCGGCCGCGTCAGCTTCGGTGGCGCATCGATCGGCGGCGCGGCGGCGGAGTCGATCTGCCGCCGCGGCATCGGCTTCGTGCCGGAAGACCGGCGCATCTTTCCGGGCCTGAGCGTCGAAGAGAACCTGGTGCTCGGGTTCATGCAGAGCCCGGGACGCGCCCGCGCCGAATCGCGGCGCAAGCTCGACGAGATCTACACCCGCTTCGCACGCCTGGGCGAGCGCCGCCACCAACTCGGCACCACGCTCTCGGGCGGTGAGCAGCAGATGCTTGCGATGGCGCGCGTGCTGGTCGGCGCGCCAAAGTTGCTGCTGATCGACGAACCCACCGAGGGCCTCGCGCCGAAGATCGTCGACGAGATCTTCGTGTTGATGGAAGGCCTGCGTTGCGACGGCATTCCGATCCTGCTGGTCGAGCAGAACATGCAGCGGGCTGTCGGCCTGACGCAGCGCTTCTATGTGATCGAACGCGGCGCCGTGGTGCTGGAGGGGCGAGGAGATCGTGAACCAGACCGCATGGCGCTGCGACGCCAGCTGGCGGTGTAGCTGTGCACGCGTCCACTGTGAGTCCCTGCATGATCGGCTGGGCGATTGCGCCAGTGACCATGCGATCCCCGTGCGCCGACTTGAAGCGAACGCTCGAGGAGATTGCGGCGGCCGGGATCGAAGCGGTCGAAATCCCGATCGATGCCGCGCCGACCGTTCCGGTGTCTGCGTTGCGGGATGCGGTCGAAGGCCTTGGATTGACACTCAGCGCCAGATTGAGCGGCAATCGCTTCGGAGTGTCCGCCAGTCATGCATTCGGCGTCGCCCGCGATCTTGGCTGCAGCTTTCTTGTGGCCGACGTCCTCGAAGCTCGCGAGCACCATCGATGGCATCTCGCTTCGCAAGAATCCGGGTTGACCCTCGTGCTCGACGCTGCAGGCCTCGACGGCTGCGGCCCAAACTGCGGATTCCAGACGAAGGTGTTGGTGGAACTCGGGATCACGAACGATGCGACACGCTCAGGCAGTGCGCTTCTCCGTGCTGCGGGCGAACGACTCGGCTGCGTCCGTCTCGTTCCTCCCGGTGACGATGCAGGCGGCGCATCGCCGTTGCTCGAACGAGAGTGGGCCGCCGCGCTGGCGGGTTGCGCCTATGCCGGACCGATCATCTGCAGTGGCGGCGCCCACCTCCAGGCATCGTCCGGCGCCTTGACCGCTGCGCGAAGGCTCTTGCGCTGGACGGAAAAGATCGAATGGGAGCTTAGCTTTGGGGTGCATACCTAGGCTGTGATGCGCGGCCGGCTGCCCCGCTACATCGTCAAACCTTGGAACGACGGGAGGCCGGCGGCGCTGTCGAGACAGCGTAGCCAAAACGTAGCCAAAAGCGTGACTCGAATGCTCTACATCGGATCTCAACGTTCCCCATCTTCACTCTGCGCGTGCCCGTTGCCGGGTTGAATGGAGTGATGAGGAGCGCCTCTTAATCCGTAGGTCGAGTGTTCGAGTCACTCAGGGCCCACCAGGTAAATCAAGGGGTTAGCTTCGGCTAGCCCCTTGTCATTTCTGGTCGTGTGCCAGATTTGTGCCACGAATCGTCGGCATCTTGTCGGCGTACACCGCGAGGTGTCCAGCAGCGAGGTGAGCTGCCACGACCTGGTCGTCGAAGAAGTCGGCGATCGTCATGTGCAGCGTTGTCATGCGTTGCAAGCCGCGCTCGTTGATGTGCGTTCCGGTGCAGAAGCGGGCTCGCCTGGTCGGTGTGCTTTATCTGGAGCATGGCCGCGTCGCCGGGGCGTTCACTGCCGATCGCATCCGCATCCTGCAGGCGCTGTCGACGCAGGCGGCGATCTCTCTGGAGAATGCCCAGCTGTTTGCGCGCCAGAGGCAGGAGATCGTCGAACGCGAGCAGGCGCAGTCGAAGCTCGCCGCCGCGCTAGCGGATGTGAAGCGCCTGAGTGTGCAACTCGAAGCGGAGAACTCGTTCCTGCGTCGCGACCTGATCGCGAACGTATCGCATGATCTGCGCACGCCGCTGGTCTCGATCCGCGGCTATCTTGAAGTGCTGGCGGCGAAGGGGGACGATCTGGAAGCAGCCAAGCGCCGCAGCTATCTGGACACCGCTGTGCGCCAAACCGAGCACCTCGGAACGCTGATCGACGAGTTGTTCGAACTTGCCAAGCTTGATTTCAAGGGGATGACCTTGCAGCGCGAGACGTTTCAACTCGCCGAGCTGGCGTCCGATGTGCTGCAAAAGTTTCAGCTGATGGCCGACGGCAAGCGAGTTCGATTGCATCTCGACGCGCCTTCCCGGGTGCCTCCTGTACACGCCGACCTGAGCCTCATCGAGCGGGTACTCGACAACCTGGTGAGCAATGCGCTGAAGCACACGTCGAGCGGCGGCTGCGTTTCGCTGACGATCGGCGCGGACGAGCGGGCCGCGAAGGTCTGCGTCGTCGATGATGGTGCCGGCATCCCGCTCGCAGATCTGCCGTACATCTTCGATCGCTTCTATCGCGCATCCAGAGGAAGCGACAGTTCCGCTAGCGGCACAGGGCTGGGCTTGGCGATCGCCAAGCGGATCCTAGAGCTCCATGGCGGCAGCATCGTCGCTTACAGCGCCGGAGAGGGCGCAGCCTTCCGATTCGAATTGCCGTTGCGCCCCGACATCCGACTTGACGAAAACGTGGAGGTCCCTGAGAGCCCCCTCTTGCGCTGAGAGCACGCGTTACCACCGCAATCCGTTCGAGCGACAGGGCGCGACAAGAACAACGGCGGCTTTGCGGCACCGATCCGATCGCTTCGTATGGCGCTTATGGGTCGAGACCAGAACACCGGGAGCTGCGGCGGTGGCGGCGGTAGCCGCCTGCGCCTTTGTATGCTTTGTTCGCGCAATGTCTTCGGACATGGCAGCTATTCATTGACACGCCAAATTCCTTGAAAATGCGAATTTGACGTGATAATGTGTAGTTATGACATGGGAACGAGCAGCCTTGCCGACTTCGCGCGCACGGCTCTCCGCCGTGCTGCGCGCGACGAAAGAAGTGGTGTCGATTGAAGCCGTCGCAAAGACGCTTGACCTGGACCGAACTGCCGCCGCCAAGGTCCTCTCGCGTTGGCGCGAGCAAGGATGGCTGCGCCGCATTGGCCAAGGTTTGTACGTCCCCGTTCCCCTCGACCTCTCCGGAAGCGAACAGGTTGTTGAAGACCCGTGGGTCTTGGTGCCGGCGCTCTTCGGGCAGAGTTATATCGGTGGGTGGACCGCGGCGCATCACTGGGACCTGACCGAGCAGTTGTTCAACGAAACGGTTGTCTTCACGACCCGTCGCATCAGCAAGAAGCGCGTGTTGGCGCAGGGCGTGACGTTCATGCTCCAGCATATCCCCGTGAAGCGGGCCTTCGGTCTCAAGTCCATTTGGCGCGGCTCGGTTCGCGTCAGTATTTCGGACCCAGCCCGAACTCTCATCGACGTGCTCGCAATACCTGAGCTTGGCGGCGGCATCGATCATGTCGCCGACTGCCTCGCTGAGCTTCGGAAGTCATCGGCCTACGATGCCGAACTGCTCATCAACTACGGCGAGCAATTCGGTAATGGCGCTGTCTTCAAACGTCTGGGCTTTCTGGCCGAGACGAGACTGCATGATCGTGATCTAGCCTCCGCATGCCGCACGCGTTTGACCCAAGGCTACGCGCAGCTTGACCCCGCACTGAAGTCCGGTCACCTGCAGACGGCGTGGCGGCTGTGGGTGCCTGAGCGTTGGAAGGGCACTCCAACTTGATCGACAAGCGCGAAATTCTTGAAGCCGCATCCGCGCTCTCGCTGCAGCCAGGAGTGGTCGAGAAGGACTACGTGCTGGGCTGGCTGCTGGCCGGGATCCATTCTCATCCCGAGCTTGTTGACTCGTGGGTGTTCAAGGGCGGCACCTGCTTGAAGAAGTGCTTCTTCGAAACGTACCGGTTTTCTGAGGATCTCGACTTCACTCTGCGCGACGAAGCGCATCTCGAAGACGGTTTTCTCCGTCGCGTTCTCGGCGAAGTCATTGCATGGGTCGCCGACGAATCCGGCCTCGTCATGCCTGTTGACCAGCTTAGCTTCGACATTCACACGAACCCTCGCGGTCGACTGTCCTGCCAAGGAAAAATCGGGTATCGCGGCCCGGTTTCCCCGACGTCGAACGCGGGTGGCTGGCCAAAGATCAAGTTGGACCTCACGGCCGACGAACGCCTAGTGCTGCCCGCAACACGGCGCGAGGTGTTCCACCCCTACACCGACCGACCCGAAGGTGGGCTCTGGATCAATAGCTACTCGTACGAGGAGGCCTTCGGCGAGAAGATCCGCGCGCTCGGCGAACGCACGCGTCCACGCGATCTCTACGACGTGGTCAATCTGTTCCGACATGGCGATACACGTCCTTTGGCATCAGTCCTGCTGAATGTGCTCGAGCAGAAGTGCGAATACAAGGAGATCGGCGTACCGACTCTGGAATCGCTCGAACCACATCGCACGCACCTGGAAGCAACGTGGGACAGCATGCTGGGGCACCAGTTGCCGGTGCTGCCGCCCGTTGCAGACTTCTGGGCCGCGCTGCCGGAGTTCTTCACATGGCTAGTGGGTGAAGCCGAAGCGCCCGAACGCGTGCGCATCGATCCAAGCGCAGGCGAGGTCACGATCCGCAGCCGTGTGCTGCCGATGGCGATCCCGTATCGTTCGCGCGCACCTCTCGAGATCGTCCGTTATGCCGCAGCGAACCATCTCTGCGTCGATCTCACGTACGACGGCCGTGTTCGCCTTATCGAGCCGTATTCACTGCGGCAAACCGTCGAGGGAAACTACGTTCTCCATGCGATCCGCAGCGATACCGGTGAGCACCGCTCATATCGCGTCGACCGCATGCAGGGCGCTTCCGTCGCTGGTCAGTCGTTTACACCGCGATACCTGGTAGAGCTTTCGTCAGAGGGGCCCTTACCGATCGCTGCATCCACGTTGCGGGCGGGCGTGCCGCGCGCCAACCAGTTCGGAGCGCGCGCAGCTCCGCGCCGCGCGACATCTCGCAGTGGCGGGCCAGCCTATGTTTACCGTTGCACTGTGTGCGGCAAAACGTTTGACCGCAAGACAATGGACGGCACGTTGAACCCGCACAAGAACCGGCAGGGCTACCCCTGCTATGGCCGCCACGGCGCTTATGTGAGGACCAAGTATTGACGAGGACCAACGCATCGCCGCGTCGAAGCATGGCCTCCATAGGTGTGAGACGGTATCGCGCCCGCCCAATACCGTCAGGGGAGGAGCAGCTCATCCCTGATACCGTCAGTCTCATGGCGAACGCTGGTCTGATGCCGTCAGTTCACCCGGACCAGGACAATCTCGCCGCCGAAGATGGGCCGAGAGATCGAAGCGCGCCGTCGACTCCAGTACTATTCCTGCATGACCTGTGATCAACTGCGCTCAACACCTCCAACGAGCGAGCCGGGTAAGACGGCATCACTGACGGTATCGACGACCGAGAACATTGCGCTCTCCGGGCTACGAGCCCATCAGTTGACAATCGAGTGGGAATGACCCGGCGATAATGCCGGCATGCGCGCTGTCTTCGGTATCGTCTCGTTGCTGGTCGTCCTGGCCGTTGTCGGCCTGTTGGCGAGAAAGCAGATGAAGGCGGTCGACAGCGCCGTTCCACCGGCGGCCAGCGCCCCGGCGGGCAGCGTGCGCGACAACGCGGCGCGCGTGCAGGAGCAGGTCGCCAGCGACGTCGCCAAGGCGGTCGAGAAGGCCGCCCAGACGCGCGACGAGGCGCAGCCCAAGTGACCGTGCCCATCGAGCCGCCCCGCGCGAACAGCGCGGCCGCCGACGAACACGCGATGCGCATCGCACTCGACCAGGCCCAGAACGCCTGGCTCGTCGGCGAGGTGCCGGTGGGCGCGGTGATCGTGCGCCGCACGGCCGACGGCACGCAGGTCGTGGCGACCGGCTACAACCGCCCGATCACCGAACACGATCCGACCGCGCATGCCGAGATCGTCGCGCTGCGCCATGCGGCCACGCTGCTGTCGAACTACCGGCTGCCGGAGTGCGAGCTGTACGTGACGCTCGAGCCGTGCGCAATGTGCGCGATGGCGTTGATGCACGCGCGTTTCAAGCGCGTCGTGTACGGCGCGCGCGACCCGAAGACCGGCGCGGCCGGGTCGGTCGTCGACCTGTTCGGGCAGCCGCAACTGAACCATCACACGGTGGTGCAGGGCGGCGTGATGGCCGAGGCCTGCGGCAAGGTGCTGCAGGACTTCTTCGCCGAGCGGCGCGCGCAACTGCGCGAACTGCGCGCCGCGCGCAGCGGCACCGCCCCCGACGTGATCCCGACCGGCGAAGTCGTCGAGATCGACCTTCCACCGACCCCGTGACTCTCGTGATGACCTCGATGACGCTGTACACGCCGGCCGGCGTGCTCGTGAAGCCCGCGGCGCTGACGCTTGCAGCGCGGCGCCTGAAGGGGCTGGGGTTCGAGGTGCGCATCGACGAGGCGGCGCGTGCGCGCTTTCAGCGCTTCGGAGGCGACGACGCGACCCGCATGGCCGCACTGCACCGCGTTGCCGACGAGGCGCCGAGTGTCGCGCTGGCCACGCGTGGCGGCTACGGCTTGACCCGGCTGCTCGACGGCATCGAGTGGAAGCGCATCGAGCGCAGCATCGCGCGCGGCACGCGCTGGGTCGGGCACAGCGACGTCACCACGCTGCAGCTCGCGCTGCTGGCGCGCCGCAAGGACGGCAGCGGCCCGATCACCTGGGCCGGCCCGCTCGCGTGCGACGACTTCGGCCGCACCGATGATGCCGGCGGCGTCGACGAGATCACCCGCGACTGCTTCGTTGAGGCGATGGACGGGTCGCTGGAGGCCGTCGGGTTCCGCACCGAAGCGGGGTTCGATGGCTTCCAGGCGAAGGGCATGCTCTGGGGCGGCAACCTGTGCATGGTCAATTCGCTCCTGGGCACGAAGCACTTTCCGCGGGTTGCGGGTGGCGTGCTGTATTTCGAGGACGTCAACGAGCATCCGTACCGTATCGAGCGCAATCTGCTGCAACTGCAGCAGGCCGGCGTGCTCGACGCGCAGAAGGCGATCGTGCTTGGCGCGTTCAGCGGCTGGCGCAAGGCGCCGCACGACCGCGGCTTCTCGATGAAGACGGTCGTCGCGCATCTGCGCACGCTGACGAAGACGCCGATCCTGACCGGGCTGCCGTTCGGCCATGTGCCGACCAAGGTCACGATGCCGGTCGGCGCTCGCGTGACGGT
>Ga0209023_10001348_pt1 | contig 33148 bp, 26 predicted proteins | sample LakOneMetagenome_FD_187468 | JGI IMG/M metagenome (GOLD analysis project Ga0209023, IMG submission 187468) | Freshwater and sediment microbial communities from Lake Erie, Canada (SPAdes) (version 2) | ecosystem: Environmental > Aquatic > Freshwater > Lentic | place: Lake Erie, Canada...
TCTCGGGAACAGTTGCGCCGAATCCGTCGGGAAATTATGGGCCGTATGCTCAGGCATTGGCTGAAATGATCCGCACTGGCGGCATTCCGCTGCCGGAAGTTTTCAATCGCACACGGTTGCGCGTCAATGAAGTCACCAAAGGCGCTGAAGTCCCGTGGGATGCGCAAAAGCTCGAAGGCGACTTCATGTTCTTTGAGCGCGCACCGGACGCGCCGCCGCTCGCCGATCAGGATGCTGCCGCGCGATCGAAGCCGATTGCCGATCTCGGCGCGCAAGACGCTTATGCCGCAGCACTCGCCCGCGACACGCTTGCGGACTATCAGGCTTTCATCGCTGCTTATCCCGAAGATCCGCTGGCGAAGCGGGTGAGGGCGATTGTCGCCGCGCGGCGCGAAGCCATCACATGGCGACAGGCTTATCGTGCCAACACGCAGCAATCCTATTGGACTTATTTGAAACGTTATCCGCGCGGACCGCATGCCGCCGACGCGCGACGTCGTCTCGCCAATCTCGCGGCCGCGCTTGAGCCGCCGCCGGTGTTCGACGAATACGCCTACGACGTGCCGCCGCCGTATGAGTACGAGTACGAATATATCGACCGGCCGGTGCTGATGTTCGACGATCCGGTGTTTGCCTTTGCGCCACCGCCGCCGCCGCCGATCTATTACCTGCCGCCGCCGCCGCCGGATTTCATCGTGCTCGATCCGCCGATCTACTATTCGGAGGCGTATTATCTGCCGCAGCCGCTGTTCGTCCCGATTCCGATCTTCATCCGGCCGCCATTCTATGTGCGCCCGCCGGTGAACCGCTTCCTGTTCAGCAACATCCACAACACGAACGTCATCAACACGATCATCAACCGCCGTCCGCCGGAGGGGATCAATCGTCCCGGAGGGCCGGTCGGTCCTGGTGGTGGTCAGTTCAGGCCGGGACGCCCCGGTGCCGGCGGACGCGCACGTCCTGCCTTTGCGCCGGGCCTGCCGCCGTCCGCTACTCGCCGCGCCGACCTGTTCCGCCAAGGCAGGGCGACGCCGCCTCCGGGTGTGCTCGCGGGCCAAGGCAGGCCAGTCGGTCCGGCAGTTGGTCAGCCGGGTGGTCCGACCTTGGGCCAACCGGGCGCAAATCAGCGGCCGGGCAATCTCCGTCCGGGCAATGTGCTGCCGGGACAAAACTCGGGGCAGATTCCGGGGGCAGGGCCGGGTGGCCGTCCGTTGCCGAACGCCCTGCCGTCGCAAACGCCCGGCGTGACCGGACCTCAGACGGGACCGACCGGCCGTCCCGGACGGTTTGACCGGAATCCTGGCGGCAATCCGGGTCTAACGCGGCCGTCCATTCAGACCGGACCGGTTCCGCCTACGGGTGGAGCGGCAAGACCCACCGTGCCGGATCGCCCGGCAATCCAGCCCCGGCCGCAAATCCAGAGGCCAACGGCTCCGTCACGGCCTGAATTTACGCCGCGTCCGCAGGTTCAGCGGCCTCAGTTCCAACCGCGTCCTCAGCCTCAAATCGCTCCGCGGCCGCAGCCGCAGTTCCAACCTCGTCCACAACCTCAGATGGCCCCGCGACCGCAACCGCAATTCCGGCCGCCACCTCAGCAGTTCCGTCCGCCACCGCCACTCTCGCGGCCGGCTCCTGCGGCGGCACCGAAGCGATGCCCGCCGAACGTGCCAAGGTGCTGAAATCAAGGCCGGTCAGGCAAATCTGACCGGCTTTTCGCCTTGCTGCCGGTGCTGGAAAATGGCCGGATTCGCTTGCTTAAGCTCGGCTGCGTGTCTATAAGCCGCGCATCTCACACGGAAGCATGGCTCTCAAAGGCCGTCCGGTGGCAACCGGGCCATATGGCTCGTTTTGCTCACACGCTTCCGGAGGAACAACCGGAGAATTGAACAATGTCGCTACCTGAATTTTCTATGCGTCAGCTTTTGGAAGCTGGCGTGCACTTTGGCCACCAGTCTCACCGATGGAATCCGAAGATGCAGGATTACATCTTCGGTGCCCGCAACAACATTCACATCATTGATCTCGCGCAGACCGTGCCGCTGCTTCACCGCGCGTTGCAGGCTGTCAGCGACACCGTCGCTAAGGGCGGCCGTATTCTTTTCGTCGGCACCAAGCGTCAGGCGCAGGACGGCGTGGCGGAAGCTGCCAAGCGTTCGGCACAGTACTTCGTCAACTCGCGCTGGCTCGGCGGCACGCTGACCAACTGGAAGACCGTTTCCGGTTCGATCAAGCGTCTGCGTCAGCTCGAAGAGATGCTCGGCTCGGGCGAAGGTTCTCAGTACACCAAGAAAGAGCGCCTCACGCTTCAGCGCGAGCGCGACAAGCTCGACCGCTCGCTCGGTGGCATCAAGGACATGGGCGGCTTGCCCGATCTGATCTTCGTGATCGACACCAACAAGGAAGACATCGCGATCGCTGAGGCCCAGCGTCTCAACATTCCGGTCGCTGCGATTGTCGATACCAATTGCGATCCGAAGGGCATCACTTACGTCGTTCCTGGCAACGACGACGCGGGCCGCGCGATCTCGCTGTACTGCGATCTCATCGCACGTGCGGCCATCGACGGCATCTCGCGGGGTCAGGGCGATTCGGGCATCGATATCGGCGCTCTTGCCAACCCGCGTCAGGAAGCTGTTCAGCCTGCGAAGTCCGAAGGCTTCCAGGGTCTTGCCGGTCCGCGCGGCGTTGCCGACGACCTCAAGAAGCTCACCGGCGTGTCCGGCGCGATCGAGAAGAAGTTCAACGATCTCGGTATCTTCCACTACTGGCAGTTGGCCGAACTCGATCACGACACCGCCCACAAGATCGGCGAAGAAGTCGGTCTGCCGGCGCGTGCCGATGGCTGGGTCGCCCAGTCCAAGGCGCTGACCGCGGAAGCGGAATAAGCCGCTCGATTCTGTCGCGACCGGGTCACTCGGTCGCGACATTTCCATTTTAAGAAAACATCCTGCGCGTCGAATCCGGCTTGCCAGCGAAGGCTGCGCCGCACGGCCCGCACAGGCAAAGGACATTCACGATGGCAACGATTTCAGCGGCAATGGTCAAGGATCTGCGCGAGAAAACCGGCGCGGGCATGATGGATTGCAAGCAGGCCCTCACCGAAACCGCAGGCGACATCGATGCGGCTGTAGATTGGCTGCGCAAAAAGGGTCTCTCGAAGGCTGCCAAGAAATCCGGTCGCGTCGCGGCAGAAGGCCTGATCGCGGCCGTGACTGCAGGCACCAAGGGCGTTCTCGTTGAAGTCAATTCCGAGACCGACTTCGTTGCGCGCAACGAACAGTTCCAGGGACTGGTCAAGATGATCGGTCAGGTCGCGCTCAAGGCTGGCGCCGATGTCGAGAAGATCAAGGCGGCTCCCGTCGGCGATCTCACGGTCGAACGTGCCATTCAGGACGCGATCGCGACTATCGGTGAAAACATGACGCTGCGCCGCGCCGCCGAGCTTTCGGTGAAAGATGGCGTCGTCGCGAGCTACGTGCACGGCGCTGTCACCGACGGCCTCGGCAAGATGGGCGTGCTGGTCGCGCTTGAATCGACCGGCGCTAAGGACGAACTCGCCACGCTGGGCCGTCAGATCGCTATGCACATTGCAGCGAGCAATCCGCAGGCGCTTGACGCCGCCGGTCTCGATCCGCAGATCGTTGCCCGCGAAAAAGACGTGATGGCAGACAAGTACCGCCAGCAGGGCAAGCCGGACGCGATGATCGCCAAGATCGTCGAATCGGGTCTCAAGACCTTCTACAAGGAAGTTACCTTGCTGGAGCAGGCGTTCATCCACGATACGGCCAAGACCGTGGCCGTTGCCGTGAAGGATGCTGAGGGCAAAGTCGGCGCGCCTATCAAGGTTGCCGGGTTTGTGCGCTATGCTCTGGGCGAGGGAATCGAAAAGCAGGAAACCGATTTCGCTGCCGAAGTTGCGGCTGCGAGCGGACAGGGCCGCTAGGTCAAAGAGCCGTAGTTTCTTAAGACAAGAAACTCCGACTCTTCGAAAGGGTCGATCGCATTATGGCTGAACCGTCCTATCGACGTGTCGTTGTCAAACTCTCCGGTGAGTATCTCGCCGGAGACCAGCCTTTCGGTATCCATCAAGCCACCATCGACCGGATCGCGAGCGATCTCATCAAGGCGCGCGAACTCGGTATCGAGATTGCTGTCGTCGTCGGCGGCGGAAATATCTTCCGTGGCGTCGAAGTATCCTCGCGCGGCGTGTCTCGCACCACCGGCGACACGATGGGCATGCTCGCCACCGTGATGAATTGCCTCGCGCTGGAGTCGGCGCTGGAACGCAAAGGCCAGTCGGCCCGCACGCTGTGTGCTTTCGTGATGCCGCAGGTGAGCGAGTTGTTCACGCGCGGCGCAGCGCATCGGTATCTTGCCGAAGGGCGCATCGTTCTGCTCGCAGGAGGCACCGGCAATCCGTATTTCACCACCGACACGACGGCTGTGCTGCGCGCAGCCGAGATCGGTGCGCAGGCGGTGCTCAAGGCTACCAATGTCGATGGCGTCTACAGCGCCGATCCGAAAAAGGACAAGTCGGCAACCCGCTTCGACCGGCTCAGTCACTCACAGGCGGTGGAGGGTGGCTATAAGGTGATGGACGCGACGGCCTTCGCGCTTGCCCGCGAAACATCCTTGCCTATCATCGTGTTCTCGATTGCCGAGCCTGGCTCGATCGGCGCGATTTTGAGCGGCAAGGGTAAGGGAACAATCGTCGCGGGCTGACCGCCACTGCCGTGCCGACCGCGAAGACAGAAATTCGCGCCAGACCAATAAGATACATGATGCAGCTCAGATTCAGGCTGCGTTGGACTTAAGAGGAGTAGCATCGCATGGCCGCCGGGACTTTCGACATCAACGACCTGAAACGCCGCATGGAAGGCGCGACCAGTTCGCTCAAGCACGAGCTTGGCGGCTTACGCACCGGACGCGCTGCGATCTCCATGGTCGAGCCGGTGCAGGTCGAGGCCTATGGCAGCCACATGCCGCTCAATCAGGTCGCGACCGTGAGCGTCCCCGAACCACGCCTGCTGTCGGTCCAGGTCTGGGACAAGTCGATGGTCAAGGCGGTGGAAACCGCGATCGTGAATTCCAATCTCGGCCTGAGCCCTGCGACCGAAGGTCAGGTGATCCGCCTGCGGATTCCCGAACTCAACGAAGAGCGCCGCAAGGAACTGGTGAAGGTCGCGCACAAATATGCCGAAGCTGCGCGCGTTGCCATCCGCCATGTGCGCCGCGACGGTCTGGATGTGCTGAAGAAGTCCGAGAAGGATCATCAGATTTCGGAAGACGACGGCAAGCGTTTGTCCAACGACGTTCAGAAGGCAACCGACGCCGCCATTGGCGATGTCGACAAGCTGCTGGCGACCAAGGAAAAAGAAATCCTCACAGTTTGAGAGATCGCGCGATGTCGAGCGGCGTCATGCCACATCCAGAAAGATCGGATATCGCCGGTGCGCCCCGGCATGTCGCGATCATCATGGATGGCAATGGACGCTGGGCAGCGGCGAGGGGATTGCCTCGCGCCGAGGGACATCGCCGCGGCGTCGAGGCATTGCGCAAAGTGGTGCGCGCGTCGCATGAACTCGGCATTTCCTATCTTACGATTTTCTCGTTCAGTTCCGAGAACTGGTCGCGGCCAGCGAGTGAGATTGGCGATCTGTTTGGATTGCTGCGCCGGTTTATCCGCAACGACCTTGCAACGCTCCACGCTGACGGGGTGCGCGTGCGCGTCATCGGTGAGCGCGGCGGTCTCGAGACTGACATTTGCGCGCTGTTGACCGAAGCCGAAGAACTCACCCGGAATAACGACAGGCTGACGCTGGTCGTCGCGTTCAACTATGGCTCCCGGCAGGAGATCGCGAGTGCCGCGCAACGGCTCGCGCGCGAAGTTGTCGAAGGCAAACGCGATCTTGCGACGATTACGCCTGACACAATTGGCGGTGCGCTCGATGCGCCTGACATTCCCGATCCGGATCTGATTATCCGCACCAGCGGCGAGCAGCGGCTCTCGAATTTCCTGATGTGGCAGGCCGCTTACAGCGAACTGGTTTTCGTGCCGATCCATTGGCCCGACTTTGACAAAGCTGCCCTTGAGGGCGCGATTGCCGAATACGCGACACGCGAGCGGCGCTTCGGCGGTCTGGTCGCCAAGACTGTCACCGTCGCAAAGACCGGGTCGTAAGCGGCGTGACGCCGGATATCGCGCCCACGACACCGGACTCCGATAAGGGATCGAGCAATCTCGTTCTGCGCGTGATTGCAGCATCGGTGCTCGCGCCGTTGACCATCGGCATCGCCTGGCTCGGTGGCTGGCCGTGGCTGTGGTTGGTGACGGCTGCTGCAGCTCTCATGTTTTACGAATGGCTGATGATCGTCGGCGCGTCGGACAATCGCGGTCTTATCGTTGCTGGCATCGCGCCGCTTGCGATTGCAGGACCGTTTCTCGCGGTAGGGCGCCTCGATCTCGTGCTGCTCATTGTTGCTGTCGGGTTGATCCTGCTGGCTGTTTTCGGTGGCGCGCGGCGCGGATGGATCTTGAGCGGTCTTGCATACGCCTCAGCAGCACTGATCGCCTCGATCCTTGTGCGCTTCGATGCGAATTTTGGATTCGTCGCGTTGATGTTCGTGCTGCTCGTGGTCTGGGTCACCGACATCGGCGGCTATTTTGCCGGACGCGGCATCGGCGGGCCAAAGCTCTGGCCGCGCGTCAGTCCGAAAAAGACCTGGGCGGGTGCCATCGGCGGGCTGGTTTTCAGCCTTGTCGTTGCGGCACTCTTTGCTCTATTCGGTTTTGGAACGCTGCTGTCGCTATTGGCGCTCGCGACCGTGCTTTCCGTGGTTTCGCAGCTTGGCGACTTGTTCGAATCCGCGGTAAAGCGCCGTTTCGGAGTGAAAGATTCAAGCCAGATCATTCCGGGTCACGGCGGTTTGCTGGATCGGCTCGATGGTTTCGTCGCGGCGATTGTGGTCGCTGCCTTGATCGGATTTATGCGCGGCGGCCTTGATGGCGTCGGCCGCGGTTTCATGGTGTGGTGACGATATGAGTGCAGTTCCATTGCGTAACAACGGTGCGTCGGCCTCCGGCCAGCGCAGTGTATCCGTCCTCGGCGCGACCGGCTCCATCGGCGACAGCACGATGGATTTGTTGCGCGCATCCCCCGATCGCTATCGTGTCGAGGCGCTGACGGCGAATTCAAACGTCGAGGGTCTGGCGAAGCTCGCGCGCGAATTCAATGCGCGCTTTGTAGCGGTGGCTGATCCCTCGCTGCTGGATGATCTGCGCGCAGCGCTCAAAGGCACCAGCACCGAATGTGGCGCAGGTGAGAGCGCAATCGTAGAAGCCGGCGCGCGCCCTGCCGATTGGATCATGGCGGCCGTCAGCGGCGCGGCAGGACTAAAGCCCGCGCTGGCCGCAGTAGAGCGTGGCGGCACTATCGCGCTGGCCAACAAGGAGTGCCTTGTTTGCGCCGGTGATTTTTTCATGGAGCGCGCGGCCAAAGCGGGCGCTTGCATCTTGCCTGCGGATTCCGAGCACAACGCGCTGTTTCAAGCGCTCGCGTCCGGCAACCGCGATGAACTTACGCGCGTCATCATCACAGCGTCCGGCGGCCCGTTCCGCACATGGGCTGCCGCCGACATCGAGCAGGCGACGCTGGAGCAGGCGCTGAAGCATCCGAACTGGAGTATGGGCCAGAAGATCACCATCGACTCGGCATCGATGATGAACAAGGGCCTTGAGGTGATCGAGGCGTCGTATCTGTTCGCGCTGACGCCGGACGAAATCGACGTGCTTGTGCATCCGCAATCCATCGTTCACGGCATGGTGGAGTTTTCTGATTTCTCGGTGATGGCACAACTGGGTTCGCCCGACATGCGGACGCCGATTGCGCATTGTCTCGGATGGCCCGATCGGATCGGCGGACGCGCCGCGCCACTGGATCTCGCCAAGATCGGAAGCCTGACTTTCGAGGTTCCGGATTACGGGCGTTTCCCCGGATTGCGATTGGCCTACGACGCGCTGCGCGCGGGCCATGGCGCGACAACGATCTATAACGCAGCGAATGAGGTGGCTGTCGCTGCCTTCATCGGCCAGAAAATCCGTTTCGGGGCCATCGCGCGCACGGTCGAAGCGACGATGAACGCCATGGCTCGTGACGGATCGGCGAGGGCGCCCGCAAGCGTCGACGAGGTTTTGGTCGTTGACCATATGGCGCGAAATATAGCTGTCACCCTCTTGCCTCAAATTGCCTTAAAGGCATCCTAGACCGTTGGGGACGGAGCCAAACGGCTCACGGGGTAAGGGATCAGCTTGTGGATTTTTTTCTGAACGGTTTCAATACGTTGAGTCATGGCCTGATCGGCTACATCATCCCGTTTCTGTTCGTCCTCACCATCGTCGTTTTCTTCCATGAGCTTGGACACTTCCTCGTCGCCCGTTGGGCGGGCGTGAAAGTGTTAACATTCTCGCTCGGCTTCGGGCCGGAACTGTTTGGCTTCAATGACCGTCACGGCACGCGCTGGAAGGTCTCTGCGATTCCGCTTGGCGGCTACGTCAAGTTTTTCGGCGATCAGTCGGAAGCAAGCACGCCATCATCGGACGACTTGAAAGCGATGACCGCCGAAGAGCGCAAGGTGAGCTTCCACTACAAGAAGGTCGGACCGCGCGCGGCCATTGTCGCCGCCGGACCGATTGCAAATTTTCTGCTGGCCATCGTCATTTTCGCCGCGCTCTTCACGTTCTACGGCAAGCCGATGCAGAGCGCGCGCGTCGATACCATTCAGGCTGACAGCGCCGCCGCTGCGGCAGGTTTCCAGAGCGGCGACATCGTCACGGCAATCGACGGCGATCCGATCGAGAGCTTTGGCGAGATGCAGCGTATCGTGAGCATCAAGGCGGGAACGCCGCTGATCTTTACGGTGAAACGCGGCGATCAGATCGTGAAACTGACTGGCACGCCGCAGCAGCGCGAGATCAAAGACAATTTCGGCAATGCGCACCGGATTGGTGTGATGGGGATCACGCGAGCGACAGTTTCGGGTGACGCCACGGTCAATCAAGCAGTGAATCCGGCTGCCGCTCTTTGGCTGGGGGTCAAGGAAACCTGGTTCGTGGTGGATCGTACCGCCAGCTACATCGCCGGGGTCTTCACCGGCCGCGAGAATGCCGATCAGGTCGGTGGTCCGATTCGGATTGCCCAGATTTCAGGGCAGGTGGCCACCATTGGTCTTGCGGCTTTGATTCACCTTGCTGCGGTACTGTCGGTCTCGATTGGGCTGCTCAATCTGTTCCCGGTCCCTCTGCTCGATGGCGGGCACCTTTTGTTCTACGCCATCGAGGCAATTCGCGGCAAACCGCTGTCGGAGCGTTCGCAGGAGTATGGTTTCCGCGTGGGCTTGGCTCTCGTGCTGATGCTGATGATCTTCGCGACGTACAACGACATTCTGCATCTGGCCGCATCCTGATTGCGGCTTTTTTACGGGCGTGGCCATTGGGCAACGTCTTGTTACGAAATTGGAATTGCCTTGCGAAAGGTCGTTTGCCGCTTCGGCAAAATTGGCTACAAGCAGTGCAACATTTGGGGAATCTCCCGGCCCGGAAACGGATCGGCTTTGGAATGACAAGGGCGCCTGGCGCATGATGGTTGGAATGCGAGTGCTAAGGGGCGGTTTGGCCGCTGCCTTGATGATGGTTGCGTTGCCGGTCGCCGCTGTGGCGACCGCGACGGTTGTCTCGTCGCAGGCCGTGGCCCAGAACGCAGCTTCTATTGGCGTGGAAGGCAATCGCCGTATCGAAGCCGACACCATCCGTTCGTATTTCAAGCCCGGCCCCAGTGGCCGTCTGGACAGCGCGCGCATCGATGACGGCCTTAAGGCCCTTATCGAGACCGGCCTGTTTCAGGATGTGAAGATCAACAATGCGGGCGGACGGCTTGTGGTCGTCGTGGTCGAAAACCCGGTCATCGGGCGCGTCGCGTTCGAAGGCAACAAGAAGGTCAAGGACGAACAGCTCATCGCCGAAGTCCAGTCCAAGGCCCGTGGAACGCTGTCGCGCGCCCAGGTGCAGTCGGACACGCAGCGCATCACTGAAATTTACCGCCGCAACGGGCGTTTTGACGTGCGCGTCGAACCGAAGATCATCGAGCAGCCGAACAACCGCGTCGATCTGGTTTTTGAAATCACCGAAGGCCAGAAGACCGGCGTGAAATCAATCGACTTCGTCGGCAACCAGGCGTTTTCGTCCTATCGGCTTCGCGACGTCATCAAGACGCGCGAAACGAACTGGCTCAGCTTCCTCGGCGGCAACGACGTCTATGATCCGGATCGCATCGAAGCTGACCGCGATATTCTGCGCCGCTATTACCTCAAGAACGGTTATGCCGATGTTCAGATCATCGCTGCGCTGACGGAATATGATCCGGCGCGAGGCGGCTTTCTTGTGACTTTCAAGATCGAGGAAGGTCAGCAGTATCGTGTTGCTGCCGTTGACTTCCAGTCCAGCATTGCAACGTTTGACGGCCTCAATTTGCGTCCGCTTTCCCGTGTCAGCGTGGGGTCGATCTATAACGCTGAGGCTGTGGAGAAATCGGTCGAGGAAATGACGATTGAAGCCTCTCGCCGTGGCTACGCGTTCGCGACGGTGAAGCCGCGCGGCGACCGCAATTTCGAATCGCATACAGTGAGCATTGTTTTCGCGATCGATGAAGGTCCGCGCACCTATATCGAGCGGATTAACGTCCGCGGAAACACACGAACCCGCGACTATGTGATCCGCCGCGAATTCGATCTTTCCGAAGGCGATGCGTACAACCGCGCGCTGGTCGATCGCGCCGAGCGCCGCCTCAAGAATCTTGATTACTTCAAGTCGGTGAAGATCGTGCCAGAACCCGGCTCGTCGTCCGACCGCGTGGTGCTGAACGTCGATCTCGAAGAGAAGTCGACCGGCGATTTCTCGGTATCGGGTGGCTACTCGACGGCCGATGGCGCTCTTGGCGAAGTGAGCGTTTCGGAACGCAATCTTTTGGGCCGCGGCCTTTATGCGAAGGCGTCCGTGCAATACGGGCAGCGCACGCAGGGCTACACTCTGTCGTTTGTTGAGCCTTATTTGCTCGGCTATCGCATCGCGCTGGGTCTCGATTTCTATCAGCGCAAACAGTTGGCTTCGAGCTACGTGTCCTATGACTCGAAGTCGGTCGGTTTCAGCCCGCGTCTTGGATTCCAGTTGCGTGAAGATTTGAATCTGCAACTGCGTTATTCGATCTCGCGGCAGGAAATCACGCTGCCGTCTTATCTGACGAACTGTAACAATGATCCGACCAGCTTGAATTACTATCCAACGCCTAATTACGTGAACGCGGGTGGCAATCAGAACCCTCCTGGCGGCGGTGTCTATCCAGGTCCGTACAGCGGCTTGATTGGCGGAAACAACTGTTTGGCTGACGGCGAAGCGTCGGTCGCCATTAAGCAGGGACTTGCGAACGGTCCGGTCCTTACGTCTGCGGTAGGCTACTCGCTCGCCTACAACACACTCGACAATAACAAGGATCCAACCAGCGGCATCCTTGCGACGTTGAATCAGGACTTTGCAGGTGTTGGCGGTGACGTGAGCTACCTGAAGACGACTGGCGATATCAAGCTCTACACCCCGGTCGTGTCTGACGTCGTTGGTGTGCTGCGTCTTCAGGGTGGTGTGCTGACCGATACCGGCAAGGGTATCCGCATGCTGGATCACTTCCAGATGGGTCCGAACCTTGTTCGCGGCTTTGCGCCGGTTGGTATCGGCCCGCGCGATATCACGAACTTCTTGCAGACTGGCTATGGCGACGCGCTAGGTGGCACCAAGTACTGGGGAGCTTCGGCGGAATTGCAGATGCCGTTCTGGTTCTTGCCCAAGGAAGTCGGGCTTAAGGGCGCCGTCTACGCAGACGCGGGTTCGCTGTTCGATTATCAGGGCGTGACGTCGCTGACGGGGCCCTGCAACGGCACGGCACAACAAAATGCCCAGAACCAATGTCTGACGGTTAGTGGCGAGAACGGTTTGATTAGAAGCTCGGTCGGTGTGGGCTTGATCTGGCAGTCGCCATTTGGACCGCTGCGCTTCGACTATGCGATCCCGCTCACCAAGGGTACGTATGACCGCGTGCAGCAATTCAGGTTCGGCGGCGGTACTTCATTCTAAGGCCGAGCTTGGCTCGTACTTCACATCATGAGCGGATACCGGACGAGAGTCCGGTGTCCGCTTGGTCTTTTTCTTGAAAGCATTTCCCTCAGCGAGCCACAGTTCGAGTTGGGTGGATGCGTTTCCCTGACGCGGCGGGTGGCATGGCACAGCCGACATTCTTTAAGCATCCATCGCCGATCACGCTCGGCGAACTCGCTGCGTTGACCGGAGCGCAGCTTACCGACCCGTCGTGTGCCGAACGAGTCGTGACCGGCGCCGCATCCCTCGACCGCGCAGGCCCGCGCCATGTGACGTTCTGCGAGAACCGGAAATATATTTTACAGCTCGAGCAAACCCATGCCGGGGCCGTTCTGGTCAATGACCGGCTTGCTCCCAGTGTGCCGTCCCACGTTCCGGCTTTACGCTCAGCAGAGCCTTACCGGGCTTTCGTCGCCGTGATGCGGGTTCTCTATCCTGACACGCTGCGTCCTGCATCGTGGTTCGATAATAGCGGCATTGCGACTAACGCAGTTGTGCATCCTACGGCCCATCTCGAAGACGGCGTCGTGGTCGATCCGCTGGCAGTGATCGGGCCGGATGTCGAGATCGGGTCCGGGACGGTGATCGGGTCCGGTGCTGTGATTGGCGCGGGTGTCCGGATCGGTCGGGACTGCAGCATCGGTCCAAACGCTTCGATCCTTTGCGCGCTAGTCGGCAACGACGTCATCATCCACCCGGGCTGCCGGATCGGGCAGGATGGTTTTGGCTATCTCATGGGCGCGAAGGGTCACCAGAAAGTCCCCCAAGCCGGTCGCGTCGTGATCCAGAATGGCGTCGAGATCGGCGCAGGATGCACCATCGACCGGGGCGCTATTAACGACACGGTGATCGGGGAGGGCAGCAAGATCGACAACCTCGTCCAGATCGGCCACAACGTCGTCATTGGCCGCAATTGCGTGGTGGTCAGCCAGAGCGGGATCGCCGGTAGCTCGACGCTTGGCGATGGCGTTGTCCTCGCGGCCCGCATTGGGGTCAGCGATCATGCGACCATCGGAGATGGTGCGCAGATTGCGGCCCGCAGCAGCGTTGTCGGCGAAGTGCCTGCCGGCGTGCGCTGGGGCGGTTCTCCAGCCAAGCCGATCAAGCAGTTTTTCCGCGAAGTGTTCGAAGTGGAACGGCTGGGACGTGAAGGCAGCGCAAGATTGAAATCGAAGCCGTCCGTTTCGGGCGACGAGGAAAAGACGTAATGAACGAGCAGGCACCAATTACTATCGAAGCCGTGGACATCGGGCAGATTCTCAAGACGCTGCCGCATCGGTACCCCATGCTTCTGATCGACCGTGTGGTCGAGATCCGCAAAGACTTCAGCGGCATTGGAATCAAGAACGTTTCAGCCAACGAGCCGCAATTCCAGGGGCATTTTCCGAACCGGCCGATCTATCCCGGCGTACTCATGATCGAAGGCATGGCACAGACCGCCGGCGTGATCGGAATGCTATCGACTGAAACGGACCGGCCGACGGCCGTATATTTCCTGACCGTTGATAAATGCAAATTCCGCAAGCCGACTGGTCCCGGCGACATCATCCACTATCACATGAAACTCATAACGCGTCGGCGTGACATGTGGTGGTTTCACGGTGATGCCAAGGTTAACGGCGAGATCGTGGCCCAAGCCGATATCGGAGCGATGCTCGCTGACTGAGTTGGTGGTTTAAGTCGCGCGTCATTAAACGTAACAATTCATGACTGAAACGCGCTTGCCAGGTGTCCGGCCAGGCGGATTTGTTGCGATATACGAGTGACGTCGTAGGGCTGCGGTCGCGGCCTACGTGGCGATGACATGAGGAACTGATGAGCAAGATCGATTCAACAGCGCGGATAGAGGACGGAGCCATCATTGGCGACGGCGCTTCGATCGGCCCCTATTGCACCATCGGGCCCAACGTCACCATTGGTCAGGATTGCAAACTGCACGCGCATGTCAACGTCGCGGGGCACACAACGCTTGGCGCGGGCTGCACGGTGTTTCCGTTTGCGTCGCTCGGCACGCCACCGCAGGATCTGGGTTACCGCGATCAGCCGACTCGGCTCGAGATCGGTGATGGCTGCGTGATCCGCGAGAGCGTTACGATGAACGTCGGGACGGAAAAGGGCGGTGGCCTGACGCGCGTCGGCAAGAGCGGCTTCTTCATGGCTTATTCGCATATCGGCCACGACTGCATCGTTGGCGATAATGCGATCTTCGCCAACAGTGCGACGCTCGGAGGTCATTGCCAGATCGGCGACTTCGTCTATTTCGGCGGACTGTCCGCCGCGCATCAGTTCGTTCGGATCGGTTCACAAGCCATGATCGGCGGCGTGTCCGGCTTGCGTGGTGACGTTATTCCTTACGGTCTTGTCAGCGGCCAGTTTGCGCGGCTTGAAGGTCTAAACGTGGTCGGCATGCGCCGTCGGCGATTCACGCATCAGCGATTGCAGCTTGTGCGGGAATTTTATCAGAAGCTGTTTCACACCTCCGGCGTTTTTGCCGAGCGTCTCGCCGCGGTTCTCCCGATGGCTGAAGCCGATCCTGCGATTGCAGAGATTTTGAAGTTCATCGCCGATGGTGAGAAAAGGCCACTTTGCATGGCATTTAATAAGTCCGACCGGCAGCAGGACGGGTAGGTGTTCGATGGTGCCGGGCGCGGACTTGTCTCCGACAGTCGGGATCGTTGCGGGCAGCGGAGTGCTGCCATTTTCGGTCGCAGAACTGCTTCGCGCGCGGGGAATAGCGCCCTTCCTGTTCGCGATCCGAGGATTCTGTGATCCCGTGCGCGCGGCGCAGTTTCCGCATCACTGGGTGGCACTTGGTCAAGTCGGTAGGCTATCGCGACTGCTACGTGCTGAAGGATGCCGAGATGTTGTTTTCATCGGCGGGCTAGTGCGCCCCGCGCTATCGGATCTCCGTCTCGATTTCGGAACGCTGCGCGCCATCCCGACAATCGCAGCGGCGCTACGCGGTGGCGATGATCATTTGCTTACGGGCATCAGTCGTCTTTTCAATCAGCACGGTTTTCGCGTCGTCGGCATCAAGGATGTCGCGCCGGAACTGCTGATGCCGGAAGGAAACATCACGCGCTCGGTACCTGATGCTGGTGCTCTGGCAGACATCGCAAAAGGGCGCGACCTGATGAGCGCGCTCAGCCCGTTCGATGTCGGGCAAGCTGTGATCGCAATTGACGGTCATGTGGTGAGTGTCGAGGATATCGAAGGGACCGACGCGCTTCTTGCGCGTGTCACGCGGCTGCGTGCCGAAAAAAGGATCCGTGCGAAGGTGGGTCGCGGTGTATTGGTCAAGATGCCGAAGACAAATCAGGATTTGCGCTTCGATCTTCCGACGCTGGGTCCGAAAACCATCGATGGCGTCGCTGCCGCAGGCCTCGCAGGTATTGCGATTCTCGCGGGACACACGCTGATCGCGGAAGCGGATGTGATGACGGCCAAGGCCGATCAGGCTGGCCTGTTCGTCACCGGACTGCCGTTGTGACCGCGCGCACGATTTATCTGATTGCCGCGGAAGAGTCCGGCGACCGCCTCGGCGCGGGTCTGATGCAAGCGTTACGCGAACGGCTCGGCCCAGACGTGAAACTTGTCGGCATCGGCGGACGTCATATGGCGGAGCAGGGGCTTGTTTCGCTGTTTCCCGTCGATGAATTGTCCATCATCGGTCTTGTCGCGATCCCCAGAAAGCTGCCGATGATCTTCCGGCGGATTCGCGAAGCGAGCGATGCGGTTCTCGAAGCAAAACCCGACGCTCTTGTCATCATCGACAGTCCCGATTTCACCCACCGCGTTGCGCGGCGTGTCAGAGAGCGCGATCCGTCGATCCCGATTGTCGATTACGTCTCGCCGACGGTGTGGGTCTGGCGGCCGGGCCGCGCGAAGAAAATGCGCACCTATGTTGACCGGCTGCTCGCTGTTCTGCCCTTCGAGCCAGATGTGCATCGAAAGCTTGGCGGTCCGCCATGCACCTATGTCGGTCATCCTTTGCTGGAAGACCTCGATGCACTGCGGCCCAATGCTCAAGAACTGGCGAGTCGATCAGCCGCGCCGCCGTTGCTGTTAGTGCTACCGGGGAGCCGCCGCAGCGAGATCAAGCGCAATATGTCAGTCTTCGGTGAAACGCTGCGTTTGCTGCGTGCTGAGGGCATTAAGTTTGAGCCAGTGCTGCCGACGGTCCCCGGCTTGCTGGACGGCGTTCGCGCCGCGGCGTCTCAATGGCCGGTGCAGCCCAAGATCGTTGTCGACGAGAGCGAGAAAAAAGCAGCGTTCCGCTCCGCGCGTGCGGCGCTCGCCAAATCCGGCACGGTCACGCTTGAACTTGCTCTGGCAGGCGTTCCGATGGTGACGGCGTATCGTGTCACCAATATCGAAGGTTTCATCGCACGCCGCGTCATACAGACGTCCTCGATCATTCTGACGAACATCATTTTGGGCGAGAACGTTATTCCGGAATTTGTGCAGGCTGATTTCACAGCGGCGAAACTCGCCCCAGCCTTGCGCGACATCGTCAGCGATACGCCGGCGCGTCAGCGACAGGTCGACGCCTTCGCGCGTTTGGAAGACATCATGTCGACCGGCGGCAAGCGGCCGAGCGAACTTGCAGCGGACGGCGTGATCGCGGCGCTCCGCTCAATATAACCTAGAAACAAAAACGGCCAGTGCGTGAGCACTGGCCGTTCGGTATTGATGGCGCCGCGCTTACTTGCGCTTGTCGATTGTCACGTAATCGCGCGCAGTGGCACCGGAATAAAGCTGGCGCGGACGGCCAATCTTCTGCTGCGGATCCTCGATCATCTCACTCCACTGGCTGATCCAGCCGACGGTGCGGGCGACCGCGAACAGCACGGTGAACATCGAGGTCGGGAAGCCCATCGCCTTGAGGGTGATGCCCGAATAGAAGTCCACATTCGGATAGAGTTTGCGTTCGACGAAATATGGATCGCTCAGAGCAATCCGCTCGAGTTCGAGGGCGATCGGAAGCAGCGGGTCATTGGCGTGCCCCGTCTCCTTCAGCACCTTGTGGCACATCTGCTGCATGATCTTGGCGCGCGGATCGTAGTTCTTGTAGACACGGTGGCCGAAGCCCATCAGGCGGACAGTGCTGTTCTTGTCCTTCACCTTGGCGATGAATTCCGGAATCTTGTCCACTGAACCGATATCGGCCAGCATCTGCAGCGCGGCTTCGTTGGCGCCGCCATGTGCCGGTCCCCACAGGCAAGCGATGCCTGCAGCGATACAGGCGAACGGATTGGCACCCGACGAACCCGCAATGCGGACCGTCGAGGTCGATGCGTTCTGTTCGTGGTCGGCATGGAGAATGAAGATCTTGTCCAGCGCCTCGGCGAGCACCGGATTGATCTTGTAATCATCGCAAGGCACGGCAAAGCACATGTTGAGGAAGTTCGCCGCGTAGCCGAGCGAGTTCTTCGGATAAACGAAGGGCTGGCCGACGTTGTACTTGAAGGCCATCGCGGCCAGCGTTGGGATCTTCGCGATCATGCGCATGGACGCGACCATGCGCTGGTGCGGATCGCTGATGTCCGTCGAGTCGTGATAGAACGCCGCCAGTGCACCAACCGATGCAACCATCACGGCCATCGGATGCGCGTCACGGCGGAAGCCCTGGAAGAAGCGGGCCATCTGCTCGTGGACCATCGTATGCCGGGTCACGCGGCTGTCGAAGTCTTCCTTCTGCGCCTGGGTCGGCAGTTCGCCGTACAGCAGCAGGTAGCAGGTTTCGAGGAAGTCGCCTTTCATGGCGAGCTGCTCGATCGGATAGCCGCGGTACATCAGGATGCCCGCGTCGCCATCGATATAGGTGATCTTGGAATCGCAGCTTCCGGTGGAGGTAAAGCCGGGGTCGTAGGTGAACATGCCCGTCTGGGCGTAAAGCTTGCTGATGTCGATGACATCCGGTCCGACCGAACCGCTGAGAACCGGGAAATCGACAGTCTTTCCTTCGACCGTCAGCGTAGCTTTTTTGGAGTTGGTCTTTGCATCCATCGTGAAGTCCCCGGTGTGTGTTTCGCAGGGCGAGCGACGCTTACGGGCCATATGGGCGACGTAAGCGCTTTATTCCAGAAGTAAGGCTCGAATGGGTAGCTTATTGCTGTGTGCACTGCAAGATAGGGGAGCAGTGCCTAAAATGTGGTCGTTCGGGCCTGCGAGCCTACGAGCCTAAAGCCTGATCTTGCAGGCGTTCCAGGCATGTCTGACGTCCCAACACGGCCAAAACGTCAAAGATGCCGGGAGACGTGGTCCGCCCGGTCAGCGCGACCCGCAAAGGCTGGGCAACGGCTCCAAGTTTGAGGCCATTTTGCTCCGCGAAGCTGCGCATGGCGGCTTCCGCCGTTTCCGCAGACCACGGATCGACGGTTTCCAGCGCGGTTTTCAGCTTCCCGATTAATTGCCGCGTTTCGGGCGTCAACACGGCTGCAGCCTTCGGCTCAAGCTCAAGCGGCCGGTCCGCAAAGATGAAATTCGCGCTGTCGATCAGTTCCACCAGCGTCTTGGCGCGTTCCTTTAGGCCCGGCATTGCGCGCAGCAACTGGTCGCGGGTGGTGTCGTTCAATTTTGCGCGAATAGCCGCGCCTTCGGGCACGAATTGCAGCACGTCCTCGAAACTCGCGAGCAAGGCTTTGTCGTCGGCTGTCCGGATATAGTGGCCGTTGAGATTTTCCAGCTTGGCGAAATCGAACCGGGCGGCGGAGCGGCCGATGGCAGGAAGATCGAACACGTCGATCATTTCCTCGGTCGAGAAAATCTCCTGATCGCCATGGCTCCAGCCGAGCCGCACAAGATAGTTGCGGAGCGCCTCCGGCAAATATCCCATCGCGCGGTAGGCCTCGACTCCGAGCGCGCCGTGCCGCTTGGACAATTTCGATCCGTCCGGTCCGTGGATCAACGGAATATGAGCCATAACGGGCACGGTCCAGCCCAGCGCATCGTAGATGTGCTTTTGGCGGGCGGCATTGATGAGATGATCGTCGCCGCGAATGACATGGGTCACGGCCATGTCGTGATCGTCAACCACCACCGCGAGCATATAGGTCGGATTGCCGTCCGAGCGCAGCAGCACCAGATCGTCGAGGTTCTCGTTCTGCCAGACCACGCGGCCCTGAACCTGATCCTCGATCACGGTCTCGCCGGTTTGCGGCGCTTTCAGCCGGATGACAGGTTTCACACCGGCAGGCGCTTCGGAAGGATCGCGGTCGCGCCAGCGGCCGTCATAGCGAACCGCGCGGCCCTCGGCCTTGGCGGCCTCGCGCATTTGCGTGAGTTCTTCGGCGCTGGCGTAGCAACGGTACGCCTTGCCCGTGGCCAGCAACTGTTCGGCGATCTCCCGGTGCCGGGCAGCGCGATGAAACTGGTAGACTGTGTCGCCATCCCATTCGATGCCGAGCCACTTCAATCCGTCGAGGATGGCTTCGATGGCGGCATCCGTGGAGCGCTCGCGGTCGGTATCCTCGATCCGCAGCAGCATTTTCCCGCCGCGCTTCTTCGCATAAAGCCAGTTGAACAGCGCGGTGCGCCCGCCGCCGATGTGGAGAAATCCGGTGGGCGAGGGAGCGAAGCGGGTGACGACGGGTTCGGTCATTTCGGTCAGGTCATTCTCGGTGAGCTTATTGGCGGGCCGTTTATCACACCGGAATCGGGCTGTCTCAAAAGGAATAGGTCAATGCCTTGGTCAGCGCAGGAACCGTGCAACCGGGACACTTGGCGTGGGCCTGTGGATTTGGCACATAGGGCCAACTTGAAAGGGTCACTATGACGGACGAATCGGTATCTGAAGCAGGCCGCGATTTTATCCGCGACATCGTCGCTGCGGACCTCGCCTCCGGAAAGCACAAAGGCGTGGTGACGCGCTTTCCGCCGGAGCCCAACGGATACCTGCATCTTGGACACGCCAAATCAATCTGCCTCAACTTCGGCATTGCCGAGGAATTCGACGGGCGCTGCCATCTTCGGTTCGACGACACCAACCCGACCAAGGAAGAGCAGGAATATATCGACGCCATTCAGCGCGACGTCCGTTGGCTGGGCTTCGACTGGGGAACGCATCTGCATTATGCGTCCGATTATTTCGAGCAGCTTTATGCCTGGGCGCAGCATTTGATCCGCACCGGGAAGGCTTATGTCGACGATCAGTCGCAGGACGAGATCCGGCTGACGCGCGGCACGCTGACCGAACCCGGACAGAACAGCCCGTTCCGCGATCGCTCGGTGGAAGAAAACCTCGACCTGTTCACGCGCATGCGCGCGGGCGAGTTTCCGAATGGCGCGCGGGTGTTGCGCGCGAAGATCGACATGACGTCCGGCAACGTCAATCTGCGCGACCCGGTTCTTTATCGCATCCTCCACGCGCATCATCCTCGCACCGGCACCGCGTGGAACATCTATCCGAGCTACGACTTCGCGCACGGCCAATCGGACGCCATCGAGCACATCACGCATTCGATCTGCACGCTGGAATTCGAGGATCACCGTCCGCTCTACGATTGGTGTCTCGACAGTCTGCCGGTGCCGTCGCATCCGCATCAGTACGAGTTCGCCCGGCTCAACATGACTTACACGCTGCTGTCCAAGCGTGTGCTGACCGAACTGGTGCGCGGCGGGCACGTGTCCGGCTGGGACGATCCGCGCATGCCGACGCTGGCGGGACTGCAGCGGCGCGGCATTCCGCCGGAAGCGCTGCGGGAGTTCGTAAAGCGCATCGGTGTCGCCAAAGCGAACAGCACAGTCGATATCGGCATGTTCGATTTCGTCGTGCGCGAAACACTTAACAAAACATCCGCGCGCCGGATGGCAGTGTTGCGTCCGCTCAAAGTGGTGATCGAGAATTATCCCGAAGGGCAGACCGAGACGCTCGAGGCCGTCAATCATCCCGACGATCCGGCGCAGGGAACGCGGCAAATTCCGTTCAGCCGCGAGATCTACATCGAACATGACGACTTCATGGAAGCGCCGCCGAAGAAATTCTTTCGCCTCGCGCCGGGCCGCGAGGTGCGTCTGCGCTACGCCTATTTCATCACCTGCCGCGAAGCGATCAAGAACGCCGCGGGCAAGGTTATTGAACTACGTTGCACCTATGATCCCGCAACGCGTGGCGGCAATGCGCCGGATGGCCGCAAAGTGAAGGGGACCATCCACTGGGTGAGCGCGGCTGGCGGCATTCCTGCGGAAGTGCGCATTTACAACAACCTGTTCACGACACCGCAGCCGGATGCTGCGAACTTTGCGGCGCAGATCAATCCAGAATCGCTGGAAGTCGTCACCGCGGTGGTCGAGCCTGCGCTTGCGAGCGCGAACGAGCCGGGCACGGTGCAGTTCGAGCGGCAGGGTTATTTCTGCCGCGACCGGGATTCCGCGCCGGGCAAACTCGTGTTCAACCGCACGGTCGGTCTGCGCGACAGCTACGCCAAGCTCGCTGCTGACGGCTAAAGATATACACGCGCATTCTGCATCCGTTCCGCTGTTCGTGCCGATGCCCCCTCGGGTAGCATCCTCAATTTCGGACGCGCAGCGCGATGGTCAATTGGGACCAAGATCAGCGAAAGACATCAGGCCGGACTAGCAAAAGCCAGGTCAGCACCTGGCCGCCGCGTGATGCCGCGCGTGCCGCTGACGCTGCTCATTCCGGCTCTGGTTTCTGGATCGATCTCGTTTCCACGATCGCGGCATGGGTGCGCGCCGAAGCGGGGCCGGGGCGCGTGCTGCCGTGGGTGCCGGTCGCGTTCGGCGCCGGGATCGCGTTGTATTTCGCGGCAGAGCGGGAGCCGGTGGCGTCGGTCACGGCCATCACCGCAGCTCTCTTTTGTCTTGCCGCATTTTTTGCGCGCCGCCGTTCGATTTTTCCAATTGTCGTGATGCTGGCTGCGCTCGCGGCAGGTTTTGCAACGGCGACGCTCAAGACTGCGCGCATCGCGCATGGCGTGCTGGCGCGGCCGATGTTCGGCGTCACCATAAAAGGTTTTGTCGAAACCCATGAGGAGCGCGAGCGCACCGACCGCTTCGTGCTGCGTGTGGAAGAGATGGACTCCGCTCGCGATCATACAAAGCTCGAGCGTGTGCGGCTGTCGGTCCGGAAAGGCACCGCGCCAGCCGTCGGTAGCTTTGTCGAACTGAGAGCACGGTTGCAGCCGCCGCTCGCGCCGATGCGTCCGGGCAGTTATGATTTCGGCCGCGATATGTATTTTCAGGGTCTCGGCGCATCTGGCTTTGCGATGGGTGCGATCAAGACGCTCGATGCGCCACGCAGCGGAGGCGCATATCTGAGTTACGCCGCGACGATGCAGAATATGCGCGATGCTATCGACGCGCGGATTCGAAGTGTATTGAGCGGAGACTCACGTGCCATAGCCACCGCGCTGCTGACCGGGAGGCGCGACGCGATCACAACGCCGGTCAATGACGCCATGTTCATTTCTGGCCTCGGGCATGTGCTGTCGATCTCTGGCTATCACATGGCCGTGGTGGCGGGCGTGGTATTTTTTACGGTGCGCGCATTGCTCGCATTGTTTCCGGCACTCACGGTGACATTCCCGATCAAGAAATGGTCAGCTGCCGCTGCCTTCGTCGCGGCGTTGTTTTATTTGCTGCTGTCCGGCGCGGAGGTCGCGACGCAACGCTCGTTCTTCATGACGGGTGTGGTGCTGATTGCGGTGATGGTGGATCGCCGCGCCATCACGTTCCGCACGCTGGCAGTGGCCGCGATGATTGTGCTTGTGATCGCACCCGAAGCTCTGGTTCATCCGAGCTTCCAGATGTCGTTCGCGGCGACGCTTGGACTTGTCGCGCTGGTCCAAATCGGGATGCCGAACCTGTTCGCGACGCCGGACAATTCGCGCGTGGCGCGTGCGGCGCTATGGGGCGGCCGCGAGATCGCGATGCTTGCGCTGGCATCGCTGGTCGCGGGATTTGCGACCATGCCTTACGCGGCATTTCATTTTCATCGCATCACGCCCTACGGCGTCTTGGCCAATCTCGCGGCGATGCCCGTGGTGTCGGCGCTCGTCATGCCGGCGGGATTGCTCGGGCTGCTCGCGATGCCGTTCGGATTTGACGGCGTGTTCTGGCGGCTGATGGATCTCGGCATCGGCTGGATGATCGCGGTCTCGCAGTGGGTCGCAGCATTACCGGGTGCTATCGGCCGCATGGCGGCATTTGGAACAGGCTCACTGGCTGCGATGAGCACAGGCATTATCGTTTTGGGACTGCTGCGGACACCGCTGCGTTGGGCGGGCGCGGCGCTGATTGCAGTCGCGACACTATGGGCGTTGTTGACGCCGCAGCCGGACATTCTGGTGGCGGGCGACGGCCACACGGTCGGTGTGCGCGCCAAGGACGGCAGGCTGCGCCTGATGCGGACGGGCAAGGATGCGTTCCTGTCACGAGAATGGCTAGCCGCAGATGCCGACGCGCGGACGGCGACGGATGTGTCCCTGACAGAAGGCGTGTCCTGTGACGACTCAGGATGTGTCGTGCTTGCTTCTGACGGATCGACCATCGCGCTGACATTGAAGTCTGAGGCCTTCGCAGACGATTGCGCGCGTGCCGCTGTCATCGTGACCTCGCGGCAGCCGCCGCCGGATTGCGCGGCGTTGACTCTTGATCATGGAATGTTGCGAAGGCGAGGGACAATGACCTTGCGCAAAACTGCCGACAGTTACGCGATCACCGCTCTCAAACCGCGGGGGATTGATCGTCCGTGGTCTCCCGCATTGGCCGAGGAGGAAGTTCAATCGCCGGTGTCACGGCCAAATCTCCGCGCGCGACCCATCGATGCGACGCCAGCGGAAAGCGACCTGCAGCCTGAGGATTAGCTCTGACGCAAACGCTCAATATTTCCGGAACAGGCCGATCAACTTGCCCTGAATCTGCACGCGGTTCGGAGGCAAGATGCGCACTTCGTAGGACGCATTCGCAGGCTCGAGCGCGATGGATGCGCCGCGTCGGCGGAAGCGTTTCAGCGTTGCCTCTTCGTCATCAATCAACGCGACGACAATATCGCCTGTGTCTGCGCTTTGATTGCGCTGAATAAGGACGGTGTCGCCATCGAGAATACCGGCTTCCATCATGGAGTCGCCGCGCACTTCGAGAGCGTAATGTTCGCCGGAGCCGAGCATGTCGGGCGGCACGCTGATGGTGTGGCTGCGGGTCTGCAAAGCCTCGATGGGCGTGCCCGCCGCGATCCGGCCCATGACGGGGACAGCCACCGGATAATTGATATCGTCATCAGCGCTTGGAGCCGAACTGGTGGGGCGTACCTTGCCAAGATTGCCTTCGATGACGCTCGGTGTGAAGCCGCGCCGGGCACCCGCACTTGCGGCGTTGGTATCCGGGAGCTTGATGACTTCAATGGCGCGGGCACGGTTGGCGAGCCTGCGGATGAAGCCGCGCTCCTCGAGCGCCGTGATGAGGCGGTGGATGCCAGACTTGGAGCGCAGGTCGAGTGCGTCCTTCATTTCGTCGAAGGAGGGCGGGACACCAGCTTCCTTGAGGCGCTCATTGATGAAGCGCAGAAGCTCATATTGTTTGCGTGTCAGCATCTGAAGCGGTCCCCGGTCCACATTGAGTTTCGCAATTCATCCCCGTGTCACGTTTCCGGACAAGGCGGCCGAAAGGCCGATCAGGAACCGCGAGTCACTCGAAACAAATCATGAACGAACACTATCTGTTCCATATGTGTTCCACAACCCTTAATTTCGCGTCAACGAGATCGAGATTGCTAGAGCGGCAGCCGAAGGATGGTGCAGGGCGCCCCGGCGGCGGCTGCAGGAGCAAAGGGCGGCCGGACGATCAGCGCGTCTGCGGCGGCTAGATTGGCGACCAGCGAGCTATCCTGAGCGCCGACGGATGTCGCGACCGCAACGCTGTCTGGGCCCGTCGCGAGGCGCGCGCGCAGGTAATCCTGCCGCTGGTCGTTGGCAGCCAGTTCGCGCCCGAGCGTGGCTTGCTCGAAAACATGATCGACTCGCGCTCTTCCCGAAAGCGCGCGGATCAGCGGCACCAGAAACAGGAACGCGCAGATGTAAGACGACACCGGATTGCCGGGCAGACCGAGCACGCGCATCGCGCCAAGCCGTCCGTGCATCATCGGCTTGCCGGGGCGCAGTGCGATCTTCCAGAAGGCCATGTCCGTGCCTTCGGCCTTCAGCGCGGACTGCACTAGATCATGATCGCCGACAGACGCACCGCCAGTAGTGATGAGAATGTCCGCGCCGAGCTCGCGTGCGCGGCGAATGCCTGCCGACGTGGATTCCATCGTGTCACGCGCGACGCCCAGATCGATAGCTTCTCCGCCTTCGCTGCGCACTAGCGCGGTGAGGGCAAAGACGTTGCTGTAAACGATCTGGCCGGGCGCGAGCGGCGCGCCGGGCGCGACCAGTTCGTCGCCTGTCGCGAGGATTGCTACCTTCGGGCGACGATGCACCGGCAGTTGCGGATGGTTCATTCCCGCCGCCAGCGCGAGCGCGCGGTCGTTGAGCAATAAACCGCGTGTCAGCAGTACGTCGCCCTGCTTGAAGTCGATGCCGGCAGCGCGGATGTTCTTTCCAGCCGTGCTCGCTTCGTTGACGATCACGGTGTCACCCTCGCGCGTGGCGTCTTCCTGAATCACCACGGCGTCCGCGCCCTCCGGTACGACACCGCCGGTGAAAATACGTGCTGCCTGTCCGCCGGTGAGGGATTTTCCGAAGGGGCGTCCGGCGGCGACTTCGCCGATGACATTCAGGCGCGCGCCTAGCACGGCGTCAGCCGCGCGAACCGCATATCCGTCCATCGCGGACATCGCGGCGGGTGGCTGTGTACGTAGTGCTGCGATGTCGCGGGAGAGCGTGCGGTGATGGGCGTCGTTGAGCGCGACGGTTTCTTCGGGAAGTGCTGCGGCGTCCTTGAGGACGGCGGCATAGGCGTCGGCGACCGGCATCAGCGCCATCGTGAACCCTCAGTAGTCTGCCAGATAGTGGCCGGACTTTCCGCCCTTTTTCTCGATCAGGCGAATGGCTTCGATCTGGATGCCGCGCTCCACCGCTTTCACCATGTCGTAGATGGTAAGGCATGCGACCGACACGGCGGTCAGCGCTTCCATCTCCACGCCGGTCGGGCCGTTGACCTTGACGGTGGCGCGCACGCGGCAGCCGGGCAGTTTCGCATCCGGTGTAATATCGAGGGTGACTTTAGACAGCGCCAGCGGATGACAGAGCGGAATGAGATCGGACGTGCGCTTAGCTGCCATGATGCCAGCGACGCGCGCTGTGCCGAGCACATCGCCCTTGGTAGCGTTGCCCTTCACGATCAGATCGAGCGTCTTGCGCGTCATGATGACATGGCCTTCAGCCACCGCCACGCGCTCGCTGTCTGGCTTGGCGGACACATCCACCATGCGCGCTTCGCCCTTGGCGTCGATATGGGTAAGGGCCTTGCCGGTTTTTGTTTTCGCTTTTGCCACGGTCAGCGTGTCCCGGTGGCGCGTTGCGCGCTGTCACGCGCGAGCAGGGTGCGTGTCGCGACGGCCACGTCGGCCTGACGCATGAGGCTTTCGCCGACAAGGAACGTGGACATGCCGACCTTGGCGAGACGCGCAAGATCGGACGGCACGAAGATGCCGCTCTCGCCGACGCTGATGCGATCTTTCGGAATCAGCGGAGCGAGTTCTTCGCTGGTCGCGAGCGTGACATCGAACGTGCGCAGATTGCGGTTGTTCACGCCGAGCAGCGGCGAGCGCAGCTTCAAGGCGCGGTCTAGTTCTTCGCGATTGTGTACTTCGAGCAGCACGTCCATGCCGTGCGCGAAAGCGGCGTCCTCGATGTCTTTGGCAATCGAGTCGTCGAGCGCCGCCATGATGATGAGGATGCAGTCGGCACCATGCGCGCGGGCTTCGGCCACCTGATAGGTGTCGTACATGAAGTCCTTGCGCAGCACCGGCAACGACACAGCGTCGCGCGCTGCAACCATGAATGCGAGCGAGCCCTGAAACGACGGCGTATCCGTCAGCACCGAGAGACATGCCGCGCCACCGGCTTCATACGCCTTGGCCAGCGCGGGCGGATCAAAGTCCGCACGGATCAGTCCCTTGGATGGTGACGCCTTCTTGATCTCCGCGATCAGCGCGTAGTCGCCTTGCGCATGTTTCGCGCGAATAGCGTTTGCAAAGCCGCGCGGCGCGGGAGCGGCCTTTGCGCGGGCTTCGATCTCAGACAGGGGAAGCGCACGCTTCGCGGCGGCGATCTCCTCGCGTTTGTAGGTTTCGATCTTATCGAGGATGTCGGCCAAGGGCAATTCTTCCTCAAGCATTGGAGACGGCGACAAGGCGCGTCAGCCTGTCGAGCGCAGCGCCAGTGTCCAGCGCCTTGGTACCGAGCGCAACGCCTTCCTTCAGGTCTTTGGCCTTGCCTGCGACGACCAGCGCCGCCGCAGCATTCAGCAGCGCGACATTGCGATAAGCATTCTTTTTGCCCTCGAGCACGTCGCGCAGCGCCTTGGCATTGGCTTCGGCATCGCCGCCTCTAAGTTCCGCAGCGGTCGCACGCGGCAACCCGCCGTCTTCAGGAGTAACCTCGAACGTGCGGATGGTGCCGTTCTCAAGTGCTGCAACAGAGGTCGGGCCGGTGAGGGTGATTTCGTCGAGGCCGTCGGAGCCGTGCACGACCCAGACGGATTCCGCGCCGAGATTTTTCAACACCTGCGCCAGCGGGAGCACCCATTGCTTGGAAAACACGCCGACCATCTGACGCTTCACGCCAGCGGGATTGGACAGCGGCCCGAGCAGGTTGAAGATCGTTCGTGTTGCGAGTTCGACGCGCGTGGGTCCGACATTTTTCATGGCGGGATGATGCGTTGGCGCGAACATGAAGCCGATGCCCGCATCTGCGATGCAGCGGCCGACCTGTTCCGGCGTGATGTTGATGTTGACGCCGAGGGCGGCGAGCGCATCCGCAGCACCAGACTTGGATGACAGCGCGCGGTTGCCGTGCTTGGCAACGCTCACGCCGGTGCCGGCAAGAATGAACGACGCGCAGGTGGACACATTGACCGAGCCGGAGCCGTCGCCACCGGTGCCGACGATATCGACCGCGTCGGCGGGCGCTTTCACAGTGAGCATCTTGCTGCGCATCGCAGAAACCGCGCCTGTGATCTCATCGACGGTCTCGCCGCGCACGCGCAGGCCCATCAGCAGTGCGCCCATCTGCGACGGCGTCGCCTCGCCGGACATCACGCGGTCGAACGCGGACGCAGCCTCGTCGCGCGTGAGAGCAGCGCCGGTGGCAACTTTTCCGATGATGGCTTTCAGGTCGTCCATTTGAGTTTCGCCTGCGCTGGCTTGCGCCGGGATGCGTTCAGGCATCCCGGATAATCATTGCGTGGAAGCAGCGCCCGTCGCCACGTTAAATGCGTTCTGGTTGACGGTGACGCCGATCTCGCCTTCCAGCTTGCTGACATAGGCTGCGACCTGTTCTTCCATCTCGGCGCGCTGCAGGTTTTCCTTCAGCTTCTTCACATCCTCGGATGCCATATCGACCGGCGGCACCACGAGATTGGTGACCTTGTACACGATCCATTCGGTCGCGTTGCCACCCGGCACCTGTCCACTGCCATCCTTCGGCGTGCGGAATACGGCTGCGACCAGCGGCTCGGGCGTGCCCTTCGGATCGGCGTCACGCTTGAACAAGGCTGCCTTCTCCACCTTCGCGCCTGCGGCTGAGGCTTCCGCATCGAACTTCGCGCCCTTGTTCAGCTTCTCGGCGATTTCGGCAGACTTCGTGCGCAGGCGGTTCGACACCTGCTCATCGCGCCAACGCGCTTCAAGCTGATCTTTCACCTCGTCGAGGGGACGCTCGCGCGACGGCGTGATGCCAAGCACGTCGAACCAGACTTCGCCGCCGTTGAACTGCACCGGATCGCTCTCGACGCCGATATTGCTGGCGAAAGCCGGAGCGATAATGTCGACGCCCTGCGGCAGGCCGGTGACGGGCTTGCTGTCCGGGCCACGGCCGGAGCGGTCGATAGCTTCGACAGTGATGGCCTTCAGCCCGAGCTTCTGGGCGGCTTCTGCGATGTTCGCTCCGCCGCCGCGCTCGTCTTCGATCTTGTTGTGAATTTCCTGAAGCTGGGCGCGCGAACGCTCCAGCGCGAGTTCGCGCTTGATCGTCGTCGCGACGCTTTCATATGTCGGGTTGGTGCCGGGTTCGATCTTCGTGACTTTCAAGAGCGCCGTGATCAGCGTGCCTTTGACTGGCTCGCTCACCCGGTCGGGGGTCAGCGCAAACGCTGCGTTGGCAAGCGCGGAGTCGCCGATCGAGTCCTTGGTCACGTTGCCGAGGTCCGTGTCTGTCGAAGTCAGCTTGCGCTCCTTGGCGATGTCCTCGAATGATGTCCCGGCGTTAATGCGGTCGTAAGCGGCCTTTGCTTCCTCGGCATTTGGAAATGGAATCTGAAAGACCTGCCGGCGCTCCGGCGTGGCGTAGCGGTCGCGGCGCTGCTCGAAGATTTTCTTCGCGTCTTCGTCGGTCACGTTGGTCGTCTTCGCAATATCGTCGGGCGTTAATGCGAGGACGGCAATCTTGCGATATTCCGGCGCGCGGAAGAGCTGCTTGCGATCCTCGAAATAAGTCGCCAGTGCTTCGGGCGATGGCTTGTCGATGGTGCCAGCCTGTGCGGCGGTCAGCCGGAAATAGTCGGCGGAGCGCTGTTCGTTCTGGAAACGCACCAGCGCTTCGAGTTGCGTCTTCGTTGGCTCGAGGCCCGCAATCACAGTCCCGGTCAACTGACGGCGCAATGATACGCGGCGCTGCTCGGCGACATAACGCTGCTCGGTGAAGCCGAACTGGCGGATGGTCTGCAGAAAGCGGTCATGGTCGAACTTGCCGTCGAGACCCTTGAAGTTCGGGTCGTTTTGAATGGCGCGCACGATGTCGGCATCGGACTGGCCGAGGCCCATCCGACGTGCGGTCTCATCCAGCGTCGCGTCCGCGATCACGCCCTGAAGCACCTCACGGTCGAGGCCGAACTGGCGGGCCTGCTCGGTGGTCAAAGGGCGGCCGAAGCGGCGGCCGATCTGCTGCAGCTTCTCGGTGAACAGGTTGCGGAATTGCTCGGTGGAGATTTCGGTGTTGCCGATCTTCGCAAGACTCGACTGCCCAAATCCCTTGAAGATGTCGGCGATACCCCAGACACCGAAGCTGATGATCAGCACGCCGAACAGGACGGACATCACCGTCTTGCCGAGCCAATTCGATGAGGCTTTGCGCATTCCTCGGAGCATGGGTCCAACTTGTTTTCAGGAGGAGGGGCGGCGCGGCGCACAGGCGTTACCGCGTTGTTTCGCCGACATATAAAGGGGTGCCGGTTCCCTAGCAACCATGCAGACGGCGGCGCATCAGCGCGGTTAACGTTGCGAAGGTGGCGGGAACCGTTTTTGGCTTATCGCGAGGTTGTCCCGGTGGAAACGGATAGCGGGAACTGGCATCCGGACGTGGCCTCTGGTAGCGCAAGCCGACCCATTTCAAGCGAGACCGATAATGACTGAGACCCGACGCCCGCTGATTGCCGGGAACTGGAAGATGAACGGCCTGAAGGCCTCAATGTCAGAACTGGCCACAATCTGGCAGGGCGCGGGTGATCTTGGCCGGAAGGCCGATCTTCTGATCTGCCCGCCTGCCACGCTGCTGTTTACCGCCGCTGCCGTGGTGTCGGGCTCCAAAGTCGCTATTGGCGCGCAGGATTGCCACCCGGCGCAATCCGGTGCTCATACCGGCGATATTTCTGCTGAAATGGTGGCGGATGCGGGCGGAAAGGCCATCATTGTCGGCCATTCGGAGCGCCGCGCGGATCACAACGAATCCGACGCTCTGGTCCGCTCAAAGGCCGAGGCGGCCTGGCGGGCGAAGCTCATCGCTATCGTCTGTGTCGGAGAGACGCAGGCCGAGCGCGACGGTGGCCAGACCCTCGATGTGGTGGGCCGTCAGCTTGCCGGATCGGTGCCGGATGGGTCCACTGCGGTCAATCTGGTCGTGGCCTATGAGCCGGTCTGGGCCATCGGCACCGGGCGAACCCCAACGACCAAGGATGTCGAGGAAGTTCATGGGTTTATCCGCGGCAAACTCACAGAACGCTTTAGCGGAGAGGGGGCAAATGTCCGAATTCTCTATGGCGGATCGGTCAAACCCTCGAATGCAGCCGAACTGATGGCCGTTCCCAACGTGAACGGCGCCCTTGTCGGCGGAGCCAGCCTGAAAGCGGCTGATTTCCTTGCGATTGCGGCCGCCTGTCCCTAAATCCCGTCATTGAAACGCGATCTGCCGGGGTGGCAATCACCCCGTTGATCGTGTACAGACCGCGCAACTTCAACCCCCGCAATTATCTGCGCGACCGGCTCCGGGCGCGCGAAGTTTGTGACGGAAGGTAACGATGCAGACTGTTATTATCGTCATCCATCTCATGATCGTCGCGACCCTGATTGGCGTCGTGCTGTTGCAGCGCTCCGAAGGCGGTGGCCTTGGTGTGGGGGGAGGCGGCGGTGGCGGCTTCATGTCGAGCCGCGGCACGACGAATTTGCTCACGCGCACGACAGCGATTCTGGCGGCGGGCTTCTTCATCACCAGCCTCTTTTTGTCATGGCTCGCGAGCTACGAGCGCAAGCCGGCGTCGATCATCAACACCAGCCCTGCGCCGATCTCGCAGCCTGGTGCTCCAGCGGCTCCGGCCGGTGGTTTGCTGGATTCGCTTCCGAAGGCTCCGGCAGCACCGTCCGCTCCGCAGTCGAAGTAATAGCGCTGATGAAAGCTGTGCAGGCATGCGCGCGCCGCTTGTCTGCATCTCTCAGAAGTATCTTCCAAGTCATTGACTGAACTTGCATATCGAAGTCACCCACAGCGTGGCGATTTATCGGCATGCGCGGGCGTTTGTTTTTGCGAATCGCGGCGACGGAGTTAAAGGTAGAGTCCCATGACGCGGTATATTTTCATCACCGGCGGCGTGGTCTCCTCGCTCGGCAAGGGTTTGGCTTCAGCAGCGCTCGGCGCATTGCTGCAGTCACGAGGCTACACAGTCCGCCTTCGCAAGCTCGATCCTTATCTCAACCTCGATCCCGGAACGATGTCGCCGTATCAGCACGGCGAAGTCTTCGTGACCGATGACGGCGCGGAAACCGATCTCGATCTCGGTCACTATGAGCGCTTCACGGGCCGTCCGGCGACCAAGGCTGACAACATCACCACGGGTCGCATCTATCAGGACATCCTGAACAAGGAGCGGCGCGGCGACTATCTCGGCGCGACCGTGCAGGTGATTCCGCACGTCACCAACGCCATCAAGGATTTCATCCTGAGCGGGAATGACGGCTCCGATTTCGTGCTGTGCGAAGTCGGCGGCACCGTCGGCGACATCGAGGGTCTGCCGTTCTTCGAGGCGATCCGTCAGGTGAAGAACGACCTGCCGCGCGGCGAGGTGATCTACATTCACCTGACGCTTCTGCCTTACATTCCAAGCGCCGGAGAACTCAAGACAAAGCCGACGCAGCATTCAGTCAAGGAATTGCGTTCCATCGGCATCCAGCCGGACATCCTGTTGTGCCGTACCGACCGCGAGATTCCGAAGGAGGAGCGACGCAAGCTGGCGCTGTTCTGCAACGTGCGCGAAACCGCCGTGATCGAGGCGCGCGACGTGGACAACATCTACGCCGTGCCCGAGGCTTATCACGCCGCAGGTCTCGACGACGAAGTGCTGGCCTCGTTCGGCATTGTGGACGTCAAGCCGCCGAAGCTTGAAAGCTGGCACAGCATCAACGAGCGGGTCCGCAATCCGGAAGGTCAGGTGACGATTGCCATCGTCGGCAAGTACACCGGCATGAAGGACGCCTACAAATCGCTGATCGAGGCGCTGTCGCATGGCGGCATCGCCAACAAGGTGAAGGCCAATCTTGACTGGATCGAGTCCGAGGTGTTCGAG
>Ga0209023_10001349_pt1 | contig 33132 bp, 30 predicted proteins | sample LakOneMetagenome_FD_187468 | JGI IMG/M metagenome (GOLD analysis project Ga0209023, IMG submission 187468) | Freshwater and sediment microbial communities from Lake Erie, Canada (SPAdes) (version 2) | ecosystem: Environmental > Aquatic > Freshwater > Lentic | place: Lake Erie, Canada...
CGCTGCCGGCGGCGTTCACGCGCACGCTGTTCGGCAGGGCCAGGCGGATGTCGCGCGCCATGCGGCGCAGCGCCAGGTCGGCTTCGTCGCTGGCCTCGGCGCGCGCCACGGTATCGACGTAACCCTGGATCGGCGCGCGGATGAACACGGCGACGATGGCGCCGAGGATGCCGATGATGACGATCACCATGATCGCCTCGATCAGGGTGAAGCCGCGCTGGCGCGCCGTGTGGAGTGCGCGCATCACTGGAACCCCGGGCGCGCGTAGCGCGTGCGGTAGGTGTCGAGCACCACCGGCGCGTCGCCGCCGAAGGCGACGCTCACGCGGATGCGCAAGGCATCGGTGTTTGCGGCGCTGCCGGCCGCCGCGCTCAAGCCGTTGGCGGCGATCTGCACCGGCGTCACCGTCAGCGTGGCGGTATAGCCGTTGACGGCGATCGGCTGGCCGCTGACGTCGACCAGCACGCCGGCGGCGTTGTTGAAGGCATTCGTCGCCACGTTGGCCTGGGCCACGTAGTCGTTGACGTTGTCGAAGGGGCGCGGGTTCAGCGGTTCGGGCGCGGCCTGGCCCCAGTTCTCGGGAATCGTGCACGGCGGATTGGCCGGGTCGTCGAACACCGGATCGCTCGGGTCGCAGCGCGTGAAGCCGGCCGAGCGCACTTCTTCCAGCAAGCCCTCGGCGATCATCAGCGCCTGCTTGCGGCGCAGCGGGTCGGCGCTGTTGGCGGTGGTCAGGCGCATGACGGCCATGATGCTGGCAAGCGCCACCGAGACGATCACGATGAACATGATCAGCTCGATCATGGTCACGCCGCCCTGGCGGCGCCGGAGCCACGCCTCAGAAGACATAGCCGGTCTCCGGGGCGACGCCGACGGTACGGGTGTTGCCGCTGCCGGACAGGGTCACGGTCAGGCCGCCGAAGGTGGTGGCGTTGATGTCGAAAGGCTGGCCGAGGGCGTTGAAGCCGAAGGCGGTGATGTTGCGGCTGGCGGCGCCGGCAACGTTGTTGGGACGGCCCTCGCACATCCAGGTGCGCGCATTGCAGGCGGCGCGGGTGGCGGCCGAATCGCTGTTCTGGCCCGAGGGGGCCTGGACCTGGTTGGCGGCGGCGCAGTTGGCTTCGTTGGCGAAGCAGAGCGCGGCGCTGTTCGGGCCGAGGATGACGAAGACGTTGCGGTGCTGGGCGATCGCCACTTTCTGGCCGTAGCGCAGGATGGTGCGCAGTTGCTCGGTGGCGGCTTCGGTGTCGTAGACCGTGCGGTCGAAAAAGCGCGTGATCGCCAGCGCCGACAGGATGCCGACGAGGACGATCACGATGATGAGTTCCACCATGGTGAAGCCATGGGGGGCGGCGAAGGGGCCGGAATGATGCGGGGAGCGGCGGCCGTGGCTGGATGCGCGGTGCGAATTGCGGTGCAAGCCAGCCACGTCAGGCGCGGTCCCGATTAACGGCAGGTGTCGGCGTTGCCGGTCACGGTCACGGCCGGGATCGTGTTGGCGGCCGTCGCCGGGGTGTAGGTCAGGAAGCAGTTGACCGAGGTGGCGGTGTCTTTGATGTTGTTCGGGACGATGCCGATCGAACCTGCGGCGATCACCGGACGGGTCGCGGTAGCGGCGCCAGCCAGCACCACGGTGTAGTCGTCGGCCAGGCCGGCAGCTTGCATCAGCACGCCCGAAGCATCGGCACCGGCGGTGTCGACGATTGCCGGGTAGCCCGAAGCCATGTTCATCTGCACGGTCACACCTTCGACGTTCTGGCTAGCGTTCGGCGTCACCAGGAAGCGGCCATGGGTCATCGCGGCAGTCGCGGTCAGGGCACCACGTGCAGCGTTCAGGCTGGCAACACGTGCATCGCCGCTCAGGTTGGTGAAGCGTGGCAGTGCGGTCGCGGCCAGGATGCCAAGGATGACGATCACGACGATCAGTTCGATCAGGGTGAAGCCGCCTTGGGCCGATTTGATGCTCTTGTTCATTCCGTTTTCTCCGATGTTAAAAAAGATGCGGGGCAAGCCGCTCAGTTGGTTTTAGCGACCGGCTGGTTGTCGATTTCCACCAGCGCAAGGCCTTCGGTGACCTCGCTCCGTGGTTCTGATTTAACCGGATTGGGCACGCGAAGCAATTCTACCTTGAACCTGAGAAATTTCGGTGTTTCGGCAGAAAAACTTTTTGATGAAGCCGATAGGTAAACCAGGGTCAGATTTGCCTTATCGAAGTACCAATTCCCCCTCGGAAGTTCGGTTTCGTTGGGAGAATAATATTCACCGAGGTAGTTTTTTGGTCGTTCCGCCAACCAAACCATGGGGTTCTCTTGTGCAACCGCCAATAAAGCACCCTGTCCGCCCTGCCCGATGGCATGCGCCGAGCGCACCGCCAGCGCCGTTCGCAGCGAACTGATGAGTTGTTTCGCTGCAACGTATTCCGATTCGCCGGCGTAGGGAACGAGGCTTTTCAGCAACACGCCGGTTACCAGCACGAATACGACGGCGGCAACGGCCAGTTCGAACAGGGCGAAGCCGCGCGCCCGGCGTAGCGGCGCGCCGGTCATTGCCGGTGCAGGGCCGCCTGCCCCAGGTCCCAGATCGGCAGGAAGATACCGAGCGCCATGATCAGCACCATCACGCCGAGGAAGGTGATCAGGATCGGCTCGATCTGGGCCGACAGGGTCTTCAGCTCGTAGTCGACTTCGCGCTCGTACATCAGCGCGATCTCGTCCATCAAGTCGTCGAGCGAACCGGTCTCCTCGCCCACGGCGATCATCTGCAGCACGATGGGCGTGAACACGTTGGCGGCGGTCGAGGTGCGCAGGATGCTCTCGCCGCGCTCCACGCCGTCGCGCATCTGCTCGATGCGCGCGGCCAGGTAGGCGTTGTCGGCGGTCTGCGACACCACGGTCAGGGCCTGCACCACCGGCACGCCCGAGCGCATCGACAGCGAGAAGCTGCGCGCGAAGCGCGACATCGTCGACTTGTGGATGATCTTGCCGGCGATCGGCAGGCGCAGCTTGTAGCGGTCCCAGTTGTAGCGGCCCTTTTCGCTGCCGACCCAGGAGCGGAAGCCGAAGAAGCCGCCGATGGCCAGCGCCAGCATCAGCGGCCAGTAGTCGAGCGTGAAGCGCGAGGTCGTCATCAGGATGCGCGTCATCAGCGGCAGCTCGGTATGCAGGCTCTCGAACACCTTGGCAAAGGCCGGGATCACGAACACGTTCACGATGACCATGGCGATCACCATCGCCAGCACCACGAAGCTCGGGTAGCGCAGCGCCGCCTTCACGCGGTCCTTCATGTCGCGGTCGAATTCGAGGTGGTCGAACAGGCGCAGGAAGACTTCTTCCAGGCGCCCGGTCATCTCGCCCACGCGCACCATCGACAGGTAGAAGGTGGAAAACGCTTCCGGATGGCGCCGCATGGCGGCGGACAGTTCGCGGCCCGAGTCGAGCGACTCGCGTAAATCCTTGATCACGCGCCCGAAGGCCGGGCTGGTGGCCGATTCCTGCAGGCCGCCGAGGCCGCGCATGATCGGCACGCCGGACTTCAGCAGCGTGTGCATCTGGCGGCTGAACAGCTGCACATCCATCGAGCGCACCGGCTTTTCGCGCAGCCGTCCCCACAGGGTGGTGGGCGCGCCGCTGTTGCTGGTGGCCTTTCTCGTCGTGACGACGATCTCGACCGGCGTGACGCCAGTGCCGAACAGCTGGTCGGCAACCGCCCCGCTGTCCGCCGCTTCCAGCACGCCCTGCATCAGTTCGCCGCGCGTGTTGCGGCCCTTGTAGGCATAGAACGGCAACTCAATCCTCCAGCTGGTTACTGATGCGCATCGCCTCGGCAATCGTGGTGCGGCCCTGCACCGCCAGCTGCACGCCGTGGCGGCGCAGGGTTTCGCCGGCCATCTCGCCGTGCGCCACCTTCAGGAAGTGTGCCGGATCCGGGTGGTTCGCGGCGTCGGTCACGGCGCGCGTCATCTCCAGCAGTTCGTAGACGCCGGTACGGCCGCGGTAGCCGGTGCCGTTGCAGTGCGGGCAGCCTTTGCCGTGGAAGAACTGGGCCTGCTCGGCGAAGTCGCCGAGTTCCGGGCGCAGCCAGGTGCGCTCGGCCGGCGTCGGCGCGTATGGGGTGCTGCAGCTTTCGCAGATCACGCGCACCAGGCGCTGGGCCAGCACGGCCTGCAGCGAGCCACCCACCATGTAGCGCGGCACGCCCATGTCCATCAGGCGCAGCGGGGTCGAGGCGGCATCGTTGGTGTGCAGCGTGGAGAGGACCAAGTGGCCGGTCATCGCGGCGCGCAGGCCGATCTGGGCGGTTTCCTGGTCGCGCATCTCGCCGACCAGCACGATGTCTGGGTCCTGGCGCAGCGCGGAACGCAGCACGCGCGCGAAGCTCAGTTCGATCTTCTCGTTCACCTGCACCTGGTTGATGCCCTGCAGGCGGTATTCGACCGGGTCCTCGACCGTGATCAGCTTTTTCTCGACGGAGTTGAGCTCGGCCAGCGCGCTGTACAGGGTGGTGGTCTTGCCGCTACCCGTGGGGCCGGTCACCAGCACCAGGCCGTTCGGACGCTGGACGATGGCGCGGAAGCGCTCCAGCATCTTGCGCGGCATGCCGATCGATTCCAGGCGCAGCGTATTCCCGGCCTGGTTCAAGAGACGCATGACCACCGATTCGCCGTACTGGGTCGGCATGGTCGAGATACGCACGTCGATGCGCTGGTTCTTCACCTTCACGGCGAAGCGGCCGTCCTGCGGCAGGCGCTTTTCCGAGATATCCAGGTCGGCCATCAGCTTCAGGCGCAGCGCCAGCGGCGTGGCGACGCGCAGGTCGGCCTCGGTCTGCAGGTGCAGCACGCCGTCGATGCGGAAGCGGATCTGCAGGCGCCCGTCCTGGGGCTCGATGTGGATGTCGGAGGCGCGCACCTGGGCGGCGTCGTCGAACACCGATTGCAGCAGTTTCACGACCGGCGCTTCTTCCAGGCCGGTATTCGCGGTCATGGCGCCGAAGTCGACGAAGGTCTCGGCCACGTCGGCCTCGACCTCGCGCGCGAAGTCGCTGATCTCGCCGGTGCGGCGGTAGATGCGGTCGATCGTGTGCAGGACCTCGGTCTCGTTGACCACGGCCAGCTCGACGCCTTTTTTGAGCAGGCGTGCGATCTCGTCGTAGGCAAACAGGTCGGTCGGGTCGGACACGCCGACCAGCACGGTGTTCGGGCGGTCTTCCAGCACCAGCGCGCGGAAGCGGCGCGCGGCCGTTTCCGGCAGCAGGCGCACCAGCTGGTCGCTGATGTTGTAGAACTTCAGGTTGATGTAGGGGATGTCCAGCTGGCGCGCCAGCGCGCCCGAGATCTGCTCCTCGGTCACGAAGCCGTTCTCGACGAACACCCGGCCGAGCTTGCGTCCGGTGCGCTTCTGGTCGGCCAGCGCCTGGTTCAACTGCTCTTCCGACAACAGCTTCTGCTGGATCAGCACTTCACCGAGTCGAATCTTTTCCGGCCTTGCCATGTCACCCCTTGCGATTGATCTGGAAATGGGGAGTTATTCTAAGGCAGAACCGGGCAATATTTACCGATGGAATTTATTTCTGTGGCCCGGATGCCTCGCTCGGCGGTTTGATGCGTGTAAGATAAGCAAGAGATGATGATGCCGGGCCGGATGATCTTGCCTGCCGCGTCTTCGTACGGTGGGCACGCCGTGCCCACGCGGTACGCACGTTTCCGCCAGGCCGCTGCCGCGAGGCATCGCTCGAAACGCATGCAACGGACGATGCCGTGTCCAGGCTTAAGGTTCGCTAGCGAGTCGTGACGGCCAGCGGTGCATGCACGAGCACGTAACCGCGTGGGCACGGAGTGCCCACCGTACGGGCGCAGACAACGCCAGCCCACGCCTATCGGTTCCGATCCAATTTTACGAGGATGCAGATGCCAGAACCCACCAACGCCCGCCGCCGTATTTTCCTGATGCGCCACGGCAGCGTCACCTACTTCGACGCCGCCGGCAAACCGGTATTACCCGAGCAGGTTCCCCTCAACGACGAAGGCCGTGCCCAGGCCGATGCCGCCGGCGCCGCCTTTGCCGCGGCCGGGGTGCGCTTCGACCGCGTGATTGTCTCCGGCCTGCCGCGCACCGTGGAAACGGCGCAGCGCGTGCTGGCCGTCACCGGACAAGACATCGCGCTTGACATCTGGCCCGAGCTCCACGAAATCAAGGGCGGCCGCCTCTCCACCATTCCCAGCGCCGAGCTGAAGCGCGCCTTCACCGGCGTCTTCGAGGGCGTGGTCAACCCGGAACAGCGCTTCCTCGGCGGGGAATCGGTCGGCGAGATGATGGACCGCGTTCACCCCGCCATCCAGAAGCTGCGCGACGACGGAAGCTGGGACACCGTGCTGCTGGTCCTGCACGGCGGCGTCAACTGCGCCATCCTCTCGCTCGCCCTCACCGGCCAACGCCTGTTCCTCGGCGGCCTGGCGCAAACGGCCGGCTGCATCAACGCGCTTGACGTGGGCCAGGACAACGCCGACTGGGTGGTGCGCTTCGTGAACCATGTGCCGCCCGCCCCGCTCCAACTCGGTTCACGCTTGACCACGATGGAACAGCTGTTCACGCAATACAGCCGCTCGCGCTGAGCATCCGGTTCGCCAGGCAAAACACGTAAAAAAATAACAAAAACAAATAGCACGATCGTGCAGTTCATCGGCTAGAATCATCCGACAACAACACAGGAGGAGACGCCAGTGTACGAAGAAATGATGGGCACCAAGCCGGTGTCCGAGGGCCAGAAGTTCGATGTCGAGGCGCTCGGCGCCTGGCTGCGCCAGCATGCGCCGGACTTCCCGGCCGGCCCGCTCGAAGTCGAACAATTCAAGGGCGGGCAGTCGAACCCGACCTTCAAGCTGCGCGCGGGTGGCCAACAATATGTGCTGCGCACCAAGCCCGGCCCGGCCGCGAAACTGCTGCCTTCCGCCCACGCCATCGACCGCGAGTTCCGCGTGATGCAGGCCCTGCACGGTGCCGGCTTCCCGGTGCCGCGCCAGATCGTGCTCTGCACCGACGAGTCCGTGATCGGCCGCGCCTTCTTCCTGATGGAATGCGTCGAGGGCCGGGTGCTGTGGGAGCAGTCGCTGCCCGGCATGCGCCCTGAAGAACGCGGCGCCATCTACGACGAGATGAACCGCGTGATCGCCCAGCTGCACACGGTGGATTACGCCGCCATCGGCCTCGGCGACTACGGCAAGCCCGGCAATTATTTCGCGCGCCAGATCGAGCGCTGGACCAAACAGTACCAGGCCTCGGTAACCGAACCGATCGAGGCCATGGACCGCCTGATCGAATGGCTGCCGCAAAACATCCCGCCCGGGGAAGACACGTCCATCGTGCACGGCGATTTCAGGCTCGACAACCTCATCTTCCACCCGACCGAGCCGCGCATCCTGGCCGTGCTCGACTGGGAACTCTCGACCCTGGGCCACCCGCTGGCGGACTTTTCCTACCACTGCATGAGCTGGCACATCCAGCCCGGCAAATTCCGCGGCATCGCCGGCCTCGACCTGGAAGCACTCGGCATCCCGAGCCTCGAGGAATACGTGCGGCGCTACTGCGCGCGCACCGGCAAGACCATCCGCCCCGAGGACTTCAATTTTTATCTTGCCTACAACATGTTCCGCCTGGCCGGCATCATGCAGGGGATCATGAAGCGCTACGTCGACGGCACGGCGTCGAGCGCGCAGGCGCTGCAAAACGGCAAAGCCGCCCGTCCCATGGCCGAGATGGCCTGGCAATTCGCGAACCGCTGACCTTACCCACCGAGGATTGTATGGATTTCGAGTATTCCGACCGCTGCAACGCACTGCGCACCCGCCTGCTCGCCTTCATGGACGAGCACATCTATCCGAACGAAAAAGCCTACAAGGAAGAAGTCGACCGGAATGGCGCCGCCGGCAACCGCTGGGTGCCGACCGTGCTCATCGAACGCCTGAAACCGCTGGCGCGCGAACAGGGCCTGTGGAATTTGTTCCTGCCGAAGTCGACGCGCGCACCCGAAGGCCTGTCGAACCTCGACTATGCCCCGCTGTGCGAGATCATGGGCCGCGTGTCCTGGGCGCCCGAGGTCTTCAACTGCTCGGCGCCCGACACCGGCAACATGGAAACCCTGGAACGCTACGCGGCCGAGGAACACAAGTCGCGCTGGCTCGAACCGCTGCTGCGCGGCGAGATCCGCTCGGCCTTTGCCATGACCGAGCCGGACGTCGCTTCCTCGGACGCGACGAATATCGCCACCCGCATTGAGCGTGATGGAGAGGAATACGTCATCAACGGCCACAAGTGGTGGATCTCGGGTGCGGGCGACCCGCGCTGCGCGATCTTCATCGTGATGGGCAAGAACGATCCGAACGCGGCGCGCCACCAGCAGCAGTCGATGATCCTGGTTCCGAGCGATACCCCGGGCGTGACCATCAAGCGTCCCCTGCCCGTGTTCGGCTACGACGACGCCCCGCACGGCCACTGCGAAATCACCTTCGAGAATGTGCGCGTCCCGGCATCGAACATGCTGCTCGGCGAAGGCCGCGGCTTCGAGATTGCCCAGGGCCGCCTCGGACCGGGCCGCATCCACCACTGCATGCGTTCGATCGGCGTGGCCGAGCGCGCGCTGGAACTGATGGTCAAGCGCCTCGACAGCCGCGTCGCTTTCGGCCGCAAGATCTCGGAACAGGGCGTTTGGCGCGAACGGATCGCCGAGTCGCGCATCCGCATCGACACCGCGCGCCTGCTGACCCTGAAGGCGGCCTGGATGATGGACAAGGTCGGCAACAAGGGCGCACAGGCCGAGATCGCCATGATCAAGGTGCTGGGGCCGAACGTGGCCCAGCAGGTGCTGGACTGGGCAATCCAGGCCCACGGCGCCGGCGGCGTGTCCGACGACTTCCCGCTCGCTTACCAGTGGGCCGGCAACCGCACCCTGCGCCTGGCCGACGGCCCGGACGAGGTGCACCGGAATGCCATCGCCAAGCTGGAACTTACCAAATACGCTTGAACTCTTGACATGCGATGTTGCCGAGAGGCTACATTTTAGGCGGATAATGGGCATTTGAGGGCAGCTTTGCTGCCCTGGCCGCCCGGCTCGGCTACCATGCGAGGGAGCGGCAGACCGCGCCGCGCCAGCCCGGATTGCTTGTGTTCCCGTTTTCCCGCCATGCCCTGCCTTCGATCCGCTCGAAGCTGATCGCCCTCGTCCTTGCCAGTGTCCTGCCGCTCGTGCTGGGCTACCTCGCGTTCGTGCGCGATGCCGGCCAGCGCGAACGCGAACACGTCGCGCGCGATGCCGGCACGGTGGCGCGTGTCCTCACCGCCGCCCTCGACCGCGAGCTCGACAGCGCCGAAGCCGCCGCGCGCGTGGCCGCCGCCTGGCCCAACCTCGGCCCCGCCACCCTCGACGGCTTCCACGACCACCTGCAGGCCCTGCTGCGCCCGGAATTTCCGGTCACCGCCTTCGTGCTGTCCGGCGCCGACGGCCGCCCGCTGACGAGCACGCGCCTGCCCGCGGTCACCCGGCCGCCGGCGGTCAACCTGGCGGCGGTGCGCAAGGTGCTCGAACGCGGCGACGCCGTCGTCTCCGGCCTGCACGTGCCGGGCGTCGGCCAGCCGGAAGTGGTCTCGTCCGAGGTGCCGGTCTGGCGCAATGGCAAGGTGGCATACGTGCTGTCGGCCCAGATCCGCCCGCGCCGCATCGCCGATCTGCTCGGCGCCCAGCAGTTGCCGCCCGGCTGGGTGGCCGAGGTGTTCGACAGCGGGGGCCTGGTGGTGGCGCGCAACATCGACCATGCGCGCTACATCGGCGGGCGCATGAACGCGGCGCTGGCGGCAGCCCTGGCCGACAGTCCCGATGGGGCCGTGACGCTGTCCGGCCAGGCCGGCGAGCCGGACTGGTATTCGGTGTATGCGAAATCCGACCGCCATGGCTGGACCGTGGCCGTCACCTATCCCGAGGACGCCGCGCGCGCCCTGCTCGGCCATACCCTGCCGGCGACGGTGGCCCTGTCGCTGGCGCTGCTCGGCCTGAGCGTGCTGCTGGCCTGGGCCATCGGCGGCTCGATCGCGCGCCCGGTGCGCCAGCTGAGCGGCCCGGCGGGGGCGCTGGGGCGCGGCGAACCGCTGCGCCTGCCGCCCCCGACCATCCGCGAAGTCGGCCTGGTCAGCGACGCCCTGCAGCAGGTGGAGGGCGAGCTGCAGCGCTACCGCAGCCATCTGGAACAGGCGGTGGCCGACCGCACCGCCGAACTCGAGCGCCTGAATGCGCGCGTGGAAACCGTGTACGCCACCGCGCCGGTCGGCCTGTGCTTCCTCGACCGCGACCTGCGTTTCGTGATGATCAACGACTACCTGGCCGCCATCAACGCCCTGCCGGCCGCCGACCACATCGGACGCACCCTGCCCGAGCTGTTCGGCGAGATCGGCGCCAGCTTCGAGCAAGCCTACCACCGCGTGCGCGAAACCATGCGGCCGCTGCGCGATATCGAGACCAGCGGCACCCTGCCGTCGGCGCCGGGCACGATACGCAGCTGGCTGTCGAGCTATTACCCGGTGTTCGGCGCGGCGCGCGAACTGGTCGGCATCAACGCGGTCGTGATCGAGATCACCGAGCGCAAGCTGCAGGAAGAACAGAACCGCGACAACCAGGAGATGTTCCGGGTGCTGTTCGAAGCCTCGGGCGATGCCCAGGCCCTGCTGGCCTACAACGCCAACTTCATCAGCGCCAACCCGGCGGCGGCCAGCCTGTTCGGCTACGACAGCGTCGAGGAATTCGTCAACCTGTCGCCGGCCAGCGCCTCGCCCGAATTCCAGCCGAACGGGCGCCGCTCGGCGGACGTTGCGACCGAGCTGATGCGGCGCGCGCTCGACGAGGGCGGCGCCCAGTTCGAGTGGGTGCACCGGCGCCGCGACAACAGCAACTTCCACGCCGACGTGAAGCTCACCGCGCTCGACGTCGGCGGGCGCGGCATCATGCAGGTGACGATCCGTGACATCAGCGCGCGCGTGGCCGCCGACGCCGCCCTGCGCGCCACGGGCGCCCAGCTGCGCGAGCGCGAGCGTTTCATCCGCACCGTCACCGACAACCTGCCGGCATTGGTGAGCTACTGGGATGCCGACGCACGCCTGCGCTTCGCCAACCGCCCCTGCCTCGACTGGCTCGGCTGCAGCGAGGAAGACGCCCTCGGCCGCCATGCCCACGAACTGATCGCGCCCGAGCACATGGCCTGCTTCGCGCCCTACCTCGAAGGCGTGCTGGCCGGACGCCCGCAGCGCTTCGAGTGCGAACTGCCGACGCCGGCCGGCCAGCCGCAGCGCGAGGCGATCCACGTCTGGGGCAGCTACCTGCCCGACCTCGACGCCGATGGCCGCGTGCGTGGCGCCTACAAGCTGCACATGAACGTGACCGACCTGAAGCGCACCGAAAGCCGGCTGGTGCTGGCCCTGGGCCAGGCCGAGCAGGCCGCGCGCGCGAAGAACGAATTCCTCGGCAACATGAGCCACGAGGTCCGCACGCCGCTGAACGCGATCATGGGCCTGGCGCGCGTGCTCGAGGAAGCGCCGCTGGGACCGCGCGAACGCGGCCACATCAGCCACATCCAGAACGCCTCGAAGTCGCTGCTGGCCCTGCTCAGCGACCTGCTCGACTACGCCCGGATCGAATCGAGCGAACTGGCCCTGGAACGAGTGCCCTTCCGCCTCGACGCGGTGCTGCAAACGGTGGCCGCGCAGCTGGCGCCGGCCGCCTGGAACAAGGGCCTGGAGCCGGTGTTCGCGGTGGCGCCCGGCCTGCCCGAACAGCTGCTGGGCGACCCGCTGCGGCTCGAACAGGTGCTGCTGAATCTGGTTGCGAACGCCGTCAAGTTCACCGACAGCGGCGAAGTGGTGCTGGCCGTCGAACTGCTGCGCCAGGGCGAGGCCTGCGTGCGCCTGCGCTTTGCCGTGCGCGATACCGGGATCGGCATCGCGCCGGCCGTCCAGCAGCACATCTTCGAGCCCTTCGCCCAGGGCGACAGCTCGATCAGCCGCGCCTACGGCGGCGCCGGCCTGGGCCTGCCGATCGCGCGCCGCCTGGCCGGCCTGATGGGCGGCGAACTGGCGCTCGACAGCAGCGCGGGCACGGGCGCCTGCTTCCACTTCACCCTCGAATTCGGCATCGCCGAACCAAGCCTGCCCGCCGGCGGCGACGCCTTGCGCGTGCTGGTGGCCGACGACAACGACAGCGCCGGCGCCGCGCTGGCAGCCCAGCTGGCCGGCTTCGGCTGGCAAGCGGTGCGCGCCGCCGGCGGCGCCGAGGCCCTGGCCCTGCTGCGCGCGGCGCCGCGCTTCGACCTCGCCTTTGTCGACGCCGCCATGCCCGGGCTCGACGGCCCGGCGCTGCTGGCCCTGGCGCACGGCGATCCGGCACTGGCCTTGCCGCCGGCGGCCCTGCTGGCGGCCGATCCCGACTGGGCGCGGCTGGCGGCCCAGGCCGCGGGCCTGGCCCAGCCGGTGGTCCTCGCCAAGCCCTTTACCCGCACCGCGCTGCGCACCACGGTCGCCGAACTGCGCGGCAATGCCGACGCCCCTGCACTGCCGGCGCCGCCGGCGCTGTCCGCGCGCCTGGCCGGCCTGCGCGTGCTGGTGGTCGAGGACAACGAGGTCAACCAGGAAGTCGCACGCCAGGTGCTGCTGCACGCCGGTGCGCAGGTGGTGCTGGCCGCGAACGGCCGCAGCGCCCTCGATCTGCTCGGCCGCGACAGCGCCTTCGACGCCGTGCTGATGGATCTGCAGATGCCGGTGATGAACGGCTTCGAGACGACCGCCGCCATCCGCGCCATGGGCCTGGCGGCGCTGCCGGTGGTCGCCATGACGGCCAACGCCATGGACGAGGACCGCCAGCGCGCCCTCGACGCCGGCATGGATGCCCACCTGCCGAAGCCGATCGACGTCGACGCCCTGGTGGCCACCCTGCGCGCCGTGACCGGCCGCGGCCAGGCCACCGCGCCGGCCCTGGCGCGCCAGACCGCGGCCGCGCTGCCGCCGCTGCCGCCGCTGCCGGGCATCGACCTGCAAGCCGCCTTGTCGCGTTTCAGCGGCAACGCGGCGGCGTATCTCGCGGTGTTCGAGCGCTTCGCCGCGACCCAGGCCGGCGCCGTGGACGAGATCCGCACGCTGGCCGCGGCTGGCGACGCGGCGGGTGCGCTGCAGTTGACCCACCGCCTACGCGGCGTGGCCGGCAACCTCGGCGCCGCCGGGGTGGCGACGCACGCCCTGCGGCTGGAAGGCGCACTGCGCGGCGCCGACGAGGCCGGGGTGACGGCCGGCCTGGCCGCGCTCGACGCCGCGATGGCGGGCGTGCTGGCTGGCGCCGGGGAACGCGAGCGGGTCTCCGGGGCCGCCGTCCCGGCCCCGGCCGCGGAGCCGGTGCGGCGCGACGCCCTCGCGCGCCTGCTCGACCTGCTCCAGAACAACAACATGAAGGCGATCACCGCCTTCGAGGCCCTGCGCCCGGCGCTGGCGGGCAGCGTGGAGGCGAACCACATGGACGAGCTGGCCAACGCGGTCGGCCTGCTGCGTTTCGAACAGGCTGCGCGGCTGGTGCGGGCTATACTGGAGGCCAAGGGGGACGCATGAGCTGGACCGATCTGGCACTGAATGGCCGCATCCTGGTGGTCGACGACGCCATGGAAAATATCCAGATCCTGCACGCCGCGCTGCAGGACCAGCACGAGGTGCTGTTTGCGCTCGACGGCGCCCGGGCGCTCGAACTGGCACGGGCCCAGCGTCCGGACCTGATCCTGCTCGACGCCGTCATGCCGCGCATGGACGGCCACGGCGTGCTGGCGGCCCTGCGCGCCGAGCCGCAGACGCGCGACATCCCGGTGATCTTCGTCACCGCCCTCTCCAGCCCGGAGGACGAAACCCGCGCGCTGGATGCCGGCGCGGCCGACTTCATCACCAAGCCGGTGAACGTGGCCGTGGTGCGCGCCCGCGTGCGCACCCAGCTGACGGTGAAGCGCCAGGCCGACGCCCTGCGCGCCCTGACCCTGACCGACAGCCTGACCGGCGTGGCCAACCGGCGCGCGTTTACCGAGCGGATGGAAGTCGAATGGCGCCGCTGCGCCCGCGCCGGGCTGCCGATGGCGCTGATCCTGGCCGACATCGACCACTTCAAGATGTACAACGATTACTACGGTCACCAGGCCGGCGACGCCTGCCTGGAACAGGTGGCGCGCACCATGGAGCGCACGGCCGGGCGCGCCCAGGACCTGGTGGCGCGCTATGGCGGCGAGGAGTTCGCGGTGCTGCTGCCCCAGCTCGACGTGAACGGCGCCGCCGGCGTGGCCCAGCGCATGCTGGCCGAACTGGGCCGGCTGGCGATCCCGCACGCGGCCTCGCCCACTGCTGCGGTGCTGACGGCCAGCATGGGGATTGCGGCCGTGGTGCCGGCCGGCGGGCAGACCGGCGCGGCGCTGATCCGCGCGGCGGATGCGGCGCTGTACGAGGCCAAGGCGGCGGGGCGGAACCGGTATCGGGTGGCGGTGGCGGGAAGCGATATCGTCAGATAGGCGGCGTGTCCCGTACGGTGGGGTCATTGAGGCCGGGGGCCTCAATGACCCCACCGTACGGTCCTGGCCGCAGGCCACAGTGAGGGCGTCAGTCCGCACTCTCCACCGCCCGCCGCCGGAATATCGCCATCCCCTCGATCGTGCACACGGTCTCGCCATGCTGGTTGGTGGCCACCCAGCTGGTCCAGACCACGCCGCGGTCCGGCTTCGAGCTCGACGCCTTGACCTGCTTGGTGACGTGGCGCAGCGACAGGGTGTCGCCGGCGCGCACCGGCAGCAGCCAGCGCACGCCGTCCAGGCCGGGCGAACCCATGCTCGAGGACGCGAACGGCAGGCCGTCGACCACCATCCGCATCATCATCGCGCAGGTGTGCCAGCCGCTGGCGATCACGCCGCCGTAGATCGATCCGCTGGCCGCCTCGGCATCGACGTGGAAGGGCTGGGGATCGAACTGCCTGGCGAAGTCGATGATCTCTTCCTCGCTCACCGTGCGCTGGCCGAGATCGATCTCCTGGCCCGGCGTGAAGTCCTCGAAGAACCAGTCGCCGCTGACGTCCTTCTTCATGCCGCTTCTCCTTCCATGCTGTTGTCCCGGAACCCCGGCTGGGCGATGAAGCGCGCCAGGTGGTGGTCGGCGTCGCCGAGGGTGAGCTCGATGGTGGCCAGGCGCTTGAAGTAGTGCGCGGCCGGCAGTTCGTCGGTCACGCCCATGCCGCCGTGCAGCTGCACCGCCTGCTGGCCAATGTAGCGCGCGGCCGCGTTGATGCGGTACTTGGCGGCCGAGACGGCGCGGCGGCGCTCGCCGGCATCCCTTGAACCCAGCTTGACGGCGGCCAGCAGCGCCATCGAACGCGCCTGCTCCAGGTGGATAACCATATCGGCCATGCGGTGCTGCAGGGCCTGGAACTTGCCGATCGGGGCGCCGAACTGCTGGCGCGTCTTCAGGTAGTCCAGGGTCGCGGCGAAGATGGCTTCCATGGCGCCGACGGCTTCCGCGCACAGCAGGCCGGCGCCGTAGTCGGCCGCCGCGTCGAGGATGGGCCAGCCTTCGCCCGGCGCGCCGATCAACGCCGTGGCGTCGACGCGCACGTTGTCGAACACGACGTCGGCGGCGCGCAGGCCGTCCAGGGTACGGTAGCCGGTGATGCGCAGGCCGGCGGCGTCGCTTGGGACCACGAACAGGCTGATGCCCTCCTCGGCGCGCTGTTCGCCGCCGCTGCGCGCCGAGACCACCAGCATGCCGGCCTGGGCGCCGTGCAGCACGACCTTCTTTTCGCCGTTCAGGAGGTAGCCGTCGCCGTCAGGCTGGGCGCGGGTCGCCATATCGCGCAGCTCGTGACGCGACTGGCGCTCGCCCAGTGCGCAGGCCAGCTTCAGGTCGCCGCTCGCGACGCGTTCCAGCAGTTGCGGATGCCGGCCACCCAGGCGCAGGAATTCGGCGCCGAGCACGGTGGCGAAATAGGGTTCGACGACCAGGCCGCGGCCCAGCTCCTGCATCACCACGAACATGTCGACGGCGCTGCCCGAGAAGCCGCCCTGGGCTTCGGGCACCGGCAGCGCGGTCATGCCGAGTTCGGCCAGGGTGGCCCAGGCGGCGTCCGACACGCCGGCCTCGGAGTGGACGATGGCGCGGCGCGCCTCGAAGCCGTAGTCGCGCGCGATCCAGCGTTTCAGGGCATCGGCGAACTGGGTCTGCTCAGGATTGAAATGGAAGTCCATGTGGTGCTCTCCTCACAGGCCCAGGATCATCTGGGTGATGATGTTGCGTTGGATTTCGTTCGAGCCGCCGTAGATCGAGGTCTTGCGGTAGTTGAAGTAGTACGAGGCCAGCGGCGCCGCGGCGTCGTCCTCGGCGACACTGTGTTCGCTCGCGCCTTCCAGGTAGGCCGGGTCGAAGGGCAGCGCCATCGGGCCGACAGCCTCTACCATCAGCTCGGTCAGGGCTTGCTGGATGTCGGTGCCGCGCACCTTCAGCACCGAGGCTTCCGGTCCCGGCGCCTTGTCGGCCTTGGCCAGCACGCGCAGCACCGTCATTTCCAGCGCCATCAGTTCGATTTCCAGGTGGGCCAGTTTGGCGGCGAACAGCGGGTCGTCGATCAGCGGCTTGCCGTTCTTGCTTTCGCACGCGGCCAGGCCTTTCAGGAAGGCCAGTTCGCGCTTCGAGCGGCCGACGGCGGCGATGCCGGTGCGCTCGTGGCCGAGCAGGTACTTGGCATAGGTCCAGCCGCGGTTTTCCTGGCCGACCAGGTTGGCGGCCGGGACGCGCACGTTGTCGAAGAAGACTTCGTTCACCTCGTGGTCTTCGTCGAGCATGATGATCGGGCGCACCGTGATGCCGGGCGAGTGCATGTCGATCAGCAGGAAGGAGATGCCCTCCTGCTTGCGCACGCCGCTGTCGGTGCGCACCAGGCAAAAGATCATGTCGGCGTGCTGGGCCAGGGTGGTCCAGGTTTTCTGGCCGTTGACGATGTAGTGGTCGCCGTCGGCATCGAGACCACGGACCGCGGTGGTCTTCAGTGAGGCGAGATCGGAGCCGGCGCCCGGTTCCGAATAGCCCTGGCACCACCAGTCCTCGCAGGACAGGATGCGCGGCAGGTAGTAGGCTTTCTGCTCGGCGCTGCCGAAGGCCATGATCACCGGCGCCACCATGTTCACGCCGAAGGGCATGATCTGCGGCGTACCGGCGCGTGCGCACTCTTCCTCGAAGATGTGGCGCTGGGTCGGCGTCCAGCCCGGTCCGCCGAACTCGACCGGCCAGCCCGGGGCCACCCAGCCCTGGGCGGCCAGGATCTTGTGCCAGCGTACGCTGTGGTCCTTGCTGAGGCGCAGGTGGCTGCGCACCTTGTGCTGCAGGTCGGGCGGCAGGTTTGCCGCCAGGAAGGCCCGCACTTCGTCGCGGAAGGCCAGGTCCTCGTCAGAGTAATTCAGGTCCATTCTGTCTCCTTGTTATTGTCGCGCGGACGCAAAAAAGCACGACCGTTCACCAAGGATTGTACCTGAAAGACTGCTTGTTTCAGCAATAAAAAGAGGGCGATCCCGTTCGGGAGCGCCCTCTCGCTGTTGCAGGAAGAGCGATTACTTCGCGCGACGGCGACGCAGTGCGCCAACACCCATTGCGCCTGCCAGCAGCAGGGCAATGCTCGATGGCTCCGGCACTTCGGCGACAGCCGGTGCGGTAACGACAGGATCGGCAGCGACCGGCGAGATTGGCGCCGGAGCCGGTGCCTGGACGACAGGTGCGGCAGCCGATGGAGCAGCGGCTGGGGTAGCAGCAACGCCGGCGGTGGTGGTGACGGCCCAGCCGGTCAGGGTGCCCGGGTGGACGCGGGCGGTTTGCGCTTGTGCTGCGCCGGCGCTGACGAGCAGGGCGGCAATGACGAGGTGACGAACTTGCATGATTGCTCCTTCTTATTGAGAGTGACTGTGATAAATATTACAACAGCAAGATCATGCTATCACAACCGTAAAAAGGGCTTGTTCCAATTGAATTCAATTCCAAAAGGAAATTGAAATGCCTACAGGAAGCTTTCTAGTAGGAATTTCTTTCCTTTTGGAATGTGCGCTGGTTCACATAAGACCGCGCTAGCAATGTCGTTGGTTAGTTACGATTTCATCTACTCTGTGCGAGAGATATCGTGATCAAGATACAACATGGGAACCCGCGCCATTCCGAGCCAAAAAGATTGGGCATAGACGCGCCGAAGCGCTGCGCCCTGCCCCATGGCCAAGCACATGGGTTTGCAAGCGGCGCGTCCGTGTGCGCCAGCGCCAAAACAAAAAGGCACGAGGCCAGGGCGATGCCGCCCCAATCTCGTGCCTTTCGCTTCGGAAGCTCCTGCCGCGGCAGGCGCCTCCCGGTGACGCTTACGGCTTGACCGGCGCCATGTAGGGCATGACGCGCGAGGCCATGCGGGTATCGGTCTTCAGCATGCCGGCCTCGTCGGCCAGGATGTGGGCGGCCTCTTGCAGCAGCACGTCCTTGGCATCTTTGGCGGCCTTTTCCGCCGCCAGCTCGGCCGACAGCGTGCGCTCGTCGCCCTGCAGGCCATCGTCCTGCTGGGGCGTGTTGCGCGCGGCCACCACAGCCTTGGCCGGCTTGGTTGGCGTCGGCACCTTGCTGCGTGCTTCCTTGCCGCCCGGCGCTGCCGCCGGCTCGTCGGAATTGCTGTCCTTGCCGGCCGCCAGGCGTGCCTCGCGCGCCTTGGAACGGGCATCCTGGGCGTCGCGCTCCTTGCGGCGCACGGCTTCGTTCAGCGAGATCGCGTTTTCCTTGCGGATCTTCATGACCTCGGCCATGTCTTCGCGCAGGTCCTGGAAGTCCTTGTCCTTGGCAATGCGCGCGTCGTGGCGTTTTTGCAGCGGATCGACCAGTTCCTTCAGGTTACCCAGCGGGACGTAATTGGCCGGCTTGATCGCCACCCACGGCAGCGCGTTGCTGAACGAGGATTCGCCGAAATGCTCGGTATCCGACAGCACCGGCAGCTTGATGTCCGGCGTCACGCCGCGCAGCTGGGTAGTGCCGCCATTGATGCGGAAGAACTGGGCCACCGTCATCTTCAGTTCGCCGTAGCGCACCTTGTCGGACTCGGAGAAGCGGTCGAGGTCGAGCAGGGTCTGCACCGTGCCCTTGCCGAAGCTCGGTTCGCCGATCACGAGGCCGCGGCCGTAATCCTGGATCGCGGCGGCAAAGATTTCCGATGCCGAGGCGGAACCGCGGTTGATCAGCACGCCCATCGGGCCGTCCCAGGCCAGGCCCGGCTTGACGTCGCCTTCGACCTCGATGCTGCCGCGCGCATCGCGCTGCTGCACCACCGGGCCCTTGTCGATGAACAGGCCGGTCAGTTCGACCGCCTCGACCAGCGAGCCGCCGCCGTTGTTGCGCAAGTCGATCAGGACATTGTCCACGCGGTCTTTCTTGAGTTCGCCCAGGATGCGTTCGACATCGCGGGTGGCGCTCTTGAAGTCCTTGTCGCCCTTGCGGCGCGCCTCGAAGTCCTGGTAGAAGGTCGGCAGCGAAATCACGCCGATGCGGCGGTTCACGCCGTTGTCCTTGACCTCGATGATCGATTTCTTGGCGGCCTGCTCTTCCATGCTGATCTTCTTGCGCACCATCGCCACCGTGATGTGCTTGGCGTCGACGCCGCCGTCGCCCGGGATCACGTCGAGACGCACGGTCGAACCCTTTTCGCCGCGGATCAATTGCACGACGTCGTCGATGCGCCAGCCGAGCACATCAGTGAACGGGCCATTGCCCTGCGCCACGCCGACCACGCGGTCGCCGACCTTCAGCTTGCCGGACTTGTCGGCCGGGCTGCCCGGCACGACTTCGCGGATGATGGTGTAGTCGTCGCGCGTCTGCAGCACGGCGCCGATGCCTTCCAGCGACAGGCGCATGGAAATATCGAAGTTGTCGGCCGAGCGCGGGCCGAGGTAATTGGTGTGCGGCTCGATCGCGGTGGCGTACGCATTCATGAACATCTGGAACACGTCTTCGTTGTTCAGCTTTTTCATGCGCGAGACGTAGTTCGCGTAGCGCTTGTCGAGTGTCTCGCGGATCGCCTTGTCTTCCTTGCCGGCGAGCTTCAGGCGCAGGAAGTCGTTCTTGACGCGCTTGCGCCACAGGTCGCGGACTTCGTCTTCGTTTTTCGCCCACGGGGCTTTTTCGCGGTCGAGCTGCAGGGTTTCGTCGGCCGTGAAGTCGAACTTGGTCTTCAGCAGGCTGCGCGCATACGCCATGCGGTCGGCAAAGCGCTGCTGGTAGAGGTTGTAGATGGCGAAGGGCTGGCTCAGGTCTTCGTTGTTGATCGCATCGTCGAGCTTGGTGCGCAGGGGCGCATAGCGGTCGAGGTCAACCTGGGTGAAGTAGAGTTTTTCGCTGTCGAGCGCTTCGAAGTAATTGTCGAAGATCTTTTCGGACATCGCATCGTCCAGCGGCATCGCCTTGTAGTGGTAGCGCCCGAGGACGCGCGAGGCCCACAGCGCGGCCTGGGCTTGCGCCGCCACCGGCTTCATCTGGGTATTGCCTGCCTTTCCGGGCTGTGCGGTCACCGCATGCGTCGACATGGCAAAAGCCAGCGCAACCATCAACATCTGCTTCTTCATTTATGCGTTCTCCGAACGTGTACTTGGGTGTCTGCCAGCGGCGCCGGGTAACCGAAACTCATTCCAAGCGGTACCTCGGCTGCGCGATCCATTCTACAGGATAGCGCGCCGTCGCAGAGTCGGCTATGCGAGGATGAGCGTGCGAGCTTAAGGTCGACTTAAGCGGGCGTGATCAAATTCTTACAAATTGAAACACCGGTGAAGGCGCGTGTGCAGGTCGTCCGTCGCCATGTGAGGCTGGAGCGGCAAACGACAAGGCGCTGTCACAGTCCGGGCAGGTGGGCGCGCCAGGTCCAGCCAGCCAGCGCCAGCGCCGCCACGACCAGCCAGGGCCAGGAACGCGCCGCCAGCTTCCAGTCCACCGGCGAGGGCCAGAACGACAGGTATTGCGGCGCCAGGAACACGGCCAGCAGCAGGTCGAGCGCTTCGAAATGCCAGCCCGGCCGGGTGCGCCAGGCCGCCACGACCAGGGGCAGCAGCAGCACCAGCAAAGGCGCCAGCGCGGCCGGGGCGGCGTTGTACCAGCGCAGGTTGGCAAAGGTGACGGAACCGAGTTCCCAGACCTTGCCCTTGCGGCGCGGGATCAGGTTCAGGCCGATGGGCTCGGCATTGGTGAGGAGGCCGACGCCGAAATGCGCCAGCTCGTGGCACAGGGTGCCGGCGGCCGTGAGGACGAAGAAGCCCGGGTGGGCACTGGAGAGCATCCAGAACAGGAAGGCCAGCGCCAGCGAAGGCAGCAGGTAGACCAGGATGTCGGCATGCGCGCACAGGAAGACCGGCGCAATGCTGGCGCAGGCGGCAGGCAAGTCCATGCTCGGCTCGGCAGCGTAGCGCTTGCTAGTCTTTGCTGTAGAAGCAGCGGCCGCAGGCCTGGCGGTAGCTTTCGTTGCCGCCGATGCTGACCTGCTCGCCTTCCTTGATGCGGCGCCCGGCTTCGTCGACGCGGATATTCATCGTCGCCTTCTTGCCGCAGGTGCAGATGTTCTTGATTTCCTCGATGTCGTCGGCCAGGGCCAGCAGGTAGGCCGAGCCCGGGAAAGGTTCGCCGCGGAAGTCGCTGCGCAGGCCGTAGCAGATCACGGGCACGCCGCGCACCTGGGCCAGCTGGTGCAGCTGCTGGACCTGGGCGGTGCTGAGGAACTGGGCCTCGTCGACCAGCACACAGCCGACGCTCGGCGTCGCGGCCAGGAAATCGGTGTCCTTGCTGAAGACGTCGACCTGGCGCTGCGGGCCGAGGCGCGACGTGATCAGGCCGACGCCGTAGCGGTCGTCGATGGCGGCGGTGTAGAGCTTGACCTGCTGGCCCTGCTCTTCATAATTGTGCGCCACCTGCAGCAAGGCAGTCGATTTGCCGGCGTTCATCGCCGAATACCTGAAATAGAGTTTTGCCACTGCCCTGCCCTGCTTGCCGGATTTGAAATGGCGGCAATTATAGCGTGGCAAGGCAGTTGAGGCCACCGCCCCGCCTGCCTTCGCCAGCGCTGGGGGCCAGCGGATTAGCCGCGGCGGCGGCGCATCCAGCCGACCACGCCCAGACCCAGCAGCATCATGGCGTAGGTTTCCGGTTCGGGTACCGGCATGGCCAGCGTGACGTCGTTGGCCGTCACCCAGTAATCGCCGCCGGCAGTCAGGGTAACCGAGCTCAGCGGAGCGCTGGAGACAAAGCCGAGGAAGCTCGAGGTGGTGGCATTGCTCAGGGTGTAGTTGAGCGTGGTGCCGTTCGTGGCCGAGAACAGCAGCGTGCCGCCCGGCAGGAAGCTGCCCAGCACGTCGGAGCCGAAGAAATAGCCGCCGAAACCGGTCACGCCGGGCGCGAAGTTGGAGAACACGATGCCGTCGCCATCGACGTTGGTCGACAGCCAGCCGTCGGCGCCGCTGCCTGCGCCATACAGGCCGCCCGGCGCCGAGGCCGTGTAGCTGTAGGCGCCGGCCGTGCGCGCGAACGGGCTGTCGTAGAGGTCGATGTCGAGGTCGTCGTAGGTGTCGACGCCATAGGCGCCGACGGCGGCGAGGAAGGCATTGCGGTCGGTGTAGACCGTGATCTGGGCGACGGCGCTGGCGGCGCCGCACAGCAGCATGGCGGCGACCAGGCTTTTCAGGACGAGGGGTTTGCTCTGCATGATTGCACTCCTTGGGGAAGGTTCGATGGATTCGGCTCTCTGCCAGAGTCGAGTACACCGCGTTCCGCCAAATGTTGCAATCCGATTAACGTTGAATTAATGACACTTTGAGCTGGCTCAGAGCTGCCCCATGGCTGCGTCAGCTTTTCGAGACGACACGGGCCGGATTCCCCACCACGGTGGCGCCAGCCGGCACATCGCGGCTGACCACGCTGCCGGCGCCGACAATCGCGTCGTCGCCGATGGTCACACCCGGCAGGACGATGGCGCCGCCGCCGATCCAGACATTCGCGCCGATCGTCACCGGCTTGCCGCACTCCAGCCCGCTACGGCGCAGGGCCGGGTCGCGCGGATGGTCGGCGGTATAGATCTGCACCGCCGGACCGATGCGGGTGTCGTCGCCGATGCTCACGCGCGCGGTATCGAGGATCACGCAGTTGTAGTTCAGGAAGACGTTCTTGCCGAGGTGGAGGTTGAAGCCGTAGTCGCAGTAGAACGGCGGACGCAGCATCACGCCCTCGCCCACCGTGCCGGCGCGCTCCCGCAGCAGCGCGTGCCAGACCTCGGCCGTGTCGCCCATCGCCGCGTTGTAGCGCGCCAGCCAGGCCGCGCAGGCCGCCAGCTCCACCTGCAGCTCCGGCGCGCTCGGGTGATACAGCTCGCCGGCCAGCATCTTGTCCTTCTCGCTGCGTGTCATGGTGCGTCCTTATTGGCCTGGGTGGTATTCACGTTCGAGTTGCTTCAGGATGTCTTCCTTGTAGAAGAGCACGTCCTTGAACTCGCCGCGGCTGTACATTTCGGCCTGGTCGGCGAAGTGCTTCGAGGCCGGGTTGCCGCTCTGGCCGCCCGCCAGGATGCTCTTCGCGCGCAGGCGCGGACCGAACTCGACGGCGGCAACGAAACTGTTGCCACGGTCGCCGTAGATGCGCTTGGTCTTTTGCTTGGCCACCATGCCGAACGAGGCCAGCGAACCCCAGTGCGCCGAGGTGAACGCGACCGGATAGCTCGGCTTGCTGTCGTCGTACTGCTGGTCGACGTCGCCGCTGATGCGCTGGAAGCGGTTGATCTCGCCCCAGGGCGTTTGCCAGGTGCCGAAGTCCTTCGCCAGTTTATCGCTGGCGCGCCCCAGCGCATCGAGGCGCTCCTGCGGGCTCAGGCTGGTCGTGATGTAGTCGACCGAGGGCACGCCGGCGGCGCGCGCTTTTGGCGCGGCCTGGGCCACCATTTCCTGGCCCCAGTAGACGGCGAGCGCGGTCGGCACCGAGTCGGCGGCGAAGCGCAAGTTCCAGGCGCGCAAGGCCGCGACCTGGTCTTTCAGCGCGCGCTTGCGCGGATCGTCTGCCGGCAGCGCGTCGTAGTCCTGCACCAGCTTCGGCACCAGCGGCTCGAAGGCGGTGAGGTAACTGTCGTAGGAGGCGGCGATCAGGCTGTCGAGCGTCATGTCTTTCGCATCGCGCAACACGCGTTCGGCGTGGACGCCGCGCGCGTTTTCCGGCAGCGACCACATGTAGTCCGGATAGTCGACGCGTTTCGGGCTGTTGGCGCCGGACGCGCTGAACGGCCAGTTGTTGGTATTGCTGATGTAGCCGCTGGCCGGATTGAACAGGGTGATCGTGTCCTTGATGTCGTGCAGGCCCTGCCATTCGGTGGCGGGGTTGCTGCCGTCGACCGGCTTGCTCCAGTCGAAGCGGGTATCGCGCTTCGGAATGAAGTTGCCGTGGAAGTAGGCGATGTTGCCGTCGGCATCGGCATACACCGTGTTGTTCGAGGAATTCGTGCGTAGCTGCATCGCCTGGTAGAAGGCCTCGTAGTTCCTGGCTTTCGTGCGCGAATACGACTGGGTCAGGGCCTTGACCGGCTCGTCCATCATTTTCACGGCCACCCATTTGCCGTTTTCGCTGCGCACGACCGGACCGTGGTGGCTGAAGTAGGCGGTGACCGTGCGGCTGGCCAGCTTGCCGTTCGCGGTCTTGTAGGGCAAGGCGATCGGCAGCGCGCGCAGGGCGCGTTCCTCGTTGCCGTATTTATAGAAGAACTTGCCGCCGCGCTCGACGACGGTTTCCAGGTACTCGTCGATGACGTCGCCGCCGCCCGAGGTATGCATCCAGCCGGCCCGTTCGTTGAAGCCCTGGTAGATGAAGAACTGGCCCCAGGTCACCGCGCCATAGGCGTTCAGGCCCTCTTCGCTGACCATGTGGATTTCAGGGCGGAAGTAGAACGAGGTATGCGGGTTGATCATCAACAGCGGGTGCCCCGCCCTGGTGAGCTTCGGTGCGATGGCGAAGCCGTTCGAGCCGCGCGGCTCGGCGTCGAGGAGGTTGCGCCCGTCGGCCAGCTTCGCCTGCGGCTTCTTGCCATAGAAGGCCTCGAGGTCCTTCAGCTCGATCGATTCGATGTCGCCGCCGATGCTGCCTTCGCTGAAGGACAAGGCCATCCACGGCTCGAAGCGCGTGATCAGCTTCGGCTTCGCCTGCGGATGCGTGTGCAGGTAGAAGTTCAGGCCGTCCGCCCAGGCGACCATCAAGCCTTGCAGCCAGGCCGGGCTGGCCGCGAACTTGGCCTGCATGTCGGCGGGCTGGATGTAGAGCTTCATGCGCAGGTCGCGCCAGATTTCCTTTTCGCCCTCGACCTCGGCCAGCCGTCCCATCGAATTGATGTAGTTGAGTTCGACGCGGTTGAAGTCGTCCTCGGCCTGCGCATAGATCATGCCGAACACCGCATCGGCGTCGCTCTTGCCGAACACATGGGGGATGCCCCACTTGTCGCGCAGGATGGTGACGCGCCCGGCGCTGCCCTGCCAGCGCGCCAGCTCGGCGCTGCCGGCCTTGGTGGCCTTGGCGGCCGGCGCGGCCACGGGTGCGGCCATGGCCGGGCTGGCGGCCAGGAAGGCGGCACAGCACAGGGACGAAGCGAAGGTCGAGGCAAAAGTCGAGGCAAAACGGCGTGGCAGGATCATGCGGCTCTCCATTCTTGTTATCGTTGGGACGGCCTGTCGGCCGATTACAGCCCGGCGTTGGCCAGCTTTTGCTTGAGGATCTCGTTCTCGGTCAGCAAGGTGGCCATGCGGTCCTTCAGCGAGGCGATCTCGGCCTTCAACGCGGCCTTTTCGTCGACCGGCTCGCCGTCCGGGCCGGTTTTCTTCGGCTTGGTCGCCTGCTTCTGTTCGCGCACCTGGCGCGCCGCCTGCTGGAGTTCCTTGCGTCCGCCGGCCACCGCGGCGATCTGCGCTTCCGGCGGCAATTGCGCCACATTCGCGGCAGCGTTGATCGAGATGGTGCCGGCGCGCACGGCTTCCACGAGTTGCGGCGCGGCCGCCTTCTGGATGCGTTCGATCTGGCTGATGGTGTTGCTCGACACGCGCGCCGCTTTCGCCACTTCCTCGCGCGTATTCCACGGCGGCGGCGGGCGCGAGTCCATGTCGTCGGGGCTCGGCTCCGGCGGTTCCTCGGCCATGCGCTGCGCCATGCGGGCGCTGACGATTTCCTTCTTGCGCAGGGCCAGCAGGCCGCGCTGGAAATCCGACACGCTGCGGCGCGCCAGGTGGTTGTCGATCATCCACAGCATCACGTCCTCGATGGAGGCGAAGCTGTTGTTCTGGACGGTACGGAAGTCGATGTTGTGCTTGCGGCAGATTTCGTAACGATTATGGCCGTCGATCAGGACGTCGCCCCACAGTACCAGCGCGTCGCGGCAGCCTTCGGCAAGCAGGCTGCGCTCCAGCGCGGCGTATTCGATATCGGTCAGCGGGTCGACGAAGGCACGCAGCTCGTCGTTGATGGTGATGTTCAATGTATGGTCCTAGGCTTCATGTCGCGCCGTCATGGCGCCGGGAAGCATTCTAGACCATTCGATGGCTGAGCCAAAGATGGCTGGCCGATTTTGCAGGGAGATGAAAGAGGTGGTGCGGGCAGCCGGAATCGAACCGGCACGCCTCACGGCGGCAGATTTTAAGTCTGATGCGTCTACCAGTTCCGCCATGCCCGCGCCGGCGGGGATTGTACACCGTGCGGCAACTTCGGTGTTAGTTGTTGAGCCATTGGCAAGCACTGCACGCCGGCGCCGGAACCTGTCCTCGCGGCTTATGTTGGCACAAAATTGCCTAACGGCATTTATGCGATGCTGGCGCTCACCATCACGCATCTGGAGGGCGACATGGACATTTTGGCACTTCGCTGTGGCGCGGCATGCCTGCTGGCGGCCGCCCTTTGCGCATGCTCATCGAAAAGCGCCGAGGAAAAAGGCGCCGACATGGCGAGCGAGAAAATCGACATGGTGACAGGCATCGGCAACGCCCTGACCGACAAGGGCGGCAAGGCCGCCGAATCGATCGCCTCCGGGGTCGGCACCGTGGTCAAGGGCGTCGAACGCGGGGCCTTGAAGGTCGGGCGCAAGCTGAACATCGATGCCTCGCTGGCCAAGGCCGGCCTGAGCGTCACCCGGGTCCAGGACGCGGCGGCAAGCGGCGACGACAAGCATGGCTTGCTGGCCTATGTCGTGGCCAGCGCCAGGGTGCAAGGCAGCTTGCGCATGCTCGCCTATGATGCGCTCGGCCGCGAAATCGCCCGCTCGAGCGTGCCGCTCACCTTCGGCGGCGACGATGCGGCCTACGTGGGGCTGCAGCTCGACCAGCATGTGGCGCTGGGCGACGTGGTTGCCGTCGGCTTCACGTTTGCTCCTGAAGAGCAGGTGGCGGCGAAGTAGCGAGGCTGGCTGCCTAAAAAAAAGGCGCTGTCACCGTTTGCTGTGGATGAGTCCGATTGCAAGGCCAAACAATTGATCGGCAGACGTCACCTTTCCGCCATCAAGCATCCGGCGCCAGCCCAGGTAGTTCGGCAGCCAGCGCGACGCCACACCGTGGAAGGGCGCCAGCCACTCGCGCAAACGCTGGTGATAGGCGTTTACGTTCTGCACGTGGATGGCGCCGTTGGGGATCTGACGAACACGCTTGCCGGCGCTGACATTCACGGCCTGGTGCGCGATGCCGTGGGCGCGGGCGAAAGCCCGGTAGGTCGCGTTCGCATCGGTCACGAGCAGCACGTCCCTGTCCAAAAACGGTAGCAGATGGCGCTCCAGCTGGATTTTGCTGACGGGGCCGCGGCCGGTGACGGCATCGACGGTCTGCTTGTTGCGGTCACGCGCCACGAGGATGCAGTCGAGGTCGCGTGAGATGCCGCGCCTGCTGGCGACGCCGCCGCGCTTGCGCGCCGGCCGGTCGAGCGTGCGCGACCCTTTTTGCGATTCCAGGATGAACATTTCGTCGGCTTCGGCGATACCGTTCAGGCATCCTGGCCGGTCCTCTTTCACCCGGTCCAGGAAACGATGGCGCCAGCGGAAGGCGGTATTACGATGCACGTTGACCTTGCCTGCCGCCGCGCGCACCGGGCGCGACGCAAGCAGCGCATCGAGATAGGCGAGCCATTTCCCGCGCAGTCGCAGGCGCGCCAGCGGAGTGCCGGTCAAATCATTGAAAGTGCGCCGGCATGAGAAGCAGCGGTAGCGCTGCAGATCGTTGGCGTGGCCGTGCCGGTGCCAGCGTTCGCAGCGGCAATGGGGGCAGCGGCGGCCGGCCGGCCTGCATTGTGCGATCAGCGCCAGCACCTGGTCCAGCCCGGCAGCCGGACGCAAGGCGTCGAGGACGCGCAGCCGCTGTGGCCCGTTCAGTGTCGGCAATGCCGCAAACCACTTCGTGAAGCGCGGTGCTTTCATGGTCGACCCGTATCGATGGCGAGACGGGTTGGACCACGAATGAACTCAACAGTTCACCGCTCATCCATAGCTAACGGTGACAGCGCCAAAAAAAATGCCGCCGGCGCATCGGGTGCGGCGGCGGCAAACGCTCAGTTGGTCTGAGTTGGAGACATTTCTTATGATAAGGGCGTCCAGCCCGTACACAAGACCCGCACCGGGAAAACTCGCCCTGTCATTACGTAGGCGGATTCGGACAAACTCCAGGCAATCTCCCCGGGCTCAAAAGGTCTTGCTCAGCGATACCACCAGCGTGTTCTTGCCGGGATTGGTGTAAGCGATGCGCTCGCTGTGGTCCGGGACGCCTGCGGTATCGCGCTGGAAACCATGGCTTGCACCGAATGCCCGGGTGTACGCGCCGGCCACTTTCCAGCCGCCATCCAGGCGACGCGTCAGGCCAACCTTCACGTCGCGCCAGTTCCAGTAGTCGTTGCCGGCGCCGGCGACCCGGCCTTCGCCGGCGTGCAGGTTCAGCGTGGTGGCGTCGCCGACGTCGACATTGGCCGCCGTCAAGGTAGCCGGTGCCGCGTGCGTTGGCGATGCCGAAGAAATCGCGCGTGACGGTGTAGTTGTACTTGGCGTAGAGCGCCTTGTAGCTGACGCCGGCCGAGAGCTCGCCGTAGTCGAAGCGCGCGCCGTTCGGTCCGCGCCCGGCGCCCGGATAACGGGCGACGTGCCCGATCAGGCTGTAGCCGAATTCACCCAGCTTGCCGCTGTAGCCGCCATACAGGTTCCACTCGATCGAGCCGTTGGCCACCGTGCGGTCGCCGACATGCGAGACCAGGGTACCCGCCGACCAGCCGCTCGGGTGCACGTAGTCGATGCCGGCCTGGGCCACCGGCTTGCCGTCGGTCTGGCGCAGGCCGCGCCACACGTACTGGCTGGCGACACCGGCATTCGCCGTCAGCGCGGCATCGGCGGCGGCGTAGACCGGCTTGGCCGAATCCGGTACCGAGGCGTGGGCAGGCAGGTGCATCGAGAACAGCGCAAGACAGACGAGCGGCATCAGCCGTGGAACGGTATGGGTCATTCTGTAAAGGGGGAAGGTTGGACGCGGAAGCGGCGCGGCGGGAAACTCTGATAATGCCGTGCGGCAATTGAGTGAGTGAATTCTAGAAGGCTTTTTCGCGCACACGGCGGTTTGATGCCAGGTTGGACATCGCTTTTTTCGCCGCGTGCGTGATCCGCGCAACACCGTGTCCAGACTGGCATTCGAGGATGACAATCTTCGGGCCGCATGTGTCGGCGGCGCGTCGCCGGGTCTGCGCCAGCGCAAGGAAGCGGCAAAGGAGGCCGGGCACTGGCCGAAAGCCGTGGCGACCGCAGTACGATCGTTTCTCTACCACTCGTGAAGCGGAGACGGCATGTTGAACCCTGTCGACCGCCACGCCCGGCTCGCGGCGCTACACAAGCTTTGGGCTGGCCAGGAAAGCGCCCTGCCCCGGGACGCCCTGCACGGCCTGCTCGCGCACGCCGCCGCCTGGAGCGACTGGCCGCTGGTGCATGCCGTGGGCAGCCGCCTCGCTGCCAGGAGCGATCTTGCTGCCGAAGAAACCCTGCACCTGATCGACGCCAGCCGCGCCCTTGGCAAGGGCGCCGAAGCACTCGCCCTGGCCAGTGCGCTGGTGGGAAGGCAGCCCCAGCATGCCGAACTCGCAAACGACATCGGCGCATGGCTGGCCTGGCGCCAGCGCTTCCCCGTTCCCGGCGCCGGCGCCGGACTCGCGCTCGAGCCGCTCGCCCACCATCACGCGCGCGACTTCGCCTGGCAATACAGCGACCCGGCCATTGCCGCGCTGTGCTGCCTGCCCGTGTTTGCCGATGCGCTCGACTGGCACCGCTGGCTGGCCGAGCTCTGGCGCCAGGGCCGGCGCCTGCTGTTCGCGGTGCTGCACCACGAATGGGGCTTCATCGGCTGCGTCAACCTGACACTGCACCGCGATCTGGGCTTTTTCTATTACTGGCTGGGGCGGGATTTCCAGGGCCATGGCTTCGGGCCGCGCGCCGGGCAGCTGCTGCTGGACATGGGCGAGCGCGCCTACGGACTGCGCAGCTGCTACGCCAAGGCCTTCGACACCAACCTGCGTTCGCGGCGTGGCCTGGACCGGATGGGATTTGCCGACCTCGGCATGCGCGGCGCGGGTGACGATGGCAACCAGGTGTTTTACCGGCGCGGCCCGGAACAGGGACGCCGGCGCACCGTCGAGGAATTGCACGGACTGCTGGAAAGCATGGACGCCAGCGTCCGGCCGGCGCGCCCGTCCGCGCGGCGCCATGCGGACACGCTCGCAGCTTGCGTGCGTCGATAGGGATGCGCCGCGGGTCGGCGAGCGCTCAAGCGCCCTGGTAGATCAGCACGCCGCACACTGCGGCGCCCAGGGCCAGCAAGCCGAACAGGAACCAGCGCATCGCATTCGCGAGACCGGCCACGGCCTTGTCGGCGTCTTTGCTCAGCATGCCGCGCTTGCGGCCGGAATTGAGCAACATGGCAACGAAGATGAACAGGAAAAATAGCACCAAAACAAATTTCATCGGACTATCCTCGGGTGCACATCAGGTGCGCGCCAGCACCAGGGCCAGCGACACCAGGCCCAGCACCGAGGCTGCCGCAGCGATCACACCCACTACCTGGATCTTGCCGCGCGCCGCTTCCATCTTGGCGATCAGCTGGGCGTTCTGGTCGGCCAGTTCCGTGATCAGCTTCGAGGCTTCGCGCAACTGCCCGTGCAGCTGGGCGATGGCTGCGTCCTGCTGCTCGATGTGGGCGGCCAGCAAGGCCATGCCATCCTCGCCGCCGGGCATCGGCGCGATTCCCGCATCGTCGATGCCGGGCGCCGGCGCGCCCTTGCGGCCCACCGTGTCCCACAGTTTGCGCGCGCCAGTTGCCACCTGCGGCGCCGCGGCGATTACCTCGCTCCACGGAACCGCCTTCAAAACCTTCAGCCAGGCTACGGCCATGTTGTTTCCTCCAAATCGAATGGGATGCAGGATAGCACCACTGCCCGGCGCCGGAACGGCCGGGCCGGCGCGTCAATCGTGCGGCCGCGTTTTATGCAGTACCATCATCCCATGTGTGGACGATTTGACCAAAGCCAAACGGCGCGTTACTACGCGAACGTATTCGGCTGGGCCGACGCGGTGTACGACAGCGAATCGGCGCCGGCGTACAACGTCTCGCCCGGCAGCTACCGCCCCGTCATGCACCTGCAGGACGGCGAGCGGCGTATCGACGACGTGTTCTGGAGTTATCGCGCGAAATGGGCGGAAGGCAAGGTGCCGATCACCATCAATGCCCGTCTCGACAAGCTGGGTAACCGCTACTGGAGCCGCCTGCTGAAGAACGGGCGTGCCGTGGTGCCGGCCGAGGGCTGGTACGAATGGACCGGCGAAAAGGGCAAGAAGCAGCCCTGGCACATCCACCGCAAGGACCGCGCGCCGCTGTTCATGCTGGCGCTGGCAAATTTCGGCACCTTCACCGAGAACCGCGCCGAGGCCGGCTTCGTGATCGTGACCGACGATGCCGCCGAGGGCATGCTCGACATCCACGACCGCCGTCCGATCGTGCTCGAGGCGGCCGATGCCGCGCTCTGGCTCGACCCCGACCTGGCGCCCGACGCGGCCATCGAGCTGGCGCGCAACGCTGCGCTGCCGCCCGATGCCTTCGAGTGGTTCAAGGTGACGCCGGCAGTCAACCGCGCCGGCGTCAACAGCCCGGAGATGGCGCTCCCCCTGGCGGAGTGAGCGCCAAGCCTTTTACTCCAGCACGCTGACTAGGGCCAGCAATCCCAGGGAAAGACCGACGATCACGCCGGCGCGGTTGCGCAGGCGCTGGCCGCGTTCGACCATCTGCTTGGCGATGCGGCGGCGTGGACGCAAGGCGTTGCGGTCCGGGGTGGTGTTGTCTTGTTGCGATTTGTGTTCCGTGTTCATCTCTACGATATCCATTGGCGGCTCCGATTGTCACTACCGAAGATTGTTCATGCCGGCCGGCGCGGCCGGCTACAGGGTGTGGATGCAGGCTCGGCTTCCGACAGCAATGCTGTCTGCCGAGCTCAGGCAAGCCGGGCGAGATGCTCGGAAATGCGGGCACAAGCGGCGCTGAGGGGAAGTCGACAGCGCAACGCCTGGAGGCGGACGTGGGAAACGGCGGAAGCAAACCCTGCACCGTTTGGGAACGAGATATTCAACGACTGATCTTGCTGAAAGCGTGACATGCCAGTACCGTGTTCGACCCGCCATCGGCCCTGCAAAGGCAGGCGCCGACCGCATGAAAGAATTGATTCTACACGAACAGCTTGCTAGATCAATACGCAGTTGGAACAGGACTGCGGAATGTCAAAGACCCCGTTCCCGGGGTCTCCTTTTCACCACGCAGACTGTGTCTGCTACTGCTTTTTTGCTGCTTAGTGCTGGTAAGCACCGATGTCGTAACCGGTCGACGCATTACGCGCCTTGCCGTCGATGTCGGTCGGCAGTGCGTAGGTCGCAATACCGCGGCCGATCACAGGCGAGCTCGCGCTCGGCTTGAAGTTCGGCATCGCGGCGGTACGCGAGTAACCGGCCAGCAGCGGGTCCGACGAGATCGTACCGGTGTGCTTCAGGCCA
>Ga0209023_10001350_pt1 | contig 33126 bp, 23 predicted proteins | sample LakOneMetagenome_FD_187468 | JGI IMG/M metagenome (GOLD analysis project Ga0209023, IMG submission 187468) | Freshwater and sediment microbial communities from Lake Erie, Canada (SPAdes) (version 2) | ecosystem: Environmental > Aquatic > Freshwater > Lentic | place: Lake Erie, Canada...
ATATTGAGAGCCGCATTGGCGAACTGTTCCAGGAAAGAATAACAAAGGGTGCCACCTGCATTACCGATGACGATGTTAAAGCCATCATCAAAAGCATGGGTAACCCCGAAGATTTTGAAGCCATGGATGATATGCCGTCTTCTTCCTCTTCTTCCTCCTCTTCTTCTTCGTACCAGGAGCAGCCGGGTGCTACCAATGCATCGGGTCATAAAAAGTTATTCCGCAATGAAAATGATAAAGTGCTGGGTGGTGTGTGCAGCGGCCTTGCCAACTATTTCAATATCGATGTGGTGGTAGCCCGTATCATTTTTGTGATCCTGTTGTTCTCCGGTGTTGGCTTCCTTACTTATATTATTATGTGGATCGCCGTTCCAAGCAGCGCTACAGTGCAGATCGGCGGTACCCGTAAAAAACTCTTCCGTGACCCGGATGAAAAGATGATCGCCGGTGTATGCAGTGGTATCGGAAATTATTTCGGCATCAACCCGTGGATACCAAGGGTGCTGTTCCTGCTGCCTTTCCTTTCTTTCCTTTCCCGCTGGGGCCATTGGGGCGGTTTCTGGGATTTTGGTGATGTGATCCGTTTCACTTTCAGCCCTACCTCATTGATAGTATATATCATTTTATGGATGGTGATACCCGAGGCGAACACCACTTCCGAAAAACTGGAAATGAAAGGCGAGAAAGTGGATATGAATTCCATCAAAGCGTCTGTTACAGAAGAAATGAAAAGTGTTGGTAAAAGGGCAGAGAAGTTTGGAAAAGAAGCAGCCGGCACCATCAATGAAAAAGCAAGCGCCCTGGCAGGTGATGTAAAGAATTTTTCAAGAAGAAGCCGCGGCGGGCTGGGTAATGTGATTGCCATGATCGCCAAGATATTTGCCTACTTCATCATCGGTTGCGTAACATTCGCCTTTGTAATGGCACTGATCGGAATGGGTATCTTCTCCATCGGCATCTTCCCGCTGAAAGATTATATCCTGCGTGGGCCATGGGAAAATATATATGCATGGGGTACATTGGTATTGTTCATTGCCGTACCCATCATCGCCATCATCACCTGGCTCATCAGGAAGATAGCACGTGCAAAAGCAAATGGCCGCATACTAGGCTGGACATTCGGTAGCCTGTGGACAATAGGATGGGTTTGCCTCATCATGCTCATCGCTACAGTAACAAGTGATTTCAAAAGCGGCAGTCGCCTGGACGAACAGCCGGTAGCACTTACCAACCCGCAGGTGGGCAAGCTCATTGTTACTTCTTCATTGCCCTTCACAAAAAAATATTACGGCCGCAACTGGATAAAGTTTGAACCATTTGAAAATTTAGTTGATGACGATACGGCTTATGTAAGGAATGTGTTTGTGGAAATAGCCAAATCACCAAACGATAGTTTCCAGGTGACCATGAAAAAATCTTCAAGGGGCCACGACCGAACCGATGCGAACAACCTGGCCAACCTGATCAGGTTCAACGTAGAGCAAAAAGATTCGATCCTCCTGCTTGAAAAGGGAATTGCCATCAACAAGGTTGATAAGTTCCGCAACCAGGTAGTGATCATCACCGTGTATGTTCCCGTTGGTAAACAGGTTCGTGTAAATAAGGGAATTGGCTGGCCCGTGCATATCGGCAACCGCAACTGGGATGATAACTGGAACGATGATTATTACGATTCAGAAGAAGACATCAGGTGGCAAAGCGATGTGGACTATGTGATGAAAGCAGATGGCTTATACACAATAGACGGAAGAAAGGCCGACGGATGGAATGACAGGGATAATAACAGTATAAAGAAAAACCGCAGCAGCACCAGCAATGGAAAGGGATACCGTTATGATGAGTTTGACAAAAAAGCCGATTCGCTCCGTAACCTGGAAGAAATAAAAAAGCAGAACAAGATCGATTCAATAGAAAAAGTGAAAGAAAAACTGGACAGTATTAAACAGAAGATCGAGAACAGCGGAAACGAAGAGCCGGGCCCGGTAAGTATGATGAAGATGCCTGTAAATGACCCAATGGTTGAAATTAAATAAGCCGACCAATGAGAAAAAGAAACCTTTTATACGCCGGGCTTATTTTGTCGGTAGTAATTCTGTTAAGCTCCTGCTTTCACCTTCATCACGGCATTTCGATCTCTGTAAATGATGACGAGGATATTTACCGGATGAGGGCCTCGTTTGATGAAGACAAGACAAGAGCGGTGCAGCGGATCATCAACGCACACCTGCACGGGCATCACTCTTTATCTGTGGTGCACGGGTATGTGGATACAGACCTGACACTTGATGACGGAACCAGCTTTCACATCAAGAGTAAACCGGGCAGCCTGCGGATAAATTTTGATAAAACAGAGAACTCAGAAGAAAGCTGTGAACGGATGAAAGAAATGTGCGAAGAGATAAAGAACGTACTGGTACAGGGAGATGATAATGAGTAAACAGAAATAAGCACAGTCATGAAAAAGTATTTCTTATCGGGCTTGTTCAGTTTATCTGCTGCAATCGTGTTCGGGCAGATAGACCGGTCATCGGAATTGTACAGAACACTCAGGCAAAAAGACAGTTTATTATTCAATGCCAGTTTTAATACCTGCGACATACCCGAACTGGAAAGCCTCGTAAGCGACGATTTTGAATTCTATCATGATAAAGGCGGATTGATGGGGACTAAAGCAGAATTTATAGAAGCCACAAAGAACGGCCTCTGCAAATTGAGTTACAAAGCAAGAAGAGAACTGGTGGAAGAAAGCCTGGAAGTTTTTCCATTGAAAAAAGACGGAATTTTATATGGAGCCGTACAAACAGGCAGGCATAATTTTTATGCAAAGGAAAAAGACAAACCGGAATACCTGACAAGCACCGCCATATTCACCCACGTGTGGCTTTTAGAGAACGGTGCCTGGAAATTAAAACGGGTGTTGAGTTACGACCACCAGGATCCGAAAAAAACAAATTAAAGACCGTTTCAATAGTTGAGTTGAAGTTGAAACCAACAAGGTCCCGCTTTTATTGGCGGGACTCTTTATTTGTTGATTTAGTAAACCACACAGGTCACATAGATATACCATGGAACAACCCATATACTTTCCAGTGTAACCCGTGTTCAAAGTGCTTCAACCCCGAAAGCAAAACCGTACAGGTTTTTCAATTACTTTTGCAGGCATTAACGATCACTTCTAAACTCTTTTAAATGAAGAACACTCCGTTTACACAAAAGCACATTGCCCTGGGTGCAAAAATGGCCGAGTTTGCAGGCTACAACATGCCCATCAGCTATTCGGGTATCAACGACGAGCATGCCGCCGTTCGAAAAAATGCCGGCGTTTTTGATGTAAGCCACATGGGAGAATTCATTTTAAAAGGAGAAAATGCATTGGACCTGATACAAAGAACAACCAGCAACGATGCATCCAAACTAACAGATGGAAAAGCGCAATACAGCTGTTTCCCAAACAAAGAAGGCGGCATAGTAGATGACCTGATCGTTTATTGCCTGGAAGAGAACAAAGCATACATGCTGGTGGTTAATGCCAGTAATATTGAAAAAGACTGGAACTGGATACAGCAGTTCAACGATAAAAAAGTGGAGATGCACAACATCTCTGATAAAACATGTTTGCTTGCCATTCAGGGGCCTAATGCCACAAAGATCCTGCAGCCGCTTGCAGGAATGGACATTATGAACCTTAAATACTACACCTTCACCAAAGGAACCTTTGCGGGTGTAGAGAATGTGCTGGTAAGTGCAACCGGATACACCGGCGCCGGTGGGGTTGAGATTTATTTCGAGGATAAAGATGATAATGCTGCAAAAATATGGGATGCCATATTTGAAGCAGGTAAAATTGCGGGGATAAAACCAATAGGCCTGGGCGCAAGAGATACCCTGCGTTTGGAAATGGGCTATTGCTTATATGGCAATGATATTGACGATACCACGTCGCCACTGGAAGCCGGGCTGGGATGGATAACAAAATTCAGTAAAGAATTTACCAACAGTAAATACTTTGAGAAACAAAAAGCCGAGGGCCTTACAAAAAGACTGGTAGGTTTTGAAATGATGGAAAAAGGAATTGCCAGGCATGATTACGAGATAAAGGATTTTGAAGGAGCTGTTATCGGGCGTGTTACCTCAGGCACGCAATCCCCTTCGCTGGGAAAGGCAATTGGCATGGGATATGTTGATACAAAGCACGCTGCCGTGGATACAGAGATCTTCATCAGCATTCGCAATACCCTGCTGAAGGCCAAAGTGGTGAAGATGCCGTTTGTGTAACCTTCTCTGCGCCGAACCTCAGACGTCGGTTAAAAAAGAAACCAATGCCAAAGATCCACGTAACTTCTTTTATCAACGCTCCCATTGAACGGGTCTTCGACCTGAGCCGCAGCATCAACCTGCACCAGATCTCCACCCAGCAAACAAATGAGAAAGCGATCGCCGGAACCATAAACGGATTGATAAATAAAAATGAAACCGTTACCTGGGAAGCAAAACATTTTTTTAAAAAGAGGCGCTTTACTTCAAAGATCACCGCCATGGAAAGCCCCTTTTCTTTTACAGATGAAATGATAAAAGGGGACTTTAAAAGCTTTTACCACGAACACCATTTTAAAACGGTTGATAATGGAACGATCATGATCGACCTGCTTGACTTTGAAAGTCCGTACGGTGTTTTCGGAAAAACAGTCAACCGGTTATTCCTGCGGTCGTACCTGGAAAAATTCCTGTTAAAACGAAATGCTGTAATTAAGGAATATGCCGAATCACAAAAGTGGAAAGCAATATTGATTTAACTTTGAGCCGATGCAAGAAAACAAACCCGAACTATATACCTGCCTTTCCCCTTCGCTGTTAAGTTTGTATGATGTAGATAAAAGCATTGTGGTGATCATCGATGTGCTGCGGGCAACATCCACCATTGCCACGGCATTGTACAATGGCGCCAAAAGCATCATCCCGGTAGACAGTGTGGCTGAATGCATCCGAATTGGCAAACAGATAGACAGCATTACCGCCGGTGAACGGGATGGCAAAATTGCGGAAGGACTGGCACACGGCAATTCACCTTTTGAGTATCCCCGGCAATTCATTGAAGGGAAAACGCTGGTGCTTACCACCACCAACGGCACCAGGTTGCTGCACATGGCGCTCGATAGAAATGCAAAAGGGGTTATTACAGGGTCTTTTCCAAATCTTTCGGCCGTGTGTGATTACCTGTTGGCGCAAAACCAGAATGTGATACTGGGTTGTGCTGCCTGGAAGAACCGGGTGAATATTGAAGACACTTTATTTGCCGGGGCAGTGATCAAACGCATTGGAAAACATTTTTCCATTAACTGCGATTCATCACAAATGGCGCTGGCCACTTACAAAGAAGCAAAACCCGATCTGTATAAATTCATGAAAACAAAAGAGGCTTCACACTACAAACGCCTCACGGGTTTTGGATTGGAGAACGATATCCGCTATTGCCTTACCGAAGACTGCGCTAACATTCCTGTCGTTTATGAAGACGGGAAACTGATTGCAGGATAAAAACAAAAAACCTTCAAAGTACATCTTCTTTTACAGAAGCGTACATTTTTTTCCTTAACATTATTTTTTATAAATCTTTCCCTTTTACGAACCAAACCCTCAGTTTTTTTCCTTTACTTTTGCAAATTGGCTTTTTCGCACCGGCCAATGGTTCCTGATCATTTAAACCCATTAATAAATTGGCATTACCGCACCTTATCAAGTTTGTTTACAACAATGGTTCCGATGAAGTGATCCGGCGTGGAAAGAAAATTCACAGCATGGGTTTTGTGGAATTGGTAGAGCACGACCAGCTCATGGGCAGCGTTGTGTTTCGTGTAAAAGACGATAACTACAATACATTTTACAAAGTCTATATTCAGAAGTACACCGATCCAAAATCAATGACGGTGCGCTGTTCCTGCCCGTATAACCTTGGGGATATCTGTCGCCACGAAGCAGCCGCACTGATACGTATGCAGGATATGGTAGACAAGAACATGCTCGGCAATACTTCCATTCATTATAACCAACGGCATACGGTTGCCAAGATGAAACACATTGATCTGAAGATGATCAAACTGCTTTCGTCGCCGGGCATTTATGCAGAAGCAGAAAATATTTTACGGAGTACCCGGGCAAATATTTTAAAAGCGGCCGATGAGCGGGTGGAGGCAGAGTTGGTCATTGAAGGAGAAACATTTCCATTGGTTATTCAGAAGAACGACGAACGGAATTTTGATACTTCCTGCAAGTGTGGCGAAACAGAACATCCGCTTTGCGAACACAAAACATTACTCTTTTTGCAATTACTCGATGCCTATGGCCCCAATTATTTCGACAGCATCCGTAACTGGGATAAAGAAAAAAATAAACTGCTCGCCATTTATGGCTACAGCCTGAGCGATGATATTGAAGGCAAATTTGAATTTACCTATAAAGACGGCAAGCCCTTTTTAAAAGTGCTCGACACGTCTATAAAAAGAGTGGCTGCCACAGCGCAAACCTCACGGCCCGCCGAAGCATTCATTGTTCCCGACATCCCGAAAGAAGAAGTAGCCACCGTGGAACGTTCGCCAAGAAAACTCGGCATCGTTTTTAATTTCAATGCGAATACCTATCCTTACTTTGGCGTAGATACCGTACAGGGCGATGCAGATGAAGACGGTAAAAAATACGTGGGCAAGGTTGAAAAGATCGACCTCTCCAAGTTTGTAGATACGGAACTGTTCAGCGAAGAAGACAAGCAGTTGCTGCAGCAAGTACGCAAACTGCAAGCCACCGAAATAAACAAATACCTGGACCGCAACTCTCCCTTCAGCGGTATCTGGGAAAATATTATTCATACGGATGGCGATGACCTGCCGGAGGAAACAAAAGCCCTGATAGCAGAATACCTTCAACCCAAACTGAAAAAAATATTTGAAGAGCAGGCAAAAAGTCATTTTATTTTTTACCTGCCCAAGGGAAAAACATTCACCACCACCAACCTGGCCGATGCAGAATTAAGCGATCATTTTATTTCTCCCTTTTTTAAAGTATTTGCCAAAAACAGTCATTTTGAAATTGCCTGCCGGGTGAAAAGGGCCAACGACGGTTTGCCTTTCAGCGATAATGAATGCGGCAGCAGCCTTATTTTCCTGCACGAACAAGTATTGTACCTGTGGCAGAAACCGGAAGATGTGATGCAGGCAGAAAAATTCTTAAAGGAAGGCAATATTCAGCTTAGTAAAGAGAACTGGGCAGAGAAGATGCAGAAAATCATTCTGCCCCTGGCAAAAGAATACCACGTGGAGTTTGACAAGAGCCTGGTAAGTGAAGTAAAAAGCGGCGAACCGGAAGTAAGGCTGCAATTGCAGGAAAGAGGTGACTATCTGCTTTTTCAACCGGTCTTTTCCTACAAAGGCTTTGAAACAAAAGCCTCAGACAAAGATAACATCATCATCCCCGAAGGAAATAAGATACTCATCATAGAACGCAACCGGGAAGCAGAAGAAAAGTTCATTAAAAAACTGGAGAACCTTCACTCCATGTTTACAAGGCCCGAAGACGGAAGCAGCCTGGTATTGCGTGGCGTGGATGTACTGCGCAACAACTGGTTCTTTCTGTTTGTAGATGCCATGAAAGAAATGAAGATACCCGTATATGGGTTTGAGGCTCTGAAAAACTTCCGCTTCAACACAGCCAGGCCCAGTACGCATATACATGTAAGCAGCGGGATGGATTGGTTTGATGCAAAAGTGGAAATTGAATTTGGTACACAACGGGTGGGCATTGATGATATAAAGAAAGCGCTTGTAAATAAACAGTCCTTTGTTCAGTTAGGCGACGGCACGTTGGGGATACTTCCCGATGAGTGGCTGAAAAGATATTCGCTGTTATTTAAAGTAGGTGACGGACGCAGCAACCAGCTGCGCTTGTCAAAATATCACATGAGTGTGATAGATGAGTTGTACGAGAACAGGGATGAAACTGAACTGAGCTTTGAGCTGGATGAAAAATATGAACGCCTGAAAGAATTCAAACACATCCCGGAAGTTCAACCACCGGAACACTTGCAGAAAATATTAAGGCCTTATCAAACCTCCGGCTACCAGTGGCTCAACTACCTCAATGATGTAGGTTGGGGAGGCATACTGGCCGATGACATGGGTTTGGGTAAAACCATCCAGGCATTGAGTATGCTGGAACATTATAAGGATGTGAATGGTTCATTGAAGGCAATAGTTGTTTGTCCTACCACGCTTATATATAACTGGAAGAACGAGGTAGAGAAATTCACGCCCTCGTTAAACTGGCACATACACCACGGTAGCACCCGGGGCCGGAGTGTGGAAGAATTGCAGCAGCATAATATCATCATTACTACATATGGTACACTGAGAAGCGATATCCAGTTGCTGCTGAAGGTTCGCTATGACTATGTGGTACTGGATGAAAGCCAGGCCATCAAGAACCCGGCTTCAAAAGTTACCAGGGCAGCCTGTTTGCTGGATGCAAAGAACAGGCTGTGTATGAGTGGTACGCCTCTGCAGAATAACACTTTCGATATTTTTGCACAGATGAACTTCTTGAATCCCGGCCTGCTGGGAAATATGGAATTCTTCCGCAACGAATTTGCCACACCGATCGATAAGTTTGGTGAGCAGGACCAGAAAGAACACTTACGTAAATTATTATACCCCTTCATTCTTCGCCGTACCAAAGAACAGGTGGCCAAAGACCTTCCGGAAAAAACAGAGACCATCCTGTTTTGTGAAATGGAAACAGAACAACGGAAGATATACGACATTTACCGCAACACATACCGGGAAAAGATATTGGGCAGCATTGATGAGCAGGGGATCGGTAAATCACAGTTAACCATTTTACAGGGACTGATGAAACTGCGGCAGATCTGCGACAGCCCGGCCATACTGAATGAAGATGAAAAACATCCCAATCACTCCATTAAGCTGGATGAACTGGCGAGAGAGATAGAAGAAAATATCGGCGACCACAAAGCGCTTATCTTCTCCCAGTTCTTAGGCATGCTGGCCTTGATAAAAAAGAAACTCACCGACGATAATATACAGTTTGAGTATTTCGACGGAAGCACTTCGGCCGTTGACCGGGAAAAAGCCATTCAGAACTTTCAGAACAATGACGAATGCAGGGTGTTCCTTATTTCGCTGAAAGCGGGTGGTGTGGGATTGAATCTTACCGCGGCCGATTATGTATACATTGTTGACCCCTGGTGGAACCCGGCTGTAGAGCAGCAGGCCATTGACCGTACACACCGTATCGGCCAGACAAAAAATATTTTCGCCTACCGGATGATCTGTATCGATACGATCGAAGATAAAATATTACAATTGCAGGAACGAAAGAAGAAATTAGCCAGTGAACTGATCGCCGATGATGCCGGCTTTGTTAAGGCATTGTCCAAACAGGATGTGGAGTATTTATTCAGTTAAAAACAAAATCCTGCCAAAGAACTGTTCTTTCGGCAGGATCAACAGGTTTAATGCAGGCCGTAAATTACGAAGCAATAAAATCCTTCAGGCGCTTAAAGTCCCGGTTGTGATGGGATACAAATAAACTTCTGAAAGCGTCGCTTACAAATTTTAAGACAACATTAAGTGTAACAGCATGTGTGGGGTTATGGCTTTTCATACATTGGATTTTGAATATTAAAAGTACAAACTAAGTCGGCTATTTGTCAAGCGCAGATTTGCTGATTTATTCTGCGGGTAATTTCCGAACCTTTCTGCTTATTTCACCGCCGGTCCGTTAAAGTCCTTCCTGTACCTGCGGTTCTTTTTATAGTAGCGGATAGGATAAACATCCGGGTTCTGCCTGATCTTGTCTATAAAATTCCGGATTGCCTGCACAATAATATGCGACGACTGGTTTGGGTATTTGGTTTTATTCATGGGATAAAATGCTTTATACTCTCTGTAACGAAATACATAAATTATTATTGTATATATGTCCATTTTCGGGACAAAAAAACCCGGTAACCGGTATAAATAACAACCCAGAAGCCCATTAACCTTAATTAACCTTTTACCAATATTAGTTAACCGGCTTTGCTGTTTGCGGACAATACTTTTGTGTTCAATAAAAGCATAGCCATGAAATATCTCATTTTCTTAACCGGTCTGGTCTTTTTATCTGCAACTATTGCATCTGCCCAAAAGACCGGCTTTAGTGTAAAAGGACAATTAACTGACAGCCTGCAGAAACAACAGGTGAATGATGCCACCGTTTCGTTGGTAAATGCAAAAGATTCTTCACTGGTGGGATTCACCCGTACAGATTCTGCAGGCCGGTTCAGTTTCAACCACCTCAAACCAGGCAGATACCGTCTTTCGGCTTCGCAGGTAAATTTTCATTCCCTGTGGAAGAATTTTGAAGTGGCAGGAGACATTGACCTGGGTACAGTGATCATGAAAGACAAGTCCATCATGGAAGAAGTGACCGTTACTGCCCAGCGCCCCCCGGTGGTGGTTAATGGCGATACGCTTGAGTTTAATGCCGAGGCATTTAAAACAAAACCTAATGCCGTGGTGGAAGACATGCTGAAAAAAATGCCGGGGGTAGAAGTGGATAAGGATGGTACCATCCGGGTAAATGGCAAACGCATCAGCCGGGTGTTGGTGAATGGCCGTGATTTTTTTAATGGCGATCCAAAGATGGCGACAAGAAACCTTTCTGCAGATGCCATTGATAAAGTACAGGTCTTCGATAAACAATCAGACCAATCAGAATTTACGGGCATCGATGATGGAAACAAAACACCCACCATCAACCTGAAATTGAAAAAAGATAAAAAGAATGCCGCTTTTGGAAAGGCAGGTATGGCCGCAGGAACAAAGGACAGGTACGATGGCCAGTTCAACATTAATAAATTTGATGGCGACCGGCAGTTGTCTGCCATTGGCATGGCCAATAATACCAACCGCCAGGGATTTTCCATTATGGATATGCTCAATTTCAGCGGGCAGTCGAGAAAGATGATGAGTGGCGGCGGCGGACGAATTGTTATCAGCACAGAAAACGATGATGAGTTCGGATTGCCTGTTGCCGGGATCAACAACAACCAGGGCATTACCCAAACCATTGCCGGCGGACTTAACTACAACGACATCTGGAAAAAGAAGACCGAAGTGAATGCCAGTTATTTTTATAATAACCTCACGCTGGATAATACAAGAAATACCAACCGGCAAAATATTTTTCCAGGCAATGAATTCACCTACCTGCAAAACAGCAGCACGAAAAATAAAACAAACAGCAACCGGCTTAATTTCAGTGTTGATCATAAAATTGATTCCTTCAATTCCATCAAACTCACTTCGGTGTTTGGCTACCAGAAAGGAAATAATGCGAAGCAGAACGACTATGAATCTTTTGTACCCAACGATAAAATGCTCAACAACGGTTTTTCAAACACCAGCAATTCAACCGAGGGCTATGTTACCAGCCAGGAATTACTGTACAGGCATAAATTCAAAAAGAAAGGAAGAACATTTTCTCTGACAGGTTCCATGCAGTACAACGATAGCCGGGGCCGGGGCACACAAAATGCCATTAATAACTTTTTCAGCAACGGCACCATCAGCCAACGGGATACACTTGACCAGGTTACCCGGTTAAACAGCCTCACACAAAGCTATGGGGCCAATGCCAGTTACACAGAACCGCTGAGCAAACGTTCGTTGCTTGAGTTCAGGGGATTTTACAATACCAGCCTGGGAGACCTTGACAGGAAAACATATGATTACAACAAAACGAGTGGCAAGCATGATAATATGAATATGAAGCTGAGTAATGCATTTAAGAACCAATATGATTATATGGGCGGCGGTATCAGCATGCGGACGCAACAGAAAAAATACGGCTACAGCATCGGTGCCAACCTGCAATATGCAAAACTTAACAGCCATTTAAAAGACAGCGTATTTCGGGTGAAACAGAATTTTACAAACCTGCTGCCTCTTGCAAACTTCAATTACAGCTTTACAAGAATGAAAACCCTGCGGCTGGATTATTCAACTTCCACCTCGCAGCCAACAGTAAAACAATTGCAACCGGTGCAGGATATCAGCGATCCGCTGAACATTACATCGGGCAACCCGGCTTTAAAACAATCCTATGCACACAACGCCAGCCTGCAGTTCTTTAACGCCAGCCCGGCACAGCAAAAAAATCTGTTCGTATTCTTAAGTTATACCGCCACGCAGAACGCCATTGTTAGCAGCGACAGGATAAATGCATCGGGTGCAAGAACAAGCATGCCGGTGAATGCAAACGGAGTATATAACATCAATGCAAATATTGACAGGGGTTTCCGCATTAAGAAACTGAATACCCGACTGGAACTTGGATTGAATGTTGGCTACAGCCACTCGGTTAATTTTATAAACGATGAGAAGAATAAGACCGGTGTGTTTTCTGTAATGCCACGAATAAATGCAAGCTACAGTTACAAAGAGATATTGGATATAAGCGCCGGGGCCAGGGTGAGCTACAATAATGCACGTTACTCATTACAATCATCGCTCAATAATAATTACTGGCGCCAGGTTTATGAAATGGATGCTACGGTTAACCTGCCTGCAGGATTTACCATCAACAACGAATTCAGTTACAGTGTTTTCACCGGGCGTAGTAATGGTTATAATACAAGAGTGCCATTATGGAATGCCTCCGTGAGCAAGCAGGTATTAAAAAGTAAAAAGGGGGAGATCAAGCTAAGTGCATTTGATCTGCTGAACCAGAACATTGGCGTGGACCGGAATGGCAATGCCAATTATGTGGAAGACGTGCAATACAAAACACTGCAGCGCTACTTTACACTTGGGTTCACCTACAGTTTGCAAAAAGCGGGCAATGGCGGGCCAAGAGCTGTGATAAGAACATTCTAAACTTTGTTGGTACACACTAAAAAAACCATCCTGCAAGCGGGGTGGTTTTTTTAGCTTTGTGCAATGCCGCAAACAACAGAAATAAGGCCCGCCGTCAGCAGGATCAGTATTTATCCTGTTAAATCACTGGATGGGATCTCTTTGCAAAAAGCACAGATAGGCAGAGGCGGTTGTTTATTGCACGACCGGGAATATGCAATTATTGATGCTGAGGGTGATTTTGTAAATGGAAAATCAAATGCCGGGGTGCATCTACTCCGGTCAGAGGTTGATCTTGAAAACGAGTCGATCTCTTTCCGGCACGAATCGGAAACAACATGGCATTATTTTCACCTGCAGAAAGAAATAGCCGGTATCAACCAATATCTTTCTGATTTTTTTAAAATGCCCGTATCTCTTTTAAAGAATTCGGAAGGGCGTTTTATGGATATCCCGGATATTGCCGGTGTAACTGTACTCTCCACCGGAAGTCTTGCGAATGTTTCGGGCTGGTTCCATGATATGGATATGGAAGAAACAAGAAAACGATTCCGGGCAACGATAGAGATCAGTGCTGTGCCTGCATTCTGGGAAGACAGGCTTTTTCTTGAAGAAGGAACAGCCATTGAATTTATGGTGGGAGAAACAACTATGCTGGGGATCAGTCCAAGGGCAAGATGTGTGGTACCGACCCGGCATCCCCGAACAGGAGAAGTTATTCACGGATTTCAAAAAGCATTTGCAAAACACCGCATCGAAACACTGCCTGGCTGGTCTGCCCTGGAAGATTACGGGCATGGGTATTATTTAACGGTGAACTGCTATATCCCTCCAACGGAATTTGGCAAATGGATAGAGGTAGGCGATGAAGTAAAGATCACCGGGAAGAAAACATTTCCTACTTTCACATAGTGGATATTCTCTTGGATATATTAAAGGAGATGGTAAAGACCCATCCCCAATCGGAATTTGTAAACAGCCTGTACCAGCAATACTGCAACCGCGGCGGCCTCAGTAAAAAACAACTCGAAGGCTTGCACAGCAAGGCCGTTAAGGCAAACAGCATTTCACAAGGCAAACTGGCTACACTGGAAGCCATCATAAAAAAGAAACCCACAAGGGAAAGAACCCCGGCATCAAAGCAAACAGCCGCACCGCTAAAGGACGAAGCCACCGGTAAAGCACTTTCAGCTATTCTTGCAAAGTACCCGATGCATAAAAGGATATTATTCCTGCAATCGAAATACGAGAACAATGAAAATATCTCTGCAACCGAAATTGCAGAGATAGAAAAATTTAAGAAGCTGCTGCTGAAATGATCCTTAGTTTACTTTAAAGATATTATTGCTTTCGTCCGCATCCATGTAAATGCCGCCATTCAATTTTACAGTCGCCGGTTTTTTACTTGCAGAGATACTTACTGTTACTTGTTTTTGATTTGCCTGCCAAATCGCCGGCGTTTGATGAAATGTTTCACTGCTTCCATCTGCATAGGTTGCTATGATATTGACCGGGGCTGCCATGCCGCCGATGTTATTAATGGTTACAGCATAGCCATTCCCTTTTTTTGCCACATTGGTCACGGCATAATCGATGTAGTTATTGCTGAAGAACCAGTTGCTCCAGAACCAATCCATATTCTTTTTGGTAACATCATTGAATGTATAAAAGAAGTCCCAGGGTATCGGGTGTTTTCCATGCCAGCGGTCCATGTACTCGTGCAGGCATTTTTTAAAAAGGTCATCGCCTAACATATCTTTTGCAGCCAGGTAGCCCAACGCTGCTTTTCCATATTCGTTATTACCAAAGCCGCCGCCACGCAATGCATCACCGGGCGTGATGATGGGAATGTCCTGGTCTGCCGAAGTGCTGTTGATCCATCCCGCAACACGGAATTGCCTGAACAGTTCTTCTGCTTTTTCGGCACCCAGGTCTGCCGTGCCTATTAATAATTCAAACGTGGTGGCCCATCCTTCATCCATAGATCCATACCTTGTTTCATTGATGCCCATATAGAAAGGCATATACGTATGTGCTATTTCATGCTCTGCTACAAATCTTGAGAAGGTTGTGTCTTCATAGGTTTCATCATTGGCCATCATGGGATATTCCATGCCTGCATAGCCCTGGAAAACGGTGGTTTTTTCATAAGGATAAGGAATACCAGGCCAGTTATGCGATAACCAGTCGAGTGAATGCCTTGCATATTGGGCTACGCTGTGATAATCTTTTGCTGTATCGTTATAGGCAGCCTGCGCACTTGCTCTTCTGCCCGTTGCATCATCAACCACCACGCTGCAACCATCCCAGACAAAATGATCGCTTATGCCAAATGCCATATCCGGAATATCGGTTGCTTTGAATTGCCAGCTGTTTACCGCATTTTGTGTGGTTACTTTTTTGCCCAGTACATCTTCTTTGCTGGCAATGCGTACGGTGGCATCAGAAGTGAATGACTGATTGAAGCGCTGCAATATTGTTGGCTGCAAAAGTTTTTCCGGCTGTTGTAAAGTTCCTGTGCCCCAGACAATATAGTTTTTCGGAACATTTACGGTCACATCGTAATCGTTGAAGTCGCTGTAAAATTCATGGTCATCCATAAAAGGCATCCTGTCCCATCCGTTGTAATCATCAAACACGGCCACACGTGGATAGAAGTAGGCAAGAAAATAAGTGGTGGAATCGATCATGCCTTCCCGGCCGCTTTCCAGGGATATTTCATAATGCCATTCAAAACCTAATTGAACAGACTGGTTGGGCGCCAATGGTTTTGGCAGGCGAAGCGGTTGCGATGTAAAACTGAACGGGTTGTCCTGCCAGTTTATTTTTTTCCCATCAACAGTTACGGCATCAATGTGAACACCTGAAGTAAGATAATCAGCCTGTGCGCCGCCATTACGCGGAGCACCTGGTTTATGTATGTTCAGTAAAAGTTTGATGACCGGGTTTCGTAATGTATCGGGGGCATTATTAAAATATGTGATGGTTTCTGTTCCTTTAATATTACGGTCGGGCGGCATTGCCGAGATGGTAATATTATAGATACCCCGGTTTTGCCAGTAATTTTTTCCAGGCCTGCCATCCAGCGACCGGGTGCCTTTTTTATAAGCCGCCTTAACATCACGGGGCATATAAAGGCTTTGCCCCTGGCTTACTGTGAAAGAAAACAGAACAATTGCAGATAAAATGATTTTTTTCATGACATTTACTTTTATCGGAGTAAGATAAAAGTATCTGCGCTGGATATATTTATTTTTTTGATGAAAGGCAGGCGGGGCGTTTTATTGGTAGGATTTATTCCGTACAAAGAAAAGCCCGTTGCTGTTGCAACAGCAACGGGCTTTTCCTATTTAATGGCTAACTTAATTATTTACGATCCTAATCGGGCCATTGCCCATTACTTCTTTCTGTTTTGCCAGGAAGTCGGTGTTGGAAATTTTCTTTCCCTTTGCCGGAACTTTCAGGTTTTTCCTGTCAATTTTTTTATCAAGAAGCTTTGCAGTAAAAACAATTTCTCCCTTGTTTGCATCAACGCCCAGTATCATACCGGGCAGGCCGTTGAACTGCTCGGGCCCCGAGGCCACGGGAATCTCTTCACTGTACCAGGCCACAATGTCGCTGCCACGGGCGGTTTTCCCGGTTGCCTTTTTGCAGGTATAACCAAGGATCGTCTTTGTTTCACCCTCTTCCAGTTTCCAGGAAAGGTTCCGTATGGAATCCTCTACTAAGTAGAGGTCATCCATCAGTTCTCTTATTTCAACGGATCTTTGTGTGTTGAAATTCCGGTAGTACTGGTTTTCGCCGCTGCCGCCCATGCGTATCACCACCCCGCCGTTGTTTTGTTCAGTCATATCGGGTTCCTCTTCCACCGATTTAAACAGGCTTTGATTATCGGCAAAGAGCAATTCAAATTTTGTGGTGCGATACTGAGAGATCATAGACCGCAGTTGCTGGTTCTCTTCGGGAATGCGGCGATACATGTCAACCGTTTGTTCGTACGTGATCTTTCCTTCCTTTACCTGGGCGCCGGCTGTTTGCAAAAGCAGGAATAAAATAAATACCGATAATGCTTTTTTCATGACGTATGATTTTTTGTTTTTAATGATGAATTTTGATGAAACAAAACTATCCGAATGATCCTCCAAAGCAGGTTAAGCAGCCTTTCTTTAAGGTTAATTAAGGTTAATGAACCGGAAAATGTATTTGTTTAACAAGTAGCTTTGTTGCCTGATGAATAAACTACGCACCGCCCGGTTATTGATGGCAGCAACCATTTTGCTCATCATTGCCTTCCAGGGTTACTGGATGCGGAAACTGTATATAGAAGAGAGGGATAATTTTAAAAAAACAACCGATGTCATTTTCCGGGATGCGATGTACCGCCTGCAGCTGCAGCGGCTTGCCGGGGATACGCTGGCATTGCGGGGAGAGTTGAATGATAACCTGTTCATGGCCGACTTCATCAGCAGCGTGGAAAAAATAAAAGGAGGCGACAGCCTGAAACAAAAGCTGGTGATATCCATGGACAGCCATACGGAAAAGATTGCCTCAACGGAAGAGCGGAGCAAAAAAAATGACCGCGACACGGTTGTATATGTTTCATCAAAACATGATGATATCCCCCCGCCCTTTGTGGGCCAGATGCTGTTGCGGAATAAGAACCTTTCAGATTCCATTCCCCTAAAAGCCGTAGATTCTATTTACAGCGCCTTGCTGTCAAAAGAAGGGATCAATGTCAGTTTCAATATTGTCAGAACATACCCTACCATGATTGCATCTGACTCAGGCGAAGTAAAAAAATTCACCATCAAAATTGACGAACCCAAGGGGGCTTTTGCCACCAAGCGGGTACCGGTTGGATTGCTGAACCCTGTTTTTTACCGGGCAGAGTTTACCGACCCCGGCTTTTATGTGTTTAAAAAAATAAGCATGCAGCTATTTTTGTCTGCCTTGCTGATCGCACTTACCATACTTTCTTTTGTTTTTATCTACCGGAGTTTACTGGCACAAAAAAGACTGACCGATATAAAAAACGAATTCATCGGAAACATCACCCACGAACTAAAAACACCGATCGCCACCGTAAGCGTTGCCATAGAAGCGATGAAGAATTTCAACGCACTGCAAAGCCCGGAACGAACAAAAGAATATTTAGGCATTGCCGGGCTGGAACTGAACCGTCTTTCTCTTCTGGTGGATAAGGTACTCCGCCTTTCCATGTTTGAGAAACAACAACTGGAATTGAAATACGAATGGTTCGACCTGAAGGGCCTGGTAAAAGAAGTAACCGATTCCATGCAGCTGCAGTTTGAAAAATCAGGCGCTTCTGTAAAACTCGATTTTGCCGGAGAAGATTTTTCCCTGATGGCCGACCGCATGCACATCAGCAGTGTATTGTATAACCTGTTCGACAATGCACTAAAATACAGTAAGGGAAACCCCGTGATTGAAATAAATGTAGATGCAGGCGAAAATGAAATGAAGTTATCGGTAAAAGACAACGGCATTGGTATCCCGGCAGCGTACAAAGAAAAAATATTCGATAAATTTTTCCGGGTACCGCACGGCGATAAGCACAATGTAAAAGGCTATGGCCTCGGCCTCAGCTATGTGGCGCATATCATTGCCGAACACAAGGGCCAGGTAAATGTAGAAAGCGAAGAAGGCAAAGGCACCACATTCATCATTAAACTACCCAAAGAAAATGGCAACAGTTAAGATATTATATGTAGAAGACGAGCTGTTCCTGGGAAAGATCGTAAAAGAAAGCCTGGAGAGCCGCTCTTACAACGTGATCATGGAGGCGGATGGCGATAAGGCACTCCCGTTGTTTGTACAGCACCGGCCTGACATCTGCGTGCTGGATGTAATGTTGCCTAACAAAGACGGCTTTGCCATTGCCGAAGAGATACGGAATGTGGATAGAGAAGTGCCTATTATTTTTCTTACTGCTAAAACACAAACCGAAGACCTGGTGAAAGGGTTTAAGACCGGCGGCAATGATTACATACGCAAGCCATTCAGCATGGAAGAGCTGATCGTTCGTATTGAGAATGCGCTGCGTTTCCGGACCGGCGAAAAAAAGCCAGACGATAAAAAAGACATCGTCAAGATCGGCAAGTACACGTTTCACATGAATCACCAGGTACTGAAGAACAACGGTGATGAACGGAAACTTTCATTCCGGGAAAGCGAATTGCTGAAAGTACTGTATGAGAACCGGGATAAAATTGTTGACCGCCGCGATATACTGAACCTGCTCTGGGGCAGCGATAATTTTTTTAACTCCCGCAACCTGGATGTGTATATCACCAAACTGCGCAGTTATTTAAAGAGCGATGCCAGACTCGAGATCATCACCATTAAAGGGATCGGCTACCGTTTTGTGGTGGAATAAGAATTATAGATTAACTGAACATCGCATTCATTGCCATGCCAAATGGAAAATTCAGCAGGTATAGCAGTTACCCAAACGTCGGCTACTCTTTCACAAACACCTGCGCCCCATCATTATTTTTTAAGAACAGAACGGTTCTGTTTTTATTGAGGTAAACGATCTTCCGAACTTCGCCCCTTAAATTAAAACCCGACCTGGTTGCCGGTACCGGATCAAACCCTCCCCTGCCATTTCCTTTCATCATCAAAACGGCCATGGCATCATAATTACCGGTTCCCACGTCTGCATCGTTGTTATTACCACATACCAGCAGGTCTTTTATTCCGTCTTTGTCAAGGTCTTCAAAAAGCACATCATTGATGGTAGACATCTGTGCCATTTCCGGAAAAGGGTTAAAGCGGAACTTTCCGTTTCCTTCATTCATTAAAATACCGGAAGCAAAACTGGTAGTTTTATAAATATCCATTCCCTGTTTCTGCTGGTTGCTGAAAAGGTCATCCATAGTTTGCCCGGAATACATCCGGTAGCGGTAATATTTTTTCCGGAACATGGGCATCTGGTCAATCAACTGATCGCGGTGGTACATCGGGTAACACTTTCCCTGTATATAATAACCCAGTACCGCATCATAACTTCCGTTGTTATCAAAATCCTTTGCATAGATGGTACAGGGTTCATCAATGCCTGCATGGATTATTGAATTCAACCCGCGGTTACCCACGATGATATCCGGCTTACCATCATTATTCACGTCTTCCAGCTTAATGCAGTTCCACCAGCCGGTCAGTTCTTTCAGCGGGATATTCCTTTCGCTGCTATTTACAGCGATGCTTACCTGTTGATCCATATTCACAAAATTTCCGTTTTGCCATTTGAAGATCATCACAGGCATCCATTCGCCGGCAATGATGAGCTCGTTTATGTTATCCCCGTCAATGTCGCCCCAGGCCGCCGCATTCACAATGCCGGATAGTGTAAGCCCCGGGGCATAGCTGTCTGTAACATCTTTAAAAACCCCGTGATCATTTTGCAACAGCATATTTTTATCGTGTTGGGGGAATTTACCCGGTAAAACAGCGCCCCCTACAAAAAGATCTGTTTGTCCATCATTGTTGAAATCAAGTGCTATCACACAAGAGCCGTTATAATTTTCTTTAGGCAGGGCCTTTTCCGATCTTATAAAATTTCCTTTTCCGTCATTGATGTATATACGATCCTGGTAATCGGGGTTGCCTGCTTCAAACTCACCACCGCCGCTTACCACGTACAGGTCCATATCGCCATCGCCGTCTGCATCAAAGAAGACGGCGCCCCCGTCTTCGTACTTTTTATCAGCTGCAAAAGCGACCTGCTTTTTTTCTGTAAAACGGCCATCGGCATTCTGCAGCATCAGTTTGCTTTCACTGCCTGAGGCCCCACCTATAAAAATATCTTCCAGCTTATCGCCATTTACATCAGCTTTTGCATAATAAGGACCTTTACGGCTGCATTTATAAGGGAGGAGAGGTTCCCTTTTAAAATCTATATAATCGTTTTCGGTATGTGTATAGCTGATTTTTTTTTGGTTAGTGGTTTCTGTAAAAAGCGGGAGCGGTTTCTTTTGGTCGGGCATGGCTTTTATGGCATCCGATTCAAAAATATCCAGCACCTGGCCGGTTGTTATATTGCTCAATGTGATCTGCTTTCCGGATAAAAAACGGATATCAACATGGGGTATGATGGTAGCTTTGCCTGTTCCAAAATGAAGCACGTGTTCCATGGTTGATAAATAACCCCGTTGCGGATCATAATGTTTTACCTGCAGGTTGCCTGCGTCATCACTTAGTTTTACAGTGACGCCATATACCTCCCGTTTTTTTTCTTTATTACTGAAGAAACGGAACCGGAGATAGGATGATGCATTTATTTCGGTGGTATTATTTCTCATGATGAAAGCTTCGTCATCCATGTTATTCACAACCAGGTCAAGGTCGCCATCGTTATCAAGATCTGCATACGCAGCGCCGTGTGAAAAAGAAGGGGCGGCATCACTCCATGCAGAGCTTACATCATCAAAATGAAGCGTGCCGTTATTATGGTAGAAATAATTTTTGACCCGTGTTTGGGGTATCAGTTTGAACCAGTCATCAAGGCTTACAGACTGGCCACGGGCCAATAGGTTCTTTATGGAATCGAATACATATTCCTTATAATCCCAATCAGTCACATCCCGTTTATAACCGTTTGTGATGAATACATCATTCCTTCCGTCGTTGTCATAATCAGCAATGAGGGGTGCCCAGCTCCATTCGGTTTGTGCCATGCCGCTGTACCAGGCGATATCACTGTAATGACCGTTGCCATTATTGATCTGTACACAATTGTGGGGGTACTGGTAATACAGGCCCAGTTGTTCCATGAGTTGAAATTTGTCGTAATTCATATTGAGTACAAACAATTGTTTTTGCCTGACCGGGTCTTCCGAAGCCATATCCAGGTTGAAAACATCTTCCAGCCCGTCATTATTGAGGTCATTGATGTCCATTCCCATGGAAAAAAAACTGGTATGATTAAAATATCCGGCCAGGCTTTCACTAAAACCTCTCTTGCCATTATTAATGAACAGGTAATCGGGTTTATTAAAATCATTGGTTACATAAATGTCGGGCCACCCGTCCCCATTAAAATCATAAATGGCAGCACTCAGGCCGTATGCATTATGGGTAAGCAAACCGGTTTGTTTGGTAACGTCCACGAAATGATTATTCTTGTTTTCATAAAGCCGGTTGCTGACCCGCGCTGTCGTGGTATCATCAATCCGAACAGGTTTCCCATCAACCATCTTTGCATTTACCTGGGTTATGTAAGCAAAGTCACGTGGATGATTCACAAAGAACAGGTCCATATCCCCATCACCGTCGTAATCAAAAAAATATCCCTGCAAAGAATAACTGTCATCATCCAGTCCGTATTCTTTGGCCCTGTCGGTAAAAGTACCGTTGCCATTATTGATATAAAGTACCTTTTTCCCATATTCATTATCAAGGGGGTTTGATTTGCAAACAAGGATATCGAGGAACCCATCGTTGTTTATGTCGAACATATTTACGCCGGTGGCCATTTGCCCTTTTACTCCAGCCACTCCTGCCTGTTCTGTAATGTCTTTGAATTTAAAATTTCCCAGGTTCAGGTAAAGTTTACATTCTCCAAGAGTGGATGAAAAATACAGGTCGGGCAGGCCATCGTTGTTGATATCTCCTACCGCAACCCCGTTCCCGTTGTAGAGATGCTGGTAGTTGAAATAATAGATATCAGCTGTTTCTATGATGTCATTCCGGAAGTGTATACCGGTTTGGCTGGCAGGTAAATTGGTAAATGTTTTTTGGGGTCCTTGTGCCTGTACAATGGCAATACCCAGGCAAAAAAACACCACTAGTAAGCAGCCCTTATTTTTAATCATGTAATATTATTTTAAATTGCCTTTTTCAAATACCGACAATACATAATTACCTACCTGCTTCCCCTGGTCTATACTGATACGGGCTGTTTCGGGGTAATGAATACCGCCATATACCCGGCTCATAGTAGCCTCAAGCGATGCCGCGTAAAACGAACTGAAGCTGCGGGGTTTGTTTCCAAAAGGAATTTCTGTTTCATCTGTAAATTCAAAATTATCTCCCAGTAACCGGGTAAGAACGGTAGCTGCTGCATTGGATATCACGGCATGGCCACTGGTGAATTCCGGAAATGGCGGTGTTTGAATAAAGGGTTTCCACTTTTGATCAACATATTGATTAAGAATCGTAATTGGTCGCACCAGGTCGGTCTTGAATTTCTCGGCCCAGCAGGCGATGAACCCGTCAAACAATGCGATTGATGTGAGTGCATAGACATAGGAAGAACGCGTAACAGACTCTCCTCTTTTTTTACAAGCCTGTTGAGCGATCATGATCCAATGTCCACCGGGAGAAATCTTGTGGATATAATAAGTAAGGTGACCTTCTGTAACCGTTACATTTGGATTGTCATCCCAGTACCTGGCAGTGGCCTTACGGGAGCTGTCAAGATCTTTACCAATATGATACACTTCCATCATTGTTTTATAAAAAACAGATTTTTTTGATAAACTAAACTGCAATTTTTCTTTGGGTGAAAACTGTAATGGAGATCTGAGTGTCATCGGCCTGATCGTATCCCAATGTGGCTCCATTGCCTGGCCATATTCTTCAGGCGTTGGTTGCCAGGTGCCCTTTATTTTTGACAACACAAAACGGCTGAGCCCCCTTGAAAGTAGGTAGTTGTCTTTTTTTGTCCAGGCGATGATACTGTCTGCAACGCTGTGACCGTACTGGATGGAATTTTTAACAACAGAAGGATCGGTATGTGCATTAAGGGAATCAGTAAAGGCCTTTCGCCAATCTTCAATCTTATATTCAGAACCCACAAGACTTTGTGCAACATAAGAAAAAGCGATACCAGCGGCTATGAAATTATCTATGGCTTGTTGCGGTAAAGCTGGAATATTATTAAGCCCGTTCAATTTGCCAGACATAGAAGGAAGGGCCGGGTCATCGTGCCTGATGCATTCATAAAAAGCAATATTGGGATACGCATAAATGCGGCTGGCAACAGGCGGCGTAAAAAGATCATCCATTACCGTATTTACCAAAAGGGTATTCAACTGATGAAGCGTTTCTGCCTTGTTTTGTGCGGAAGCCGGAAACACATTAATAACTAAAAGGGAAAAGATTAAAAGGCAGATTCTTTTTAGGTATGGTATTGTATTCATAATTACAACTGAGTTTTGGCAATACCATCAAATTTAAAAAAAAAACAACGCCTTGGGGAATATAAAAATTAAAAAAGGATTAAATAAAGATTATTGCCCATTTGTGAGAGACTGAAGAGTAAAAATCAGTGAATTTCTTAATGGGGTAATGTAGCCTCTTCCTTTTTCAGTTGCCTGTCAAATACAAAGGTACCCAGAGGAATGATGGCTGCCGCAAAAGCTTTTGCAAACCAGCCAAATCCTTTTTTAAGATCTCCCATCACCTCAAATGCAAACCATAAGAACGTGATGAACAAGGCACCGTGTATCCAGCCACATATCTTAACCGCTTCCGGGGTATCATAAAAATATTTCAGAGGCATGGCTATCCCCAATAAAACCAGAAATGAAACACCTTCTGCAATGCCAATCATACGAAAGCGGCGCAGTAATCTTTTTGAAGCCTGTTCTTTCATCGGTACGAAATGAGTTTAATAATTAACAACCTGTTCAACGATGGAGGCCGGTATCTCTCTCCATTCGTATTGCTGGTTACGCAACTGGGGTTCAAAGCCCGCTTCCTTTATAGCAGCCTGGATCGACTTACTGGTAAAACGATGAGGAGCACCCGCGGCACTCACTACATTCTCTTCAATCATGATGCTGCCAAAATCGTTAGCGCCTCCATGCAGGCAGGTTTGTGCTACTTGTTTTCCAACGGTAAGCCAGCTTGCCTGTATGTTCAATATGTTGGGAAGCATGATGCGGCTGATGGCAATCATGCGTATGTATTCTTCCGCAGTGGTTAGGTTGTGAACGCCTCTTATTTTTGCCAGCAAGGTATCCACGTCCTGGAAGGTCCAGGGTATGAAAGCCAGGAATCCTTTAGCTGTTGCCGGTTTTCGGCTTTGCACTTCTCTTAGTTTTACCAAATGTTCAAACCGTTCTCTCAGGGTCTCCACGTGTCCAAACATCATGGTGGCAGACGTAGTGATGTTCAGTTTATGCGCCTCATGCATAATGTCCAGCCATTCCTGTGCGCCGCATTTCCCTTTGCTGATCAGCCGCCGTACCCGGTCGGTTAATATTTCGGCACCGGCGCCGGGCAGACTGTCCATGCCGGCTTCTTTCAATGCAATCAATACTTCCAGGTGTGTGCTTTTTTCAAGTTTGGTGATGTGCGCTACTTCCGGCGGGCCAAGCGTGTGCAATTTAATATTCGGGTAAAGCGATTTTAATTCCCTGAACAGGTTCACATAAAAGCTAAGCCCCAGTTCGGGATGATGGCCACCCTGCAGCAAAAGCTGGTCGCCGCCATACTTAATGGTCTCTTCGATCTTTGCCTTATAAGTTTCAATATCGGTGATGTATGCTTCTGCATGCCCGGGTATGCGGTAAAAATTACAAAACTTGCAGTTGGCAATACATACGTTGGTAGTGTTTACATTTCGATCTATCTGCCACGTAACTTTTCCATGGGGCACCTGCTTTTTCCGTAATTCATCGGCTACAAACATCAGTTCGGCCAAAGCAGCATTTTCAAACAGAAACATGCCTTCTTCTTCAGTCAGAAACCCAAAAGCAAGGGCTTTCTGGTACAGGTCATTTACATTCATATATCCCGGTTGTGTAATAATCTGCAAAAGTACATCCATTAGGTTGTAAATTCGAAAAAGCTGTATGAGAAAGCTCTGCCACCTTGCGCTATTTTTTTTGCTGTTTCCCGCTGCCCAGGCGCAGGAGATATTACCACAGGCTGAAGCAAAGTTCATTACAAGTTTTCCCTTTCATCAGTTCAGTGGCGGTGTAATGGTCATCCACGCAAAGTTTGGAAATATACCCGACAGCCTGAATTTTATACTGGATACCGGGAGTGGCGGTATTTCACTCGACTCTGCCACCTGTGAAGAATTCAAGATCCCCATCAAGGCAACAGACACCACCATTACCGGCATCGGGGGTGTACGAAAAGTATCTTTTGCGTTCGACAGACCACTCCAGTTACCCGGCCTGCGGGTGGAGCACCTTAATTTTCACGTAAACGACTACGAGGTATTAAGCAGTGTTTATGGCGAAAAGGTAGATGGCATCATTGGCTACAGTTTCTTCAGCCGATACATAGTAAAGATCAATTTCGACAGCAGCATGATCGAGGTATACAGCCCGGGCAAGATCAGTTATCCCCGGGAAGGAACCTTGCTGCACCCCGCATTTACGAACCTGCCCATCCAATGGCTAAACATAAAAGACAGAAGAAAACTAGGGTTCAATTATTATTTTGATACCGGCGCCGGCCTTTGCCTTTTGCTGAGCGAAGATTTTGCAAAAGACAGCGGCATCCTTCTCTCAAAGCGTAAGCCGGTTGTAACACAGGCAGAGGGCCTGGGCGGCAAATTACAGATGCGGCTTACGCTGATTAAAGAGCTGCGGATAGGACCCTATAAATTCAGGCAGGTACCCACCTATCTTTATAAAGACGATTATAATGTAACCTCCTATCCATTTACCGGCGGCTTGCTGGGAAATGATCTGCTGCGCAGGTTCAACATGATAATTAATTATCCCAACCGGGAAATACACTTATCACCCAACACCCATTTTGAGGAAAACTTTGATTATGCTTACACCGGGCTGGGTATTTACTTAGTCAACGGGAAGATCATGGTAGAAGATGTGATAGCAGATTCCCCGGCAGATAAAGCCAGGTTTAACGTGAACGATGAAGTACTTGCTGTGGACAGAAATTTTTCCTTGAATATGCAGGTATATAAAGCCATTCTGCAACGGCCCAATGAATCTATAAAAGTACTGGTACGAAGAGAGAATGGCGAGTTGAAAGAATTAACCATAAATACCGTTCGTATCCGTTAAACAGCCTCCTTGTTTTATTCTCCCCTCCGTACATTTGCAGCATGATACAATTTGACAGATTCGGTCTTGATAACGGACTCATCGTTTTGGTTCACCAGGACAAAAGCACCCCCATGGCCGTGGTAAACGTGCTGTATGATGTGGGCGCCCGGGATGAAGACCCCGGCAAGACCGGCTTTGCTCATTTATTTGAGCACCTGATGTTTGGCGGAAGCATAAATATTCCTGTGTATGATGAACCGCTTCAGCTTGCCGGCGGAGAAAACAATGCATTTACCACCAATGATCTTACTAATTACTATTGCCAGTTACCGGCCGAGAATTTAGAAACCGCTTTTTGGTTGGAGAGCGACCGCATGCTGTCGCTGGCATTCAGTAAAAAAAGCCTGGATGTGCAGCGCAAAGTTGTGTGTGAAGAATTCAAAGAACACTACATCAATAAACCATACGGCGATGTGTGGCATAAAATGAGAGAGCTGGCTTACACTACGCACCCCTATCGCTGGATGACGATCGGCAAAGAATTAAGCCATGTTGAAAATGCCACGCTGAATGATGTGCGGTCTTTTTTCAATAAACACTACAATCCATCCAATGCCATCCTGGTTGTAGCTGGCAATGTTTCCGCAGAAGAAGTAAAACGGCTGGCTGAAAAATGGTTTGGCCCCATCCCTGCAGGTGAAAAATATAACCGCAACCTGCCTGCCGAACCAAAACAAACGGCGCCCAGGGCTGAAACCGTTCGTGCAAATGTTCCATTGGATGCATTATATAAGTGCTGGCATATTTATCCCCGTACCGATAAAAGGTATTATACCACCGACCTGATCACCGAGATATTGAGTGGCGGCGGTTCATCCAGGTTATATCAATCATTGGTAAAAGAAAAACAACTGTTCAGCAATATTGAGTGCTATCATTTGGGAAGTACGGATGCCGGACTGTTAACCATTGAAGGAAAACTGGTGAAGGGAGTGAAAATGGAAACAGCCGAAGCGGCCATAAAAGAAGAACTGGTAAAGCTTCAGCAGGAAGGCATCAGCCAGCGGGAACTGGATAAGGTGAAGAACAAAACAGAAAGTATGATCGCTTTTGAAGACATGAGCATAACAAGCCGGGCAGCCAGCCTGGCCATTTATGAATTGCTGGGCGATGCCAACCTGATCAATACCGAACTGGACCGCTACCGGGCAGTAACCGCCGAAGAGATACAGGAAGAAAGTAAAATAATTTTTGACGAAAAGAATTCTAATACACTGTATTATTATTCCAACAACTGAACTAAATGAACAGAACCGAAGCGCCGCATATAAAAGATGCCATTGAATTTGACCTGAAGCTGAAACCCTATGAGCCCTTTACCCTGGATAACGGCATACCGGTTTATGCGGTGGATGCAGGAGCCCAGGAAGTGTTGCAGCTGGAGCTGGTATTCTATGCCGGCAACTGGTTTGAACAGCAGAAATCCGTTGCATCCGCCACCAACTACCTGCTGAAGAACGGCACAAAGAATAAAACCGCTTTCCAGTTGAACGAAGAGTTTGAATATTTTGGCGCTTACTGCAACCGGGCCTGCTATAATGAAACAGCTGTTGTGTCGCTTTCTTCTTTAAGCAAACATTTACCAGCCCTGTTACCCATTATCAGGGAGATGATCACCGATTCTGTTTTCAGTGATGCAGAACTGGACATCTATAAACAGAACAGCAAACAACGGCTGGCGGTTAATTTAAAAAAGAGTGATTTTGTTGCAGCCCGTCTTTCGGATGCCTGCCTGTACGGAGAAAATCACCCTTATGGAAAATATACAAACGCGGAAGACCTGGATGCGCTGAACAGTTCTTTGCTCAAAGAATATTTCAAACAATATTACCTGAATGGTCATTGCGTGATGTTTGTGAGCGGTAAACTGCCGGGCGATCTGCAACAGCAACTGAACAGGTCATTCGGCGATCTTAACATCAAAGCTTTTGATAACAGACTCCCGGTTATTGAGGCGTTGCCGGCGGCAGAAAAGAAATACCGGATCCAAAATGATCCCGACGGGGTGCAGGGTGCCATCCGTATTGCAAGGCCCTTTCCCAACAGGCATCATCCCGACTTTATGAAAGTGATGGTATTGAATACGGTACTCGGCGGCTTTTTCGGCAGCAGGCTTATGGCCAACATACGGGAAGACAAAGGATACACATACGGCATACATAGTTACGTGCAGAACCACATCCGGCAGTCGGCCTGGGTGATCAGCACAGAAGCAGGCAGGGACGTTTGCGAATCCACCATCGAAGAAGTGTATAAAGAAATGAAGAAGCTGCGTAAAGAAAATATTGATGCCGACGAATTGCTGCTTGTTCGCAATTACCTGGTAGGAACCATACTCGGCGACCTGGATGGACCGTTTCACATCATGGGCCGCTGGAAGAACCTGGTGCTGAATAATCTTGCAGAATCTTATTTTTATGATTCGGTAAAGACTATCAAAACAATTTCGGCAGAAGAATTAAAAGAACTTGCAAATAAATACCTGGTGCCGGAAGATTTTTATGAATTAGTTGTAATTTAAATTATGCAGAAGTGGTTTATTAAGATACTTGTTTGTTCGGTGAATGTATTCGTGCTGGCGTATATATTACCCGGTATCTGGATCGTTGATTTTTTTACAGCGATCATTGTAGCGGTCATTCTCTCGTTGCTGGATGCTTTTGTAAAACCCTTGCTTGTTCTGTTTACGCTGCCCGCCACGATCGTAACGCTGGGCCTGTTCCTGTTTGTGATAAATGCCGGCATCATACTGCTGGATGCCTATTTTGTTCACGGGTTTAAGGTGGACAGCTTCTGGCATGCCCTGTTATTTGGGGCCCTGCTTTCGTTCTTTAATTCCCTGGTGCATAAAAAAGCATTTCCCGATCCGAAAAAGAACCAGGAAGAATAAGGGTTACTGAATGATCATATTAAAACGCCTTGCCTGTTCTTTAATGATTTTTTCAACTTCTGTTTCTAAAGTGGCCGTATTGTTCTTTTCAGCATTCCTTTTTCTTTCTATGGTAATATATGCCTCACGTTGTTTACTCACTGTTTCAATCTGTTTCTGAATAGTACTGCGTTCTTCCTTCTTAACAGCAATGATTTTTTTAAGCTCTTCGGTGCTTTTAGTTTTCAGACTGTCTGGCAGGGTTTTCTTATCCAGCTTTCTTAAAAACTCTTCGCTGTCTGCCAAACCATCCCTATCCACCAGGTCCCAGCTTTCATTTTTATAAAGATTAGCCTTACTCTTTACTGCAACCCGTTCCAATGCCTGTTTTTTCCCGGCAGCGTAGTTTAACTGATCTACATTTGCCTGCATGGTTTTATTGGATACACCGGCATATCCATATGCTATGTAGGTTCCGTTAAGTTTTTCATTCAATGTAAAAAGCGTACTGTCATAAGGGGTCGGTATCTCTTCAATCTTTTGGTTTTGGTCGATAACTGTAAAACTTCCATTGCCACATTCGCTGTTGAGGTTCCAATGTTCCTGGATACCCTGCATCCGGGAGCCACAATAAATGCTGTTAACGATCACACCTTTACTTTTGGCTTCGTTGCAGGCTTTGGTATAATGCAGGTCTCCTTGTAAAAAATCTTCATTACCGGCAATGAAGATCACTTTGTAGTTTTCGGGCGACTGATCCCATTTGAGGTCTTTTAAAGAAGTATAGATAACCTGGCCGCAATATTCATCACCACCATTGGTGGTAAGGCTAAAAAGTGTTTTTGACAACTGGTCCAGGTCGGTAGTAAAACCCGATAATTGTTTTACATAACCGGCAGCCTGGTCGTTGGTAGACCTGCCATATTCATACAGGGCAATTTCTATCTGCGGTGCCTGGTTATTACATTGTGCCCTGCCCATAACGTTGACCATATTCCAGAGTTGTGCTTTGGCCTGTTCAATCAGGCCATCCATACTGCCGCTTACATCAAGCAGGATGGCTGCCTGTATTTTTCGCTGTGCCGGAGGATTATATCCAGCAGCATTCTTCAAACCTTTTTTTTCTGCAGCCGGTTTACCGGAAGTATATGTAAAGGAAAGAACAAAGAAAATGGCCGATACAGCCAGTATCAAAGCAGCAGGTTTTACGAGTTGTTTCATAAATGATAGTTTCGTTGTTAGATGCACCGGCATGATTCATTGCATATAATATGTAAGGGAAAGAACCTCTTTATATTTGGTTTAACATTTCGGCACCCGGCTTTAAATTAATAAAGCAATTTGGCAAGCTTCCATAACATCTGCTAACTTTACCAACAATTTACCAGATACCGCACTATGCAATTTGACAGAAAAAATTTAAGTAACGAAGGGCTTGTTTCCATGTATAAGAAACTGTTATTGCCCCGGATGATTGAAGAGAAAATGCTGGTATTACTCAGGCAGGGGAAGATCAGCAAGTGGTTCAGCGGCATCGGGCAGGAAGCCATTGCGGTGGGTGCCACATTGGCTTTACAGAAAGACGAATGGATCATGCCGCTTCATCGGAACCTGGGTGTGTTCACTTCCCGTAATATGCCATTGAGTAAATTATTCATGCAGTGGCAGGGGAATAAGGAAGGCTACAGTAAAGGAAGGGAACGAAGTTTTCACTTTGGAACGAGGGAACATCATATCTGCGGCATGATATCACACCTGGGCCCGCAACTGGCCATTGCCGATGGGGTGGCCCTGGCTTATAAACTGGGGAATAAACAAAAGGCGTCTATTGCATTTACGGGAGACGGGGGAACCAGTGAAGGCGATTTTCATGAAGCATTGAATACAGCCGCTGTGTGGGACCTACCCGTGATCTTCATTATTGAAAATAACGGGTACGGATTAAGCACCCCGGTAAATGAACAGTACCGCTGTAAAAATTTAGTGGATAAAGCAGCGGGTTATGGAATAGAAGGCGTACAGATCGACGGCAACAATATCTTATCTGTTCTGGATACCATCAAAGGGGTACGTGAATACTGCATTAAAAACCAAAGACCATATTTGATCGAGTGCATGACCTTCCGCATGCGTGGCCACGAAGAAGCCAGCGGTACCAAGTATGTGCCTAAAGAATTGTTTGAACAATGGGAGAGGAAAGATCCTGTAAAAAATTATGAACAATATCTCTTCGATGAGAACATTTTAACGGTAACAAAGATCGATGCAATAAAAAATGAGATCAAAGCATACATTGAAACAGAATTGAGCATTGCGTACAATGCAAAGGCGCTTGTGCCGGATGCAGAAGAAGAGATCAATGATGTTTACGCACCCAACCACAAACTACCAACCACAAACTACCAACCACAAACAGGTCCTGATAAGCGTTTTGTCGACGGCATCAAAGAAGCACTGCATCAATCCATGCAAAAACATCTCAACCTCATCTTGATGGGACAGGACATTGCAGAATATGGAGGCGCTTTTAAAATTACCGAAGGGTTTGTGCAGGAGTTCGGAAAAGAAAGAGTACGTAATACACCATTGTGTGAGAGCGCCATAGTTGGTACTGCATTGGGGTTAAGTTTAGAAGGATATAAAGCTATGATGGAAATGCAGTTTGCCGATTTTGTTACCGTAGGCTTTAACCAGATCATCAATAACCTGGCAAAGATCTATTACCGCTGGGGGCAGAATGCTGATGTGGTGATACGCATGCCAACCGGTGGCGGCGTGGGCGCCGGACCTTTTCATTCGCAAAGCAACGAAGCATGGTTTACACATACGCCCGGATTGAAAGTTGTTTACCCCAGTACTCCTGCTGATGCAAAAGGATTACTTATTGCAGCCATTAATGATCCAAACCCGGTGATGTATTTTGAGCACAAGGCATTGTATCGTTCTGTAAGCGGACCTGTGCCGGAGGAATATTATGAAATTGAAATTGGTAAAGCAAGACTAGTACAAAGCGGCGATGACATCAGCATCATCACCTACGGCGCCGGCGTGCACTGGGCCATGGATTATGCAAAGAACAATACAGAAATATCATTTCATATTCTCGATCTGAGAACATTGCAACCGCTCGACTATGATGCCATAAGGGAAGCTGTTAAAGCTACCGGGAAAGTATTATTGCTGCATGAGGATACTTTGGTTGGCGGTATTGGTGGAGAGATTGCTGCCTGGATTGCAGAAAACTGTTTTGAAAACCTCGATGCGCCGGTGATGCGTTGTGCAAGTTTAGATACGC
>Ga0209023_10001351_pt1 | contig 33110 bp, 33 predicted proteins | sample LakOneMetagenome_FD_187468 | JGI IMG/M metagenome (GOLD analysis project Ga0209023, IMG submission 187468) | Freshwater and sediment microbial communities from Lake Erie, Canada (SPAdes) (version 2) | ecosystem: Environmental > Aquatic > Freshwater > Lentic | place: Lake Erie, Canada...
GCGCGGCGCGATGAAGTTTGCGATGAAATTTACGTGGTTCCCCTGATAAGCTCGCCTCAACGCGTGGCGTATGCCGAAGACCACGCGACAATCCGGGGAATTTGCCATGTCGCCATCCCGCACTTCCAGCCTGCTGGCTGCCGCCCTGTTTGGGTTCGCTTTTCATCCGTCGCTCTCGCTGGCTCAATCGAAGGACGCCGAGCCCGCCAGCCGCGCGGTCAATGATACCTTTCTCAAGTCGCTGCCGTTCAGCGACCGCGCCGATTTCGAAGACGCGCGGCGCGGCTTCATCGCGACATTGCCGGACGGCATCGTGCCCGGCCCCGGTGACAGGCCCGCGTTCAACACCAAGCAATACGAATTCCTGAACAGCGATTCCGTGCCTGCGACCGTCAATCCCAGTCTGTGGCGGCAGGCGCAGCTCAACGCCATCAACGGTCTCTTCAAGGTCAGCGAGCGTGTCTATCAGGTGCGCGGCTTGGACATCGCCAATCTCACCATCATCGAGGGAGACAGCGGTCTGATCCTCATCGATCCGCTGCTGTCGAACGAAACCGCGAAAGCGGCGCTCGATCTTTATCTAAAGAACCGGCCCGCAAAGCCGGTCGCCGCCGTAATCTACACCCACAGCCATGCCGATCATTTCGGTGGCGCGAAGGGCGTCATTACCGAAGACGATGCGAAGCAGGGCAAGGTGAAGGTGATCGCGCCGGACGGCTTCATGGAGCACGCGGTGGCGGAGAACGTTATCGCAGGCAATGCGATGTCGCGGCGTGCGCAATATCAGTTCGGTAGCGCTCTGCCGGTGGGCGACCGCGCGCAAATCGATACCGGGCTCGGCAAGGCGCTCGCGCGCGGCAACATCTCGCTGATCCCGCCGAACGACGTGATCAAGCAGCCTTATGAGACGCGCACTGTCGATGGCGTCGAGATCGAATTCCATCTCGTGCCGGGCTCAGAAGCGCCATCAGAGATGATCATGTACTTTCCGCAGTTCAAATTGCTGAACATGGCGGAAGACGCGACGCATAACATGCACAACCTCTACACCATCCGTGGCGCGGAAATTCGCGATGGCCGGATGTGGTCGCGCTATATCAGCGAAGCTATCGAACGCTATGGCGACAAGACCGAGGTCGTGATCGCGCAGCATCATTGGCCGCTGTGGGGCAACGAGCGCGTTGTGTCGTTCCTGAAGAAGCAGCGCGATCTTTACAAATTCATTCACGACCAAACCGTCCGGCTCCTCAATCACGGCCTGACCTCGACGGAGATCGCGGAGCAGTTGAAGCTGCCGCCGTCGTTGGCGAACGACTGGGCCTCGCGCGGCTATTACGGCACGCTGAGTCACAACGCGAAGGCCGTGTATCAGTTTTATCTCGGTTGGTACGACGCCAATCCCGCCGACCTCAATCCGCTACCACGCGCGGACTATGCCAAGAAGCAGGTCGAGTATATGGGCGGCGCGGAGGCTGCGATCAAACGCGCGCGGGATGACTTCAAGGCCGGGCAATACCGCTGGGTTGCGAGCGTGATGAGCCAAGTCGTGTTTGCCGATCCGGCGAACAAGGAAGCGCGCGAACTCGGGGCCGATGCGCTGGAGCAACTCGGCTACCAGAGCGAAGCCGCGACCTGGCGCAACGCCTATCTGCTTGGCGCGCTGGAATTGCGCAACGGCGTCGGTCCGCAACCGCCCGCGCTTGTGAATGCCGAATTGCTGAAAGGCATTTCCATCGATCTCGCGTTTGACTTTCTCGGCGTGCGGCTGAACTCGGCGAAGGCGGAGGGCAAGACCATCGTCATCAACTGGACATTCACCGATCTCAACGAAACCTATGTGATGAACCTAGAGAACTCCGCGCTCACTCACACGTCGGGCAAACTCTCCGACAAGGCCGATGCCAGTGTGACGCTGACCCGCGCCGCGCTGGACGCCATCACGCTCAAGCAGAAGACTTTTCTCGGCAGCGTGCTGACCGGCGACGTCTCATTGAGCGGCAATCCGCTCAAGCTGCGTGAGCTGTTCGGTATGCTGGATGAGTTCTCGACGGGCTTCGAGGTGGTGGAGCCGAGGAAAGCTGCGGTGGAGTAGGGCGCTCTACGAGCGGACGCTTTATAGCGTCCGCGCGGTCGTGCCCTTGAACAGGATTGGACCAGTCGGCCGTCCGATGGGCGAGCCGCCTTCCGGTTCGAGCGTGATCTCGAACAGCTGGTCCGCAACGGTTTCGGGCAGCGCATCGAGATTGAGATCGAGTGCGCGCGACCGGCCCATCAGTCCGATGGATTTCGGGCCGACCGAACGATCCCACAGCGTCCACACCTGCAAGGTGCGGCCCGCAGGCACGTCGATGGCCTTGAGCGGAATCAGCTCGACGCGGCCATTGGCGAAGGCGTTGACCACAGCACCGGCTTCCTTGGTCGCGTCGTTGACGAGGATGGCGACATAGACCGGCTTGCTCTGCGCCAGCGTCACCAGATCGCGGCGCAGTTCCTTTGACGTGGTGATCGCGCCAATTGCGATGATCGCGAAAAACAGCGCGGCGAATCCGCTCGCAAGTCCTGTCGTGCGCCAGAATTTCAGGTTGTTCCACATCGTCGCGCCGAGCATCGCATTGCGCATGCCAGGCAGCGTGCTCACCGCATCCTTCTTCGTGCTTTCCGCGATGCGCTTCCACAGATCGGGACCGGGCTTCATCGGTTCGGCGGACGCGTCGAAATCTGCCAGCCGCGCGCGCCACGCGTTCACTGCCTGCGAGAATTCGATGTCGGTCTCCATGCGCTGTTCGGCGGCGGCTTCACCGGCGGCGTCGAGCAAACCCATCACATAGTCGCCGGCAATATCGTCGCGTTCGCCCTGCATGCTCATCCCATGCACTCCTGCAACGAGGTGAGGCTGCGGCGCACCCAGCTTTTCACGGTGCCGAGCGGTATTTTCAGTCGTCCGGCGAGTTCGCCATGACTCATGCCATGCGCATAGGCGAGCACGACCGCATCGCGGCGCGGACGTTCGATCTGCTCCAGGCACTTTCGCAGCGCACTTGTCTCCGGCAACTGTGCCACGGCATCGTCGGCTGCGATCTCCGGAATGTTGTCGCTGGGATCGTAGCGGTGTTCGTTGCGATGGATGCTCAGCGCGCGGTTGCGGATGATCGCATAAAGCCAGCCCACCGCACTGCCGCGATGCGGATCGAACCCGGCAGCGCCGCGCCAGATCCGCACGAAAGCGTCATGGACCGCTTCCTCCGCCAGATCCTGACGGAACAGGATGCGCCGCGCCACGCCGGTCATTCGCGCTGACTCGCTATCGTAGATCATCTGGAGCGCGCTGCGGTCGCCGACCGTGCATCGCGCAAGCGCTGCAGCAAGCTGCGCCTCGCGTTCCCGGTCGAGCAGGGAATTGTGCGTTCGCGTATCCAAGATCGGTGCCTGGGTCATGTTTCAGAATTCGCATAGCCTTTATACCTAGGTCGTGCGGCATTTGGATGCACTCGCCTGAAAAATAATTTTCGAGGCGCTGCATCCGTTCGCTGTTGCCGCCGGTATCGCCTGTATCGGTCCCCGCATTTTGTCCGGAGGGATCGTCGAGACACAGGGAGCTTTCTTATGAAGATTCGTTCGCTTTTGGCCGCATCCGCGGCAATTTTGATGACATCCGCCGCCGCCAATGCAGCTCAGGTTGCAGCCTTGATTGGCAACGACACCATCGCGATGGTCGATACCGCGCAGAAGAAGGCAACAGGTTCCGTCAAGGTCACCGGCATTTCCGGCGCGCTGGTCGGCATCGACGTGCGCCCGTCAGACGGCCTGCTTTACGGTCTGGTGGATGACGGCACGGTGGTCACCATCGCAGCCGACGGCAAGGCGACCGTGAAGTCCAAGCTCGAGACCATGCTGGCCAAGGGCGTCGCCGCGACGGTCGATTTTAATCCGGTTGCGGATCGTCTGCGCGTGATGGGTTCGGATGGCATGAGCCTGCGCGCCAATGTCGATGACGGCAAGGTCACGAAGGACGGCGATCACAAGTATGCCGAGACCGACATGCACAAGGGCGAGAAGCCGAATGTCGTCGCCGGCGCCTACACCAACTCGGTGAAGGGTGCGAAGGAAACCGCGCTGTTCAACATCGATGGCACCATCGGCGCGCTTGTGAAGCAGGCACCGCCGAATGACGGCATCCTCGGCGCGGTCGGCAAGCTCGGCATCAAGGGTGACAAGGTCGCGTTCGACATCTGGTCCGACGGCAACGGCAAGAACGAAGCCTGGCTGATGTCCGGCGACACGCTCTACAGCATCGATCTCGCCACCGGCAAGGCCACTGAAGCCGCGAAGATTTCCGGCGTCACCGGCACCGTGAAGGACATCGCGATCCTCGGCATGTGATTGTTATCCGGAAGCGGTGTCCCACGCTTCCGGTCATCGGCGACGGCGCTGCACTTCACGGTGCGGCGCCGTCTTCGTTTGGCGTAGCATCATGGTCATGCAGCCCGATCATTCCCCGCATGCGCGATTGGCGAATGGAATGTGCTCTCCAAGCGCGGCGCGGCATTGACTCCGGTGCGCGAAGTAGCAAGATTTCATGCAATCGCATTTACTTCGCGGCGATACGCCAGCGAGGATTTTACATCCGGGGATAATGAAGATGATCGACCTCTATTACTGGCCGACGCCGAACGGCCACAAGATCACGATGTTTCTCGAAGAAACCGGCCTGCCGTACAAAATTCATCCGGTGAATATCGGCACCGGCGATCAGTTCAAGCCAGAATTTCTGTCGTTCTCGCCGAATAACCGCATGCCCGCGCTGATCGATCACGCGCCGACCGATGGCGGCGAGCCGGTGAAGATTTTCGAATCCGGCGCGATGCTGATTTATCTCGCGGAGAAGACCGGCAAGTTCCTGCCGTCCGACCTGCGCAAGCGCTTCGATGTGATCCAATGGTTGATGTGGCAGATGGGCGGCCTTGGTCCAATGGCCGGGCAGAACCATCATTTCAATGTCTATGCGCCGGAGAAGATCAAGTACGCCATCGACCGCTACATTAATGAAACCAACCGTCTTTATGGCGTACTCAACAAGCGTCTTGCGGATCGCGATTATGTCGCCGGCGAGTATTCCATCGCCGACATGGCGTCTTATCCGTGGATCGTGCCGCATGAGCGGCAGGGCCAGAAGCTGGAAGATTTCCCGCATCTGAAGCACTGGTTCGAGACCATTCGTGCAAAGCCCGCCACCGAGCGAGCATACGCGCTCGGTCCAACCATCAATCCAAGCCTCGGCAAAACCTTTACGGATGAGCAGAAGAAGATGCTGTTCGGACAGACAGCTTCGGTCGTGAAATGACGACGCGCAAACTCTTCGAACTCTGCGGCACCGATCCCGCGCGCGTGTTCAGCCCCTTTTGCTGGCGTATCCGCATGGCGCTGGCGCACAAGGGGTTAGAGGCCGAAACAATTCTGTGGCGATTCACCGAAAAAAGCGCCATCGCGCCGCACCGGTCCGACAAAGTGCCGGTGCTGATCGATGGCGACACGTCGGTCGCTGACTCATGGGTCATCGCGAATTATCTCGAAGACACGTATCCTGATCGTCCGTCGCTGTTCGGCGGCGAGGGCGGCCGCGCGATGGCGCGCATGTTGAACTGGTGGGGCGATACGGCCGTGCTCGCCGGCATGTTTCCGATGATCGTTGCGGACATTCACGCACTACTGGGCCCAGAGGATCAGGCCTATTTTCGTTCGAGCCGCGAGCCGCGTTTCGGCAAGACGCTGGAGCAGGTGAGCGCGGACCGCGATAAGACTGTCGAGGATTTCCGCAAGGCGCTGATGCCGATGCGGCTGACGCTGAAGACACAGCCCTTCCTCGGCGGCGCGACACCGAACTACGCCGACTATCTTGTGTTCGGGCCGTTCCAGTGGGCGCGTGTCGTCAGCCCGTTCAAGCTGCTGAAGCAGGACGATCCGGTTTACGAGTGGCGCGAGCGCCTGCTCGATGCCTTCGGTGGCATGGCGCGCAAGTCGCCGGGCTTCGAGGTTTGATCGGGCGATCATTGTCTCAAGCTGACCGTGTCATCTGGCCATCACGAATCGCAGCTAGCCCGGTTGCATGACACCCGACTCCGTTCCCGTCACCATTCACTGGATCGGCGGCATGGCCGCTGTGCTCACCACGGTCTGCTGGCTGCCGCAGGCCGTGCGCGTGGTGCGTAGCAAGGACACGGCTGCGATTTCGCTTCTCACCAATCTCATTTTCGCGACCGGCATTTTGCTGTGGCTGGTCTATGGCATTGTCATTGGCAACTGGCCGCTGATCGCGGCCAATGCGGTGTCGATGATCTTCACGCTTGTGATCATCGCGATGAAACTGCGTCACGGCTAAAAGCGTTTTCGAGCGAAGTGGATTCCGGTTCGCGTGAAGAAAACGCGTCAAACGAAAGGGTTTAGCCCTTCGCCCCTTCCGCGCGCAGGCAGGCTGGGCACAGGCAATCCTCGCCTTCAATCGGCATCGGCAGCTTTGCCGTTTCGTCCATGCACCAGCAATGTCCGGAGAGATCGCAGCCGAAGGCGGTTCCGCAGCGCGGGCAGATCAGCGCGCGCTGCGCTGCGGAAACTTTTGTCTTTTCGCTCCCGGACCCGTTCATGTTTTTGCCAAATCCTTCACGTGACGTTCATGCCTGCCGGTCGCATAATCCCGCCCACGGACGCATATTGCCGTCACCATTGTCGAGATCAACCATGAGAACCGCATAAATGGCGCGCGATCCGCAAGGCGCTCTGATTGCACTCAACCGATTCGGTCTTGGCGCGCGCGGCGGCGCGGCGAGCGATTTGTCCAGTGCTGCTTCTGATCCGCGCGGCTTCGTCAAAGCCGAGCTGGGCCGTCCCAATGCCGCGCTGCTTGAGGTGCCCGGCCTGCAGCCGACGCCTGCTCTCGCGGTTGCGGTCTTTGCCTATCAAAAGGAAGTCAAAGAGCAGCGCGAAGCCACCGCAAAAGTCGCGCAGGCGATGGCTGCGGTCGGCGACGATTTGACCAAGGATATGCCGAAGCCGCCTGTCGTAGAGGCGATGCCGGAGATCAAATCGCCAACGCCGATGGCATCCACCGATGCAATGGCACCGAATGCCATGCCGCCTAAGGAGCCAGCCAAGCAGCCACCTGCACCGCTGAATGTAATTCAGAAAACATTCCGCGCCGAAGCATTGGCGCGGCTCCAGCGCGCGACCATGACCGAAACCGGATTCATCGAGCGGCAGGTGTCGTTCTGGTCAAACCATTTCTGCATTTCGGCGAACAAGGGCGAACTCGGACGCATGTGGGCCGGTGTGTTCGAGCGCGAGGCGATCCGTCCGCATGTGCTCGGCCGTTTCGCCGACATGCTGCAAGCGGTCGAGCAGCATCCGGCGATGCTGTTCTTTCTCGACAATCAGCAATCGTTCGGGCCGAACTCGAAAGCGGGACAAAACCGCAAGCGCGGACTGAATGAAAACCTCGCGCGCGAGATCATGGAGTTGCACACGCTCGGCGTGAACGGCGGCTACACGCAGGACGATGTCACATCGCTCGCGCGCATCATCACGGGTTGGACATTTTCAGGTCGCGAAGGAAAGCTCGCGCCTCCCGGCAATTTCATTTTCTTCGCCAACGCGCATGAGCCCGGTCCGCACAGGCTGCTCGGCAAGGTTTACGAAGACACCGGCGTCGCGCAGGGCGAGGCGGCTTTGGCCGATCTCGCGCGGCGACCGGCCACCGCAAAATTCATCGCGACGAAATTCGTGCGCCATTTCATCGCTGACGATCCGCCGCCCGCGCTGGTCGCAAAGCTCGAAGCGACTTTCAAGAAAACCGATGGCGATCTGCGCGCTATGACGCTGGCGTTGGTCGATGCCGACGAGGCTTGGCAGACGCCGATGACGAAAATCCGCATGCCGTATGAGTTTCTCATTGCGACAGGCCGAATGACGGGACGCATTCCCGAAGATCCGCAGCGTTATCTCGGCGGTCTCAACGTGCTCGGCCAGCCGCTATGGACGCCCGCCGGTCCGAACGGATTTGCCGACACCAACGCCGCATGGGCAGCACCTGAAGGTCTCAAGCTCCGGCTCGACATCGCAGCACAAGTGGCAACGCGTCTCGGAGAAGGGTTCGATCCGCGTGCGCTGCTTGATGTCGTGGCAGGAAAGGCCGCATCGACAGAGACGCGGCAGACCATCGATCGCGCGGAATCGAAACAGCAGGCGTTCGCGCTGCTGATGATGTCGCCGGAATTCCAGAGGAGATGAGCATGTCAAGCCTCACGACGGAATGCTGCGAAAGCCTCACACATCGCGGACTGACGCGCCGCTCAATGCTGCTCGGCTCCGCGACTTTCGCGGCGTGGGCTTATCTGCCGAAATTCGCGCGCGCCAAAGACGGCCGCGATCCGCGTCTGGTGACGATCATCCTGCGCGGCGCGCTGGACGGCCTCGCGACCGTCGCGCCGATCGGCGATCCGGATTATGCCGGTCTTCATGGTTCGCTGGCACTGACACGCGACGGCGCACATGCGGCGATTCCTCTGGATTCATTCTTCGCGCTGCATCCGTCGATGCCGGAATTCGCGCGCATGTATAAGGACAAGAAAGCCGCCGTGGTTCATGCGGTGGCGACGTCCTATCGCGAGCGGTCGCATTTCGATGGGCAGGATGTGCTGGAAAGCGGCTTCGCCGGTCCGGGACGTGTACAGAGCGGCTGGCTCAATCGTGCACTGGAAGGTTTGCCGCGCGGCGAGCGCGTGATGAGCGGGCTTGCGGTCGGGCCTACCACGCCGCTGGTGTTGCGCGGTGCTGCGCCGACGGTCGGCTGGGTGCCGCCCTATATTCCGCAGGCCGCGGATGACACCGCGATGCGCTTGATGAATCTCTATACCCATCGCGATCCTGCGCTGGCAGCGGCGCTGTCGCAGGGTTTGAAGATCGACAAGGTCGCGCTCAGCGATGACTCGATGAAGCCGAAACCGGGCATGAATGGTCCAGCAGCGATGCGATTTGCAGCCAAGGGCGCTGCGCGCGTGATGGCCGCTGATGATGGGCCGCGTATCGCGGCGCTCGCGTTCGACGGCTGGGACACACACGCCAACGAAGGCGGACCCGTGGGCCGGTTGGCGCAATTGCTGTCGGGCCTCGACGGCGCGCTGGCCGAATTCGAGAGCGGACTCGGCGAGCGCTGGAAAGACACCGTGATCGTGGTCGCGACGGAGTTCGGCCGCACCGCGCGCATCAACGGCACCGAAGGCACCGACCACGGCACTGGCACGATTGCGCTGCTCGCAGGCGGCGCGGTGAATGGCGGGCGCGTGATCGCGGACTGGCCGGGATTGAAAGTCGCCGATCTTTATGAGAGCCGCGATCTCAAGCCGACCACCGATCTGCGCGGCGTTATCAAGGGCGTGCTGCGTGACCATCTCGGTCTCGGCGACAAGGCGCTTGCCGGCGCGATATTTCCCGACAGCGGCAATGTCAAAGCCGTGCAGGGATTGATCGTTTAAGTCAGCGTTGTTCGAAGGCGGGAATGCCGGACGGCATCGCGTTTTCGGCATCTGATGGTTGTGGCGCGGGCGCGCGTAACGCACGCGCCGTCATTCGCCGCACTGACGCTTCGGCATCGCGCGCGATCTGCTTGCGGTCCGCGTTCACGCCATAAGATACCGCTTCACCCCAACTTACCGTGATGTCGATCGCGCCGCATGACAGCACGCCCATCAGGTGCGGCACGAGTTCGGTCTCGCCATACCACGCCACCTTGTCGCGCAGCGCGCGTCCCACTGGCAGGCCGCCATAGCGCGTGTAGGCCAGCGACACAGGCTGCACCATCACGCGATCATGATACGCGGACTCGCCGATGGCATGATGCACCGCGCCGATCAGCGCGGATCGAAACGGCAGAATGCGAATGCCGTCGCTTGATGTGCCTTCAGGAAACAGCACAACGGCATCGCCGCCGAGCAGGCGGTCGCCCATCGCGCGTGTCGTGTCGCCGGTTTTTTGGCGGCGTTCGCGCTCGACGAAAATCGTGCGCTGCAATTTCGCCAGCCAGCCGAACAGCGGCCAGTTCGCAACATCGGATTTCGACACGAACACCACTGGCGCGATAGCACCAAGAATAACGATGTCGAGCCATGAAGCATGATTGGACAGGATCAGCAGCGGTCCGCTCTGAGAGCGCTCGCCGACCTGGTTGATACGTATGCCCATCACGGCGCAGGCCGCGCGATGAAACAGCATCGGCACGTCGCGCTGCAGCCGGTGCCCGAGCCACAGGGCCGCAAGCTGAAACGGCAGCAGCACCAGCGCGACAAGGATCAGAGCCAGCGAACCGAAGAGAATGCGGATCATGGATGGTGCGCGCGTTCGTTTAAGAAAAATGCGGCCCCGGCCGGACGCGGTGAGGGGATTTACGAGACCGGGGACCGCTTCAGCATGCGACCCGGACGGGGGACTGATCGCATGCAAGCAGACCCTATTTCCCTCGCGTTACAGGCGCGTGACACCCCCAGATTATCCACCGCACCGGCCATAAATGGAACTTTTTGCGACCCCGCACATTTTCATCAGTTCACACAGAAAGCTCGCAAGTGCCGACAGCCGCTGCCCAGCAAGCCCAGCGTCCGCTCGATGCGCTGAATTTCTTTCTGGCCGATGTCCGTGATGGGCTGGGGCCGTATCTCGCGATCTACCTTCTAACCGAACAGAAATGGAATGAAGCCAGTATCGGCGCGGTGATGTCGATAGCGGGACTGGCGGGGATTTTTGCGCAAACCCCGGCGGGCGCTTTGATCGACGTGAGCAAAGCCAAGCGCGGCCTCGTGATCGCGGCTGCCATCATCGTTGCGATCACATGCCTGGTGTTGCCGCTGTTTCCGCAGTTCTGGCTAGTCGCTGCAACGCAGGCGATGGCGGGCGCGGCCGCTGCGATTTTCGCGCCTGCGCTCGCGGCGATCGCTCTCGGCATTGTCGGACCGCGAGCATTCGCTGTGCGGATCGGCCGAAACGAGGCGTTCAATCACGCGGGCAATGCCGTGTCCGCGTTGCTCGCCGGAGCAGCGGCATACTTCTATGGGCCGGTGGTTGTATTCTGGCTGCTGGCCGCGATGGCTTTCGCCAGCATCTTCGCCACCCTGGCAATTCCTGCCAACGCCATCGACGACAATATGGCGCGCGGCCTCGCCGATGTCGCACCGGGAAGCGAAGCAGTCGCAGTGGACAAGGCATCCGGTTTCACAGTGCTGCTGACTTGCCGCCCGCTTTTAATATTTGCGGTTGCGACCGTGCTGTTTCATTTCTCGAACGCCGCGATGCTGCCGCTGGTCGGACAAAAACTCGCGCTTGCAAATCCCGCGCTCGGTACCACGCTGATGTCGGCCTGCATTGTCGCCGCTCAACTTGTGATGGTGCCGGTCGCCATCGTCGTGGGTAAGAAAGCCGATGTCTGGGGCCGCAAGCCGATCTTCGCGGTGGCGCTCGCGGTCCTCGCCTTTCGCGGAGCGATGTATCCGTTATCCGACGCCCCGGCGTGGCTAGTCGGCGTGCAACTGCTGGACGGCATTGGCGCTGGAATTTTCGGCGCGATGTTTCCGCTGGTCGTGGCGGACCTCACCAGCGGCACCGGACATTTCAACGTCAGTCAGGGTGCCATCGCAACGGCCGCAGGCCTCGGCGGTGCGTTGAGCACGGCGGTGGCGGGCTTGATCATCGTGTCGGCCGGATATAACGCCGCGTTTTATTTTCTCGCCGCTGTTGCGGGTGGCGGGTTGCTGCTGTTTTGCTTATGGATGCCGGAAACGCTTCCCGGCCGGGCCAAAATCGCTGCGCCCATAAAAGCCGCCGTTCCACTCTAGTTCCAATCTGATTGCCGAAAGGATTTCCATGCCTACGTTCGTCTCGCCCTATCTGCTGCCGATCCTGATGCTGTTGGCATCGAACGTCTTCATGACCTTCGCCTGGTACGGTCACTTAAAGTTCAAGGAGCAGTCGCTGCCGCTGGTCATCATGGTGAGCTGGGGTATCGCGTTCTTTGAATATTGGCTCGCCGTGCCCGCCAATCGCTGGGGCAGCGCGGTCTATTCGGCGGCGCAGCTCAAGACGATGCAGGAAGTGATTACGCTGGTCGTGTTCGCCGGATTCTCGGTGCTGTATCTGAAGGAGCCGCTGGGCTGGAATCACGCTTTGGGATTTGCCTTCATCGCGGCGGGCGCGTTCTTCATTTTTCACAAGTGGTCATGAGGCGTCCGTCGGCGCATCGCGCTTGCGGAATGACAGATGTGTCGCGGACACGCGCCTGTGTCGCGATCAGGAATCCTGTCACGAGCATGATCGCGATCGTTAGCGAAGCCGACACCACGACAAGAGGCGTTTTCATCCGTACATCATCTCCACCCGCGCGACAGCGACCGGCTGTGGGGAATTTTCGATAAGAGGGAAATCAGTGCGAGGCGTCAGCCCGCAATTGGCACAGCGGCCAGCGCTTTGACCGAGAGGGCGGTCAAAGTGACGATCAGGCACACCGACAACGCCGCCGCGAGCAAAGCCGGGACAGCATTGTTCAGCCGAGCGGAAGCAGCCCGCATGGAGCGGCGTCCAAAACCAATTCCTGAAACAGGCGACCGGGACATTTGGCCGTACATCCTCAAAGAGTGGCGAATCACCACTGCCACCAAGGTCTCAAGAATCGCTGTCAATAATGCGGCAGAGCCTCGCCAAACGTGGCGGAACCGGGGCAAAGACTGACAAATCAACCAGTTATGCCCACTATCCCCGCTCGGAAGTGGCGTTCAAGCCCGGGCGGCGATGCCCATGACGGTTCCCGGAACCGTGTCCGGGGCCGCGATCTCCGCGGGTTTCCAGGTCATGGAAACGAAGCGTGGCTCCTGCTCGACCCGCTTCAGCCAGGCCCGCACGGAGGGATAGCCGGTCAGGTCGAAGTCGCACTGGTTGGCGACATGGGTGTAGCCGTACATCGCGATGTCCGCGACGGTCAGATGACCGGCTGCGAAATAGTCATTGTCCTTGAGGTGATTTTCCATCACCCGCAGCGCTGCATAGCCGCGCTCCATCCAGTCTTCCAGCGCATGGGTTTGCAGGTCGCGTCCGCCCCGCACCAGCACCAGCCAGAAATAGGCCGCACCGACACTTGGCTCCAGCGCATGCTGTTCGAAGAACATCCATTGCAGCGCCTGCGCACGATCGATCCGGTCTTCCGGTGCGAGTGACGTGCCGATGGCGACATACCAGAGAATCGCATTCGACTCGGCGAGATATCGATTATCGCCGACTTCGAGCAACGGCACCTGACCGCTCGGATTGCGCGCCAGAAATTCCGGCGTGCGGCTTTCGCCGCGCAGGATGTCCACCTCGATGGCTTTGTAGGGCGCATTCAGCAGCGACAGCGCAAGGCGGACCTTGTAGCTGTTGCCGGAGCGTTGCATCGAGTAGAGCTTGTACATGGATGCTTTCGGGAGACGCCTTGGGGCAGACGGAGACTCGTAAAGAGTTGCAGATCAATTCAACAATGAGGTTCCCGTCAGCGCGCTGCAAGACCCCTTCGTTAGAAAAAGTCAAATTGAGCGTGTTTCGAGCCTCGCCCCCGATTTTATTCTTCGCGCGAGGGCGTGCACGTCAAATAAATACACGGTGACGTGAATGCACTGCGGTAGAATCGGCGCAGGCCAGATGTGTCAGGGTTTGTTCGCAACTGCGTCAAGGTCGAGATAACGCATTCGCTTCGCTTCGCGGCGGCCTTGCGCGATGGCTTCCAGAACCAGACCGATCGCAAAGCTGAGAAAGCCGAGCTGCGCGATTGCGGCCGCGAGAATAGCGGTGGGAAAGCGGGGGACCAATCCCGTCTCAAGATAGGTCACGAGGAGCGGTGCGCCGAGTCCAAAGCATGTCAGCAGCAGACATGCGCCGATGGCGCTGAAAAAATGCAACGGCCGCGTTTCTTTATAAAGCCCAATCAAAGTCAACAAGATGCGCGTGCCGTCGCGGTAGGTCCGCAGCTTGCTCACTGAGCCCGGCGGCCGTGTCGCATAGGGTAACGGCAATTCGCCGGTCGCGATCTTGAGATCGAGCGCGTGAACCGAAAGCTCGGCTTCAATTTCAAATCCGCTCGATGTCACGGGAAACGATTTCGCGAAGCGTCTTGAAAGCACACGATAGCCCGACAGAATATCGGTGAAACCCGTGCCGAACATATGGCTTGTGACGTAGTTGAAGAACTGGTTGCCGAAGCGGTGGCCACGCGGAAACGCGCCTTCGCCGCCGTTGCGGGTGCCGACCATCATGTCGAGATTGCGCGTCACCAACGACTCGATCAGGGCACCTGCCGCAGTGGGATCGTAGGTCGCGTCACCGTCGGCAAGAATGTAAATGTCGGCGTCGATGTCTGCGAGCATACGGCGGACAACGTTGCCTTTGCCCTGCAGTGCTTCGCGCCGGACGATTGCGCCGGTTGCGACAGCGGCCTCATAGGTGCCGTCCGTAGAATTGTTGTCGTAGACATAGATGCGTGCGCCGGGCAGTGCACGCTGAAATCCATCAACCACGCCAGCGATAGCGGTTTCCTCATTGTAGCACGGCAGCAGAACTGCGATCGACCGGTTGCGGACCAGCGTGCTTTGCGGAAACAGGTCTTCGATTTCGTCGCGGACGCGATCAAGCTTTGACAAGGCGATTGCTCCGGAAAGGTGTGCAGCCGAGATCCTTCAGCGCGCGCCCGAGCGTGATGGCGTAAAGCGCGAGCATGACAAGAAGGCCGAGAGGGATGCCGGTGGCGAGTGCGATGCTGCGAGTGAGCAGGGGTGCTGCCCAGGCGGCCGCCAGCAATGTCAGTTCGTATGTCTGAAAACCGTGTTTCAGGCCATGCCGGACGAGAAACGCGATCGCGAGACCCAGCACAACGAGGTCGTAGTCCAGCACGTAGGGCGTTGCCAGAAGACTTGCGATGCAAAGCGCTGCAGCTTTGAGTTCAAAAGCTGCCTGCGAGCGCCATAGCCAGACGATGGAGATTGCAAGCGTCAGCGCCAGCGCGCCTTGTGCCGCGTACGCAGCATCGATGCTCGCGCCCCACATTCTCACGGCGGAAAACAGCGACTGGATCTTCTCCCAACCAGTGCCGCCGGTTTCCAGCACGACCGTGCGTGTGAACGTTCCGGATTCTGCGAAGGCGTGCCAGATATCAACGCCGAACAATGCGGTCGTCGTGACAATCAGCAATGCCACAGTACCCATCGCACTGAAAATTGTGGTCCAGCGTCCGGTCACGAGCAACGCGAGCGGAATCAGGACGCCGAACTGCGGCTTGTAAGAGAGAAGACCGAGCAACACACCGGCGAACACCGGGCGGCGGTCGAGCAGCATGAGACATCCGCCGAGCAAAGCCGCGGTAAAGAATCCGTTCTGGCCGTGGCTGATGTTGACGAACACCGCCGGGAAGGCGAGCGCGGTCAGCAGCGTCTCACGCCGTGGCACGATCGTATAGATTGCCGCGATAAACGCCGGCAGCGATACGGCGAGCCAGCAGAAAAGCGCAGCGCTGTAAGGCAGCAGCGCCAGCAGGGCAGCGACCATCAGAAAGAACGGCGGATAGTGCCAGCCATAGAATGGTACGTTGCGGCCTTCAAACACCACCTTTTCGGCGGCGTGCTGAAGGGGTGGATCGTAGGCATCCGGTGCTTTGCCCGATAGCGTCAGCACACCCGCGGCGTAGACATTGGAAAAATCGGTTCCGATTGGTTTGCCGTTGCGATCGATCATATGGCTCGACAGCATGACCCAGCCGATCATGGCGGCCAGCGACAAGCCAAGCACTATCAGTGCATAGCCCCTGATCCGCTCCGGCGTGAGCCAGTGCCCGGTGCGCAACTGTCGCAAGAAAGCATTCATTCGCCGGTCATCCATTGCTGCTGGCAGCAGCGATGACTTAAGGCCACCGAGCTTAAGGTTTGGTTAGGCGGTCGCCGAAAACCCGGTTTGCAAGGCTTCAGCCGGCCTAGCGGGGGATTGAGAAAGAGGCACGAAAAGAGAGCCCTTCCGGCACGAAATCGAACGCAGTGATGCCGCCGAACTGCTTGATGAGCCGATCGATCAGGTTCGATCCAAAGCCTTTCTTGGGATCGTTTGATGGCTTTGGACCACCGACTTCGATCCAGGTCAGATCGATGTTGATGTCGTCCTGTCTGGACGGATCTGAGAATGTCCAGCGAACGGCAATCTTCCCACCGGCAGATGAAAGCGCGCCGTACTTCGCGGCATTGGTGGTCAGTTCATGAACGATCATGCCGATCGTCGTCGCGTTTTCAGCTTCGAGATCGAAGTCACTGCCCTCTATCGAGATGCGGCCCGGTTGCGCGTAAGGCTCCAACTCGCTCATCAGCAGATCGCGAAATGAAATCGCGCGCCATCGCTTGTTTGTCAGCAGCGTATGGGTGTTTGCAAGCGACGCGATCCGCACGCCGATGCTTTCGCGGAAGTTCGCCAGCGTCGGCGAAGCAGCCATACTGAGTTGAATCAGCGCCTGAACCGTCGCCAAAGTATTTTTGACGCGGTGATGCAGTTCTGCGATCAGAAGCTCCTGATCGTTCTCGGCCTCGCGTCGTCTGCGGATTTCGCGGCGCAGTCCGATTTCGCTCATGACAATTTCGGCAACATCGCTCACGGTTTTCACATCGTGATCGGACCACTCACGCGGGGCAGTGTCGATGGCGCAGAGCGATCCGATGACATGTCCGGACGGCAAGACAAGTGGAACACCGAGATAGGCCTTCACGCCAAGATCGGGGATCGCGAGATTGTCGCAAAGGCGGGGATCGTTCTCGGCATCGCCGATCACGAGAGGCGCGCGGTCGATGACGACATACTGACAGAACGAATGGGTCAGCGGCGTCTGGCGTTGTTCGCCCGCCCAGCCACCCAGCCCCTGCTGACTCTTGAAAAACTGCCGCCGGTCATCGACCAGCGATACCAGCGCGACCGGAATGCCGAGCAGACGCGTGACCATGCGGGTCAGGCGGTCGAACGACTCCTCCGGCTCGGAATCCGGCAAATAGGTAGCGGCCAGCTTGGCAAGACGCTCAGGGTCTTGAAGGTAATCTGACAATGGCTCTCCGCCGCTGGCTCGCAACAATCGATCCTCAAACTGTCATGCCACGTTCCAGACATCGGTAAAATCCTGTTTCTTTGAACAATTCGTGTTAGTTGCGGGAACCTTCTTGCGATGCAGCGCCTCGCGTTTTAGGGTGCGCCGCTCGCTAAAATCCGCGACTTCGGGCCGTCGCGATCTCAGCATTCCACAGGAGAAAATGATGCCGTTTTTGTCCGCTGCGCTTGACCGTGTGAAGCCGTCCGCGACCATCGCGGTCACGGATAAAGCACGTCAGCTCAAAGCCGCGGGCCGCAACGTCATCGGCCTTGGCGCTGGCGAGCCGGATTTCGACACGCCTGCTAACATCAAGCTGGCAGCGATCCATGCCATTGAAGCTGGCAAGACCAAGTACACGGCGGTGGACGGCATTCCCGAACTGAAAGAGGCGATCATCGCCAAGTTTCAGCGCGAGAACGGCCTGACCTACAAGCCCAATCAGATCACGGTCGGCACCGGCGGCAAGCAGGTGCTGTACAACGCGCTGATGGCGACCATCAATCCGGGCGATGAGGTCATCATTCCCGCGCCGTATTGGGTGAGCTATCCGGAAATGGTCGCGCTTGCCGGTGGCGAGAGCGTGCCTGTCGTTTGCACCTCGGAGTTTAACTTCAAGCTGCAACCGGCTGCGCTGGAAAAAGCGATCACGCCGAAGACCAAGTGGATCATCCTGAACTCGCCGTCGAACCCGACCGGCTCGGCCTATACGCGCGCGGAGTTGAAGGCGATCACTGACGTGCTGGTGAAGCATCCGCATGTATGGGTGATGACCGACGACATGTACGAGCATCTCGTCTACGACGACTTTGAATTCACCACGCCCGCGCAGGTCGAGCCGAAACTATTCGACCGCACGCTAACGGTGAATGGCGTGTCAAAAGCTTATTGCATGACCGGCTGGCGTATCGGTTACGCGGGCGGCCCGCAGCAACTCATCTCGGCGATGGCGACCATCCAGTCGCAATCGACGTCGAACCCGTCGTCGATTGCACAATGGGCCGCTGTCGAAGCGCTCAACGGTCCGCAGGAGTTCATCCCGGCGAACAACACGGTGTTCAAGGAGCGCCGCGATCTTGTCGTCGCCATGCTGAACCAGGCCAAGGGCATCGACTGCCCGCGTCCGGAAGGCGCGTTCTATGTTTATCCGTCATGCGCGGGAACAATGGGCAAGACCGCGCCGTCGGGCAAAAAGCTCGCGACCGATGAAGATTTCGTGACCGAGCTTCTGGAAACGGAAGGCGTGGCGGTGGTGCAGGGCTCTGCATTCGGCCTCGGACCGGCGTTTCGTATCTCTTACGCCACGAAAACCGCCGATCTTGAGGAAGCCTGCAAGCGCATCCAGCGTTTTTGCGGAAATCTGCGCTAACAAAACGTCATCGAATGATGTCGTGATTTTGAAGAACTCCAGGTGAAGCGCCTTGTTTTTGACACGGCGCTTCCCTTTTGTCCGGCAGCCTTATCAAAAAAGCAGTCGGAGTTTTAATTTCATGCGTCCTTCTTCCCTTTTCGGTGTCGCGATTGCGGCCCTTGTTGGCTCGTTCACGGCGGCCAGTGCGCAGCAGAGTGTTCAGGTCGGTGTTCTCGAATGCCACGGCGGCCAGAATGTCGGCATGGTCATCGCATCGTCCACGACGCTTGAATGCGTGTTCAACGGCGGCGGTCGCCGTCCGGAGCTCTATCTCGCGCGCGTCTCGCGCTTCGGCGTCGATATCGGCGTCACCGAGCAGACCGGCCTTGCCTGGGCCGTACACGCTCCAACCCAGCGTCTCGGTCGCGGCGCTCTCGCCGGTAGCTACGGTGGTGTCGGCGGCAACGCTGCGTTCGGCATCGGCGGCGGCGGCAATCTGCTGCTCGGCGGCTCGGCCAATTCCTACGCGCTTCAGCCGCTCAGCCTGCAGGGCCAGACCGGCGTCAACGTGTCGGGTGGCATTGTTGGTCTGACGCTCGAACCGGCCGGCTTCGTCAAGCGCCGGCATGCACGGCATCATCGCCGTCACCGCTAAAGTTAACTTCATTCATAAAAGGCCCGCGCAAGCGGGCCTTTTTTATGATGTGGCGAAACGATGCGGCTTGCGAACCCCGGCACTGATATGACTAAGATGCGCCGGAATTCTTGTCAGATCGCTTGTTCATTCGCGCCATTCAGCCGGAGACACCCCATGCGCCGCCTTTCAACCCTTCTCGTTGCCGCAGTCGCCATTGTTGCACCGTCCCTGTTCGCGCAGGCGCAATCTGGCCGCACGCAGGTCGGCGTGCTGGAATGCCGTGGCGGAACAAATGTCGGCCTGATCGTCGGCTCGGTCACCAATCTCGGCTGCGTGTTCCGTTCGCAGGGCCGTCCGGACGACCTCTACACCGCGCGGGTTACCAAGATCGGCGTGGACATCGGCATCACCACCGAGACAGCGCTGTCATGGGCCGTGTTCGCGCCTACCGCGCAACTCGGCATGGGTGACCTCTCCGGTAACTACGCCGGTGTCGATGCCAGTGCTGCGGTCGGTGTCGGTCTCGGCGGCAATGCCATGATTGGCGGTTCGTCCAATTCTTTCGCCTTGCAGCCATTGAGCGTGCAGGGGCAGACCGGACTGAGCGTCGCGGGCGGCGTGCAGAGCATGGAGCTGCGTCCCGGCCGGTTCTGATTTTATTCAAGTCTCACTCAGCGAAAGCCCGCCGCACCGGCGGGCTTTTCGTTGTCTGCACAGGCCATGCTGCACAACGGAATGTTTCCCGCTTGCCAACCGCACAGCGCCCTGAGACGATCATGGTGCCGACCCGCGTGAACGCATTTCGCAAAAGAGGGAACGGTGCGAGCGGAATGCGCGCAGCTATGAAGTGAGAGCGTTCCGGCGGCGACCGGACTGACCCTTCGCCGGACCGTGCTCGATGCGGGCCGTACTCCATGAGGAGACGGCGATGGGACACGACATTCGACAAGACAACGGAAGAAGTCCCCGCGGTCCCCGGTGCATCGCGCTGGTGGGCCCATTTCAAAGTGGCAAGACGACATTACTCGAAGCGATCCTGGCCCGGACCGGGGCCATTCCCAAAACAGGCACCGTTGAGGCATGCAACACGGTCGGAGATTCATCTCCGGAGGCGCGGCATCATCGCATGAGCGTGGGCCTGACGGCGGTGACCACCACCTTCATGGGCGAGAGCTACACCTTCATCGATTGTCCGGGCTCTGTTGAATTCGCGCATGACATGCGCGCGGCACTGCCTGCCGTCGATGCTGCCATCGTTGTGTGCGAGGCCGACGAACGCAAGCTGCCGCAACTGCAACTCATCATGCGCGAGCTGGAAGACCTTGGCATTCCGCGCTTCCTGTTCTTGAACAAAATCGACAAGGCCAACAAGCGCGTCCGCGAGACGCTTAGCACCTTGCAGCCCGCGTCGCGCACGCCGCTGGTGTTGCGGCAAATCCCGATCTGGAAGGGCGATCTGGTCGCGGGCTTCGTCGATCTCGCGCTGGAGCGCGCCTTCGTCTATCGCGAACACATGCCCTCAGAGGTGATCAATCTCGAGGCGGGCGATCTCGACCGAGAGAAAGAAGCGCGGCTTGTGATGCTGGAGAAGCTCGCCGATCACGATGACCGGCTGCTCGAGCAGTTGCTCGAAGACATCGAACCGCCGCGTGACGAAGTGTTCGACGATCTCGCAAACGAATTGCGTCAGGGTCAGATTTGTCCGGTGCTGCTCGGCTGCGCGACACGCGAGAATGGCGTGCTACGTCTGCTGAAAGCGCTGCGCCATGAAGCGCCCGGCGTGGCCGAGACCGTAAAACGCCTCGGTGTCTCCGACGACAAGAGTGCGCTCGCGTATGTGATGAAGACCACGCATCTTCAGCACGGCGGCAAGCTGTCTCTCACGCGCGTACTGCGCGGGCAGATCGCCGATGGCGACACGGTGCAGTCGTCCGGTGGCGGATCGGATCGCGTGTCGGGCATCGTCGCGCCCAATGGCGGTCACGACAGCAAGCGCACGACGGCTGCTGCGGGCGACACCATCGCGCTCGGCAAGCTCGATCCGGTCAGGACCGGCGAGACGCTCGGCACCGGCAAAACTGCGCCCTCTGCACTCACCGAAGTTGTTGCAACCGCGCCGGTGCTGGCGACTGCGCTTGCGGCAACGGATCGCAAGGACGATGTCAAACTCGGTCAGGCGCTGACGCGTCTCGTCGAGGAAGACCCGTCACTCAGCGTCGTGCACAATCCGCTCACGCATGAAATGGTGCTGTGGGGGCAGGGTGAGATGCACCTGCGTGTCGCGATGGAGCGATTACGGGATCGTTTCGGCGTCAGCGTCAAACAGCACGCGCCGCCGGTCGGTTATCAGGAAACCATCCGCAAAACGATCACCCAGCGCGGGCGTCACAAGAAGCAATCCGGCGGCCACGGCCAGTTCGGCGATGTGGTGCTCGACGTCAAACCGTTGCCGCGCGGCAGCGGTGTGGTGTTCCGCGAAAAGATCGTCGGAGGTGCTGTGCCGAAAAATTATATCGGCGCGGTGGAGGAAGGCGTCGGCGACGGCACGTCGCGCGGCCCGCTCGGCTTCCCGGTGATCGATCTGGAAGTGACGCTGACCGACGGCTCCTATCACAGCGTCGATTCGTCCGATCAGGCGTTCCGCACGGCGGCGCGTATCGGCGTCACGGAAGCGCTTCCGCAATGCCTGCCGGTGTTGCTGGAGCCGATCCATGTGGTCGAGATCGTCTGTCCAACGGACGCAACCGCCAAGATCAACTCCATTCTGTCGGGACGGCGCGGCCAGATTCTCGGCTTCGACACCCGCGACGGCTGGATCGGATGGGATCTCGTGCGTGCGATGATGCCCGAAGCAGAGATCGGCGATCTGATCGTCGAGTTGCGTTCGGCCACTGCGGGGGCCGGTGGCTTCACACGGAAGTTCGATCACATGGCGGAGGTGACGGGACGCGCGGCCGACCAGATCATCGCCGCGCATCGCACGGCGGCCTAGTCGAATACCATGCGAGATTTCGAGGCCCGCCATCGCGGGCCCCTTTCTTTTGCGCAGGCCTTTCCCGACTCGGCGTCATTGGCGACAATCGCCGAGGGGATAATCAAGGGTGGGACGATGATGACTTCGCGCGCGAACATCGCGCTGGCGTGTGTGTTGAGCGGTCTGGCGGGTTACGTGGACGCTATTGGCTTTCTTCATCTAGGCGGCCTGTTCGTCTCATTCATGAGCGGTAACTCCACGCGGCTCGGCGTCAGCCTGCAGGACGGCAAGTGGCACGAGTCGCTGGAAACGGCGGGGCTGATCTTTCTGTTCGTCGCGGGTGCCGGTGTTGGAAACTTGATCGTGCTGGCGCGCGCCTCGTCGCGGCAGGCCTGGGTGCTGCTCGCAGAAGGCCTGTTGCTGGCGTGCGCTGCGCTCTCCTACGGCCTCGGCTTTTCGGCTCTTTCGGTTGCACTGATCGTGTTCGCCATGGGGTTGGAAAACGCGGTGTTCTTCACGGGCACAGGCGGCGTCGGGCTGACCTATGTCACCGGCGCGCTGGTGAAGGTCGGGCAGCTTGCGGCGCTGGCGCTGCGTGGCGGCGATATGTTCGGATGGCTTCCGAGCTTCCTGCAATGGGCGGCGCTGGTGATCGGTTCGCTGCTCGGCGCGATTGCTTACCGGCTCTATAGTCTCGATGCGATCTGGTTAAGCGCGGCACTGGCGCTCGTATTGAGTGCCGGTCTGGCGCTCGCGACGCGCGGAACGCAAGAGTCTTGATCGCCCGAATGATTTGACCCACAACACAGTCATGAACCGGATCGTCCTGCCATGAGCGCCGTACCCGCCGCCTGCCTGATTGGCTGGCCAGCGGCGCATTCGCGCTCGCCGCTGATCCATAAATACTGGCTGAAGTCCTTCGGCATCGATGGCGATTATCGCATCGAGGCGGTAGAGCCTGTGGCCTTCGCGGATTTCATCGGCGCGCTGAAGTCGCGCGGCTACAAAGGTGCGAACGTCACCATTCCGCACAAGGAGCGCGCGCTCGCAGGCTCGAAGCCCGATGCGCGCGCCCGCGCGGTCGGCGCGGCCAATACGCTCTATTATGACGGCGATGTTTTGTGCTCGACCAACACTGATGTCGAAGGCTTTATCAACAATCTCGACGCCAGCGCACCGGGCTGGGACAAGGCTGAGGACGTGCTGGTGCTCGGCGCCGGCGGTTCATCGCGTGCTGTGATTTTCGGATTGATCGAGCGCGGCATCAAGCGCGTGCATCTCGCCAACAGAACGGCGGCGCGCACGCAACTGCTTGCCGATCAGTTCGGCGACTGCGTGAAGCCGTTGGCATGGGATCAGATCGATACCGTTTTGCCGCGTGCGGGTCTGCTGGTGAACACCACGTCGCTCGGCATGAGAGGCCAGCCACCGCTCGCTGTGAATGTCGGTCTGCTGCACGCGAACGCCGCCGTTGCCGATCTGGTCTACGTGCCGCTCGAAACGGATCTGCTGAAAGCCGCAAAAGCGCGCGGCTTCAAAACCGCAGATGGTCTTGGTATGTTGTTGCATCAGGCCGTGCGCGGTTTTGAATTGTGGTTCGGCAAACGTCCGCAAGTCACGCCGGAATTGCGCGCGCTGGTCGTTGCGGATTTGGTGAAGTAATCCTCATGGTGAGGAGGCGCTCTTGCGCCGTCTCGAACCATGAGGTGCATGTCTCTCATCCTTCGAGACGCGCGAAGACGCGCTCCTCAGGATGAAGTCTGCATCAATTCCGCAGCTGCTCCACCAGCACGCGCCGGTCGATCTCCTCGATGCTGTTGACTCCGCACAGTCCCATCGTGGTGCTCAGCTCCTTGCCGATCACATCGATAGCCTTGGCAACACCGGCCTGTCCGCCCGCGCCAAGACCGTAGATATACGCGCGTCCGATCATGCAGGACTTTGCGCCGAGCGCGAGCGCGCGCATCACATCTTGTCCGGAGCGGATGCCGCCATCGAACATGATCTCGGTCTGCGAGCCGACATCCTGCACGATCTCCGGCAGCACCGAGATTGACGACGGTGCGCCGTCAAGCTGGCGGCCGCCGTGATTGGACACAACGATGGCTTCCGCGCCCGCTTTCACAGCCTCGCGCGCATCGACGACATCGAGGATGCCCTTGATGACCAGCTTGCCCGGCCAGATGCTGCGGATCCATTCCACGTCCTTCCAGTTCAGCGACTGGTCGAACTGCGACGCCACCCATTCCGAAGTCGAGCCAAGATCGCCCGCGCCTTTCACATGGCCCGTGATGTTGCCGAAATTCCGGCTCTTGCTCTTGAGCATACCTGCGACCCAGCTCGGCTTGGTGGCGAAGTCGATGATGTTTTTTAGTGTCAGCAGTTTCGGCGGCACCGACAGGCCGTTCTTGACGTCGGCGTGGCGCTGGCCGAGCACCTGCAGATCGACGGTCAACACCAGCGCACTGCATTTCGCGGCGATGGCGCGCTCGATCAGCGATTTCGCAAAGCCGCGATCCTTCATCACGTACAACTGAAACCAGAACGGCTTCTCGACATTGGCAGCGACGTCTTCAATCGAGAGGATCGACATGGTCGAGAGTGTGTAGGGAATGCCTGCGGCCTCCGCCGCGCGGCAGGCGTAAATTTCGCCATCCATATATTGCAAACCGCCCGAACCGATCGGTGCAAGGATCAGCGGCAGTGCGGCAGGTTCGCCGAGGATGGTGGTGTTGAGTTGGCGCTTCGAGATGTCGACCAGAATGCGCTGGCGAAACTTGAACTTCTGCATGTCGCTGATGTTGGCGCGCAGCGTTTCTTCCGCGTAGGAGCCGCCATCGACATAATCGAAGAAAGGTTTCGGCACGCGGCGCTTGTGGATCTGCCGCAGGTCTTCGATGCAGGTAATGGTCTTCATGGAGGCTTCCTCAGTCCGTTGTTTTTCTTGTTGAAGCGATCATCTATCATGCGGACGGCCCATGCAAATGACCTCTTCGAGGAGAATGTCATGTCTCACAAAGCCAAGACTCTGCCAGCTGGCAAGAAGGCCAAATCCGAAAAGCAGAAGCTCGACGATGCGCTTGAAGAGGGGCTGGAGGAAACTTTTCCCGGCTCCGATCCGGTCAACGTCACCCAGCCCGCACCTTCAAAGCCGGACCACCACATCAAGCGCAAGACCTGACCGCGCCGCAGCGCGGAACATGGCCGCCGGGCGGGCGTTATCCCTGTGAACATTCACAGGAGCTGATCATGGCTGATACAAACACCAGGGCGCGCGACGAGAAGGTTTCGGGCCATCAGGCCGGTGACCAGAGCAAACACCACAAGGATTCCGAGGTGACTAAGGACAAGCTGGACGACGCCCTGAATAAGGGGCTGGAAGAATCGTTTCCGGGGTCCGACCCGGTCAATCTGACCCAGCCGCCTCCGACCAAGCACGATCAGAATATCAAGCGGAAAGGCTGACCTGCCAAAGTCTGCAGGAGGTACCATAAAACCTCATTTTATCAATATGATACGTACCGCCGCCTCTCCGGGCGGCGGTAACGATTCATCATATTTTTTGAAGAATTCCACACTGCGCAGGCTTTATAAGCCGCTCCAAGCTAGATTGGGGCACTCGCCGGAGCCATAAGATGTCACGCCGCAATTCGGCAGACATGAGCCTCATCGCCGGCGGAGCAGGGGAATTCGAGCGTGCGCAAATACTTCGGGACCGATGGCATTCGCGGCCGCGCCAATGGCGTGATCACGCCTGAACTGGCGCTCAAAGTCGGGCAGGCAGCAGGGCTGGTGTTTCAGCGCGGCGATCACCGCCATCGCGTCGTGATCGGCAAGGATACCCGCCTCTCCGGTTACATGATCGAAAACGCGATGGTCGCTGGATTTACCTCCGTCGGCATGGACGTGTTGCTGCTTGGGCCGATGCCGACCCCGGCGGTGGCCATGCTCACCAAATCCATGCGTGCCGATCTCGGCGTCATGATTTCCGCGTCGCATAATCTGTTCGAGGATAACGGCATCAAGCTGTTCGGCCCGGCGGGCTTCAAGTTGTCCGACGAAGTCGAAATGCAGATCGAGCAACTACTCGATGAGGATCTCGGCAAACGGCTTGCAGAAAGCGCCAGCCTCGGCCGCGCGCGCCGCATCGACGGCGTGCATGATCGTTACATCGAATTTGCCAAGCGCACGCTGCCGCGCGACCTCAGCCTCGACGGTCTGCGCGTTGTGATCGATTGCGCAAACGGTGCAGCCTATAAGGTTGTGCCGGAAGCGCTGTGGGAATTGGGCGCGGATGTCATCGCTATCGGCACCGAGCCCGACGGCTTCAACATCAACAAGGATTGCGGCTCGACCTCGCCGGAGGCGCTGTCGCGCAAGGTGCGCGAGATGCGCGCTGACATCGGTATCGCGCTCGATGGCGATGCGGATCGCGTGATCATCACCGACGAACGTGGCCATGTGGTCGATGGCGATCAGCTGCTCGCGGTTATCGCGCAAAGCTGGAAGGACGACGGTCGCCTCGCCAAACCGGGCATCGTCGCCACTGTGATGTCCAATCTCGGCCTCGAGCGCTACCTCAAGGATCAGGGTCTCGAACTGCTGCGCACGCCGGTCGGTGACCGCTATGTGCTCGAGCAGATGCAAAAGGGCGGCTACAATCTCGGCGGCGAGCCGTCGGGCCATATCATCATGTCGGACTTCGCCACCACCGGCGATGGCTTCGTGGCCGCGCTGCAGATTCTCGCTGTGGTCCAGCGCCTCGGCCGTCCGGTGTCCGAGGTCTGTCACCGCTTCGAGGCGATGCCGCAAATTCTCAAGAACGTGCGTTATCGCAGCGGCAAGCCGCTCGAAAATGCGAATGTCAAATCCGCCATTCTCGATGCCGAGAAGCGCCTCAACGGCACCGGCCGTCTGCTGATCCGCCCCTCGGGCACCGAGCCCGTCATCCGGGTGATGGGCGAGGGTGACAACCGCGACCTCGTCGAGGAGGCCGTGGACATGATCGTTTCGGCGCTGGGTTCGGCTGCGGCCGCGGCGTGATTTTCAGCGCTCCCGATTCGTCGGGAAGCGAGCATATCCAGCGTTTAAGGCACATCAGCCATGGTCAATTGCGGCTGGTGACGTGACCGCTGAATTTGTATGTGGGGTTATTCCTTTTCCTTTTGCCGGGAAGCCGCCGTGAACAAGCCCGTTATTCTGTCCGAAGACACTCTTGCCGCGCCGATCGTGGTGGATGCTCCTCCGCCGGTTGCGCCTGCCAAGCCTGCCTTTGCCATCATCGGCGCGATCAGCTTCTCGCATATGCTGAACGACCTGATGCAGTCGCTGATCCCGTCGGTTTATCCAATCCTGAAAGCGAACTACGCGCTCGACTTCGGCCAGATCGGCTTGATCACGATGGCCTTCATGTTCACCTCGTCGCTGCTGCAGCCGGTGGTTGGCGCCTACACCGACAAGCATCCGAAGCCGTTCTCGCTGCCGCTCGGCATGGGATTCACCTTCGCGGGCTTGATCCTTCTCAGCATGGCGCATCACTACTGGATAATTCTGATTGCAGCGGCACTGGTCGGCACCGGCTCGGCGATCTTCCATCCGGAATCCTCGCGCATTGCGCGGATGGCCTCGGGCGGCCGCGTCGGCATGGCGCAATCGGTCTTTCAGGTCGGCGGCAATTTCGGTACCGCCGTCGGTCCTGTGCTGGCGGCGCTGATCATCGTGCCGCTGGGGCAGGGCAGCATCGCGTGGTTCTCGCTGGTGGCCGCGCTTGCGATTGCCGTGCTGTGGCAGATCAGCCGCTGGTATCAACCGCGCATCGCGCTACGCAAGAGCGCGCACACCGTGCCAACTGCAGATCGTTCCTCCACGCGCACCGTGGTCGCGCTTGTGGTGCTGATGATCCTTCTGTTCTCCAAGACGTTCTACACCGCGAGTATCGGTAGCTATTACACCTTCTTCCTGATGCAGAAGTTCGGCGTCACCACGCAGGCGGCGCAGCTCTATCTGTTCCTGTTCCTTGGCGCGAGCGCAGTCGGCGTGTTCTTTGGTGGCCCACTCGGCGACCGCTTCGGCCGCAAATACGTGATCTGGTTTTCGATCCTCGGCGCGCTGCCGTTCACGCTCGCTTTGCCTTACGCCGATTTGTTCTGGAGCGCGGTGCTGAGCATGCTGATCGGATTCATCATTTCGTCGGCGATGCCGCAGGTGATCGTCTACGCGCAGGAACTGATGCCGCATCGCCTCGGCATGATCTCGGGCTTGTTCTACGGCATGGCCTTCGGCTTTGGCGGCATCGGCGCTGCCGTGCTCGGCCAGGTCGCGGACTGGAAGGGCATCAATTTTGTCTACCAGATCTGTTCGTTCCTGCCGGCCATCGGCCTGCTTGCGATCTTCCTGCCGCAGATCAAGCGCGCGAAGTTGTAGCGCACTTAAATAAAGCCGCGATCTTTCCTCCGATGCCTGGGCTTGTCCCGGGCATTGCGCGTTTTGAGTCAGCAACCCTGACTCATCCATCAACCTTTCATTAAGACTTGAAGCCGCGCTTACGCCGCGGATTATGTGAATGTTTACCGTTCCGATTAAGCCGCATTAAAAATCACGGTTAAGAATTAGGGTTAAGTACCGCTTAAGCATTTGGTGGCATCGTCCGTCCGTGAGTTTTTGTGAGTGAGGCCTGAACGTCTGCCTCACCCGGACGAAAGGACCGACCAAAATGCGTACTCTCAACAAGATGCTTGCCGCCGGAGCGGCGACATTGATTTCCTCGGCCGCTTTCGCAGCCGACCTTCCGCTTGCGCCGCCTCCGATGTACGCGCCCCCGCCGGTCGAGGATTTCGGCGGCTGGTATCTTCGCGGCGATATCGGTTTCAGCAATCAGAAGGTGAAGCACCTTTCCAATGCGCTTGAAGCCAACCTCCTGAGCCAGACTCAGCATGCTGACTTCAACACCGCAGGCATCTTCGGCCTCGGCGCAGGCTATCGCTTCAACAACTGGTTCCGCGCAGACGTGACCGGTGAATACCGCGGCAGCTCGACGCTGAACGGCTATGAGGTGAATACCTTCACCGGTTCCGGCGCCACTCAGAACGGCTTCAACAAGTACACTGGCAACAAGTCCGAATGGCTTGTGATGGCCAACGTCTATGCAGATCTCGGCACATGGTGGTGTGTGACACCGTTCATCGGTGCCGGTGTCGGCGGTGCCCGCGTGACGATGGCGAACTACACGGACGTCGGACAGACCACGTCTCTGAACGGCTTCCCGGGTGGTCCAAGCTCGGCTTTTGCCGACGCCGCCTCGCGCTGGAATTTCGCTTGGGCGCTTCATGCGGGTCTCGCTTACAAGATCAATCCGAGCCTGACGATGGAATTGGGCTATCGCTATCTCGACATGGGCGACGGCATCACCGGCGACGTGATCGCGTTCGACGGCACGAACAACACCAACAACCCGACGACCTTCAAGCATCTGACGTCGCACGATCTGAAGCTCGGCATCCGCTGGGCGATCGACCCGACGCCAACTTATCTTCCGCCGCCTCCGCTCATTCGCAAGGGCTGATCGGCTCTCTTTTCTCGCTAACGAAAATCAACGGCGCGGATTTATCCGCGCCGTTTTCTTTTGGTCGGGTAAGCGCGTGGCAACGGTTGGTTAAGGTTAACGGGGCATGATCGAACACAGTTAAGCGTTTATAACGGGAGTGTCGGTGATGCGTCGGATTGTGTTGGCAGCGGTTGTCTTGGCGGCGGCGAATAGCGCGCAGGCGGCAGACCTTCCCGATTTCCTGGATATGCCGGTTCTGCGCGGGGGCCTGCGTGAAGGACTCAGCAACAGCACCGTCAACTGGCAGGGCTACTATGTGGGCGGCCAGGCCGCTTACGGTGTCGGTGCGATGAACTTCGCGGGCTCCAACAACGCGCTGGTCGAGCGCGCGCTCGGTCCGAACAATATTATTTTGCCGACCGCGTTGTCGCTCGTTGGCGCACACGGCAAAGTCGATACGCGGCAACCTGCGTTTGGCGGCTTTGCCGGCTACAACAGCCAGTGGGACGATGTTGTTCTCGGTGTTGAAGCCAACTATATGCATGGCACTTTCAATGGAGCGTCGACGGTTGCGCCCGTTCCGCTGACTTATGTCAACGCGTTTTCCGATGGCCAATATCATACAATCGGATTGAATTCGTCGAAGTCCATCACCCTCACCGATATGGGCACCATTCGAGGACGCGCCGGTTATGTTGTCGGCAACTTCCTTCCTTATGTCTTCGGCGGTGTCGCTCTCGGACGCGCGAACATTTCAAGCAATGTTGTGATCACAGACCAATCGGCCTCGACTTTCGCTGCCTCGTCCAGCGCTCCCGCGACCGTTTATACAGCAAGCGATTCGATTAACGGCAAGATGCTTTACGGCTACACGGCAGGCCTTGGCACCGAAGCGATGCTGTTCGGCAATCTGTTTGCGCGAGCCGAGTATGAGTATATCCGCTTCGTCAATGCCGGAGCCGATGTGAGCGTCAACACTGTGCGTGGCGGCCTCGGCTACAAGTTCTGATCCTGCTTTCGGCAATCCAAACCTGCGGCTCCTGTCATTGACAGGGGCCGTTTCGTTTGTTGGGCTGGCTGCTGCGAACCGTGAAAAGCGGCAACAGTCATGAGAGTCCTGCGATGAAAATCTACGGCGACCTGAAATCGGGCAATTGCCTGAAAGTGAAATGGGTTTGCGACAAGCTGTTGCGCCGTTACACCTGGGTCGAGATCGACACCATGAAAAACGAAAGCCGCACGCCGGAGTTTCTCAAGCTCAACGGGGCAGGGCAGGTGCCGCTGCTCGAACTGGATGACGGACGAACGCTGGCGCAATCCAACGCGATCATGCGCTATCTCGCGCGAGGGACTGACCTGATCCCGGCGGAAGCTTTCCTGACAGCGAAAATGGATGAGTGGCTGTTCTGGGAGCAATACAGCCACGAGCCCTATATCGCGGTCTGCCGTTTCCAGATGGTCTATCTCGGCAAGCCGAAATGGGATCTCGATCCGGACAAGGTCAAGCGCGGCTACAATGCGCTGGCGCTGATGGAGCATCACCTTCACAACGCGAAATTTCTCGTTGGCGACACGCTCTCCCTCGCCGACATCGCATTGCTGGCCTATACGCGCGTCGCTTCTGAGGGCGGCTTCCATCTCGACGGTTACGACGCCATCCGCCGCTGGATCGGCGATTGCGAGAAGGTGCTGCGTCTCTAGTATCCGGCGGTAGTCCATTGTCCTCACGCAAGGAGCCCGCCATGCCAGCCATCGACCCAGTGACGGCCGGAGCGGTTTTGGTTGCGACCGCTGCGACCGACGCCGTCTATGTTATGTTCACATCCGCAGTTGTCGCGCGCAGGCGCGTGCCGGCGGCAACATGGAGCAGCATCTGGTACATGCTCTCGTCCTACGCTGTGATCAGCTACACCGAGAACTGGATCTATGTGGCTTTTGCTGCCGTGGGATCATGGCTCGGCGCATTCGCCACGATCACCTTTTTGCACCGGCCGCCCGGCGGCCCTCCGGTCGGCGCGGCGCCCGAATAAACCGTAATTGAAACGCATGAGGGGGTTGTGAACGCCGACGGCGGAACCGCTTGACGAAAACCGAAACCTTCCATATTGACGGCGGCGGGACACCTCCCCCCAACGGGAGGCTTACTATCTGGAAGGATAGACGATGACTGTAGCGAAGCCTGCTTCGCGGCCAAACGTGCCGCATTTTTCCTCCGGCCCATGCGCCAAGCGCCCCGGCTGGAATCCCCAAAATCTCAAGGACGCAGCCCTCGGCCGTTCGCATCGCGCGAAGGTCGGCAAGGCCAAGCTCAAGCTCGCGATCGACCTGACGCGCGAAGTGCTTGAAGTGCCGTCCGACTACAAGATCGGCATCGTTCCGGCGTCGGACACCGGCGCTGTGGAAATGGCGCTGTGGTCGCTGCTCGGGCCGCGCCCCGTCACCACCATCGCATGGGAATCCTTCGGCGAAGGCTGGGTTAGCGATGTCGTCAAGGAATTGAAGCTCAAGGATGTCGTGAAGCTCAACGCGGGCTATGGCGACATTCCGGACCTGTCCAAGGCCGACAAGAACTCGGACATCATCTTCACATGGAACGGCACGACCTCCGGCGTGCGCGTGCCGAATGCCGACTGGATCGCGGACGACCGCGAAGGCCTGACCATCTGCGACGCGACCTCGGCCGCTTTCGCGCAGCCGCTCGACTGGCCGAAGCTCGATGTCGTCACCTTCTCCTGGCAGAAGGCGCTGGGCGGTGAAGCCGCGCACGGCATTCTCGTTCTGTCGCCGCGCGCCGTCGCTCGTCTGGAGAGCTACACGCCGCCATGGCCGCTGCCGAAGATCTTCCGCATGACCAAGGGCGGCAAGCTCATGGCCGGTATCTTCGAAGGCGAAACCATCAACACGCCGTCGATGCTTTGCGTCGAGGACTATCTCGATGCGCTGAACTGGGCCAAGTCGGTCGGCGGTCTGAAGGCTCTGATCGCGCGCGCCGATGCGAACACCAAGGTTCTCGCGGACTGGAAAGCCAAGACGCCGTGGGTCGATTTCCTCGCCAAGGATGCGGCGATCCGCTCCAACACCTCGGTGTGTCTGAAGGTCATCGATCCGGCCGTCACCGCTTTGTCGGCGGACGCGCAGGCGGACTTCGCCAAGAAGCTGGTGGCTGCGGTCGAGAAGGAAGGCGGCGGCTACGATCTCGGCGCTTACCGTGACGCACCTCCGGGTCTGCGCATCTGGTGTGGTGCTACGGTGGAAGCCTCCGACGTTGCGATCCTCACGCAATGGCTGGACTGGGCTTTCGCCGAGACCAAGGCCTCGCTGGCGAAAGCGGCGTAACGCCAAAACTCGATACATCTTCCCTCTCCCCTTGTGGGAGAGGGTGCCCGAACAAAGTGAGGGCGGGTGAGGGGTTCTTTCCCGTCACCTCTTCAACCCCTCACC
>Ga0209023_10001352_pt1 | contig 33109 bp, 23 predicted proteins | sample LakOneMetagenome_FD_187468 | JGI IMG/M metagenome (GOLD analysis project Ga0209023, IMG submission 187468) | Freshwater and sediment microbial communities from Lake Erie, Canada (SPAdes) (version 2) | ecosystem: Environmental > Aquatic > Freshwater > Lentic | place: Lake Erie, Canada...
CAGGTACGAACGAGCCGATATCGCGTCCGCGCACGTTTGCGCTCACGACAACGCGTCGCTTGCCGTTCTCCCGGCTGATCTGGTTCGGGCCAGGCGCGAATTCGAGCGAAGCAACCTCGCCCAGGGGGATATAGGTCGTCGCGCCGCCGTCCTTGGCGGGCAGGGAGATCGGCAGCTGCCTGAGCGCGTCGAGATCGGTCCGTAGCGTTTCGGGCAAACGAACGACGATGTCGAAGCGGCGGTCGCCCTCGAACATGGTGCCGGCTTCGCGACCGCCGGTTGCGATGGCGAGGGCTTCCTGAACGTCGCCGATGTTCAGACCATAGCGCGCAGTCTTCTCGCGGTCGATGTTAACGGTCAACATAGGCAGGCCGCCCGTTTGCTCGACCTTTACTTCGGCCGCGCCAGGGATGCGCTGCAGTACCTCGGCTATTTCCTTGCCCGTCGATGCAAGCACGTCCATGTCGTCGCCAAAGACCTTGACGGCAACGTCACTGCGCACGCCGGAGATCAGTTCATTGAACCGCAACTGGATCGGTTGCGAGAACTCGTAGGAATTACCCGCGTATTTCTCGGCCTCTTCCTGGATCGCCGCGATCAGTTCGTCGCGGCTCTTCTTCGGTGCTGGCCATTGCGCTTCAGGCTTGAGCATGATGTAGCCGTCCGAGATGTTCGGCGGCATCGGGTCCGATGCGATCTCGGCAGTGCCGGTGCGGGCAAACACTCTGTCGATCTCCGGGAACTTCGCTTTCAGGCCGGCTTCCACCTTTTTCTGCATTTCCACGGACTGACTCAGGCTGGTGCCAGGAATGCGCAACGACTGCAACGCCAGGTCGCCTTCGTTCAGGCTCGGGATGAACTCGCTGCCCAGCCGCGTGACCAGTAACCCCGACAGGACGACGAGGACGACCGCGCTCGTGATAACCAGTGCCGCGTTGCGCATGACTTTTTCGAGCATCGGCGCATAAGCTTGCTTGGCCATGCCCATGAGCCTGTTTTCCTTCTCGGTGACGCGCTTGCCGATAAACAGGGCCACCGCGGCGGGGATGAAGGTGATCGACAGGATCATGGCGCCGACCAGGGCCGCAACCACGGCGAAGGCCATCGGGTGGAACATTTTTCCTTCGACACCCGACAGCGCGAAGATCGGCAGGTACACAACCATGATGATGAGCTGGCCGAAGAGCAGCGGTCGCCGTGCTTCCCGGGCAGCGGCGAACACTTCATGGAAGCGCTCGGCGAGGGTCAGGTCACGCTTGTGGTGCTCCTGCGCATGTGCGAGGCGCCGCACGCAGTTCTCGACGATCACCACCGCGCCATCGATGATGATGCCGAAGTCGAGGGCGCCCAGGCTCATCAGGTTCGCGCTGACCTTGTACGACACCATGCCCGTGAAGGTGAACAGCATCGCCAGGGGGATGACCATCGCCGTGATGATCGCCGCGCGGATGTTGCCGAGGAAGAGGAACAGGATGACGATCACCAGTACCGCACCCTCGAGCAGGTTCTTCTTGACGGTATTGATGGCCTTGTCGACCAGTACCGTCCGGTCGTACACCGGCACCGCCTTGACGCCTTTGGGCAGCGAACGATTCACCTCGACCATCTTGGCGGCAACGGCCTGCGACACGGCGCGGCTGTTCTCGCCGATCAGCATGAATACCGTGCCGAGCACGACCTCTTTGCCGTTTTCGGTCGCGGCGCCGGTACGCAGTTCGCGCCCGATGTCGACGGTCGCCACGTCGCGCACGCGGATTGCAACACCCTTGACGTTGCTGAGGACCGTGTTGCGGATATCGTCGAGGGTACGCACCTGGCCCGGTGCGCGGATCAGGAACTGCTCTCCACGGCGCTCGATATAGCCGGCGCCGACGTTGTTATTGTTGCGGTCGATCGCGCCGACGACGTCGGACAGCGACAGGCCGTAGGAGCTGAGCTTGGCCGGATCGGGTGCGATCAGGTATTCCTTCTCGAAGCCGCCGATCGAATTGATTTCGGTGACGCCGGGTACCTGGCGCAACTGCGGCTTGATGATCCAGTCCTGGACTTCGCGCAAGTCGGTCGGGGTGTACGGTGTGCCATCGGGCTTTTTCGCGCCCGGCTCGCTTTCGACCGTCCAGAGGTAGATCTCGCCCAAGCCGGTAGAGATCGGGCCCATCATCGGCACCACACCGCTCGGCAGGTTTTCCCGTGCTTCCTGGATCCGCTGGTTGACCAGCTGGCGTGCAAAGTGGATGTCGGTGCCATCCTTGAAGATGACGGTCACCTGCGACAGGCCATAGCGGGACAGCGACCGGGTTTCTTCCAGGCCGGGGAGGCCCGCCATGACCGTTTCGATCGGGAATGTCACGCGCTGCTCGGCTTCCAGCGGCGAATAGCCGGCGGCCGACGTGTTGATCTGGACCTGGACGTTGGTGATGTCGGGCACCGCGTCGATAGGCAGTTTCTGGTAGTTGTAGATGCCGATGGCGGCCATCGCGACGACGCCCAGCATGACAAGCCATCGATGCTCGATGGCGAAGCGGATAATTCGTTCAAACATGGCAGGTTCCTCGATCAGTGTTCGTGCTCGGCACTGCTTTTGCCTTGCTCGGCTTTCACAACGAAGCTGCCCGTTGCAACGTATTGCGCTCCTGCGCTCAGCCCGGCGACGATCTCGACGTTCTTGCCGTCGCTCGCGCCCAGCGTGACTGGCTGGGTCTGGAAGCCCTTCTGCACTTTCGTGAAGACGACGGTTTTGCCCTCGATGGTCTGCACGGCATCGGCCGCGACCGCAACGGCGGCCTCCTTCGTGCCGCGCACGAGGGCGACGTTCACGAACAGGCCAGGGCGCCAGGCACGACCCGGGTTATCGATCACGACCCGTGCGGTCGCGGTCCTGGTCTGTTCGCCCAGCAGGCTGCCTACATAGCTGACCTTGCCGGTAACCGACGCACTGCCGGCAGCGGATTTGATCGTGACCGGCTGGCCGACACGGACCGATTCCAGGTCCTTTGCCGTCACCACAATTTCCACCCAGACGGTCGACAGGTCGGACACCAGGAAGGCATTCGCGTCTTCCTTCACCGCTTCGCCCTGCGACAGGTGCTTTTCGACGACGACACCGTTGAAGGGCGAACGCAGGACATAGCGGTTCACGGCGCCCGCGTTAATCTCCGCGCCAAGGGCCGTCAGTTTCGACCTGGCGGACTGCGCCTCGATCTGCGCCTCGCGGTAGGCCTGCTCGGCTTGCAGGTAGTCCTGTTGCGCCGAGATCCTGTCTTCCCACAGCTTCTTCTCGCGTTCGTAGGTGGTGCGCGCGAGTCCCAGGCGCTTGTCCGCGGCGAGGGCGGTGCTGCGCATTTCGGCCAGGTCGGGGCTGGCGATGACTGCCAGCGGCTGGCCTTTCTTGACTTCCTGACCGAGCGAGGCGGATACCGATTCGACTACACCGGCCACCCGGGGCACGATGTGCGCAGTGCGGTCTTCGTTGAAGCGCACTTCGCCAGGCAGCGTGACTGCGGTATCGATGCGCGCCGGAGCGGCCTGTGCGACGGCAATGCCCGCCCCTTGCGCTTGCTGCGGCGTCATCTCGATCAAGCCGGGCGGTTCGTCGGCATGCTCTTGCTTGCCTCCCGATTTTTGGGCGGTTTCCTCTGCGCGTTCGCTTTCTCCCTGTGCAGCTGGAGCGTCCTTCTTCCAGAAGAGAATGGCGAGTGCCAGCACGAGACCCAGGCCGATCACGGCGGCGATGGAAAATAGGGATTTCTTGTTGATAGTGGACTTCATGGGGCAATCCTGTTGTTGAGGTCGGCGCCCGCGTCTGGAGCGACGTAGCGGCCAAGGTCGGCGACGGCGCGGTAGCGGTCGTACAGTGCCTGGATGTATTGGGTGCGGATTTGCAGCAGCGTGCGCTGGGCATCTAGGACGTCGAGGAATCCGAACTTGCCAGCTTCGAAACCGATTACCGCGGAGTCGAACACGCGCTGCGCCGCCGGCAGAATGTTCTCGCGCATGCTGCGCACCTGCTCGCGCGACAACTGGGCGCGCTGGTACGCGTTGGTAAGCCCCTGGTGCAGGCGCAGGCGTTCGGCCTCCAGTTCGGCGCGTGCCTTCTCGGCGCGACCGAGCGAGGCCTGCAGGCTGCCCTGGTTGCGGTTGAACAAGGGCAGCGGGACCGACAGGCCGACCACGGTCTGCGAACGCCCGATCTCGTCGTCCTTTTTGTTGCCGACGATAAGCGTGAGGTCGGGCATACGCTGGGCACGATCGACGCCGACCTGAGCTTCCTCGCGCTGGACCTGCAAGTTCGCGCGCCGTAGCTGCGGCGAGGTGGCCAGCCGCTGTTCCAGTTCGGCCAGCGCAGGCGTTGGTGCCAGGTCGAGCTCGGGGACGATCAGGGTAAGGTTTGCCTGACCAGTTTCGCCCCAATAGGCGGACAAGGTGTGCATGGCAATCGCCAGGTCGCTCTGCGCCTGGGCCAGCTCGAGCCGCGCCGATGCCTGTGCCACGCCGGCGCGATCCTGCTCGACAGGCGAAACCCGTCCGGCCGTGACGCGCTTTTCGGCCGCCACTGTTGCTTTCGCTGCGACGTCGAGCGAGGTCTGGGCGATGCGCACGCGCTCCTGTGCACCCAGGGCATCGAAATAGGCCGTTGTGACGTCGGCGCGCAGATCGGTACGGGCCACGCTGAGGTTGCCTGCCGCAAGACTGCGTTCGCGTTCGGCCAGGTTGATACGCGCCGAGCGCTTTCCTCCGAGTTCGAGCACTTGGCTGAGCTGCACGGTCTGGGTGCGGGTACCGCGTTGCGTTCCTTCACGGACAAAGGACACTTCGGGATTCGGGAACAGGCCCGCCTGGCGGCGCATGCCGTCGGCGATCGCAACATCGAGCGCGGCCGCGCGCAGGCTTGGGTTGGCCGCCAGTGCCTTTGCGATGGCTTCATCGAGCGTCAGCGGCGGGCCTGCGACGGGTGCTTGCTGCTGTGTTGCCACAGGAGACAACGGCTGCGCTGTCACCTGCGCAGCACTCGGCAACGCCTGTGCAAATAGCACGGACGCCCCGAGGACGAAATACTTGGGATGCATGAATAACTCCGGTTATTGAAAACGAAGGCTATTCAGCAGCGAGACGTATCGGGATGGCCTTCTCAGGCCCGCCCGCACAATGATGAGTGGATGTATACGATCTGCCGCCGAATCAGACGGCGGAGATCCATTGAGGCCGCTCGGGACGAGCGGAGTTTAAGGAGGAGTATTGAAGCTGGAGCGCCGGCGGCGCCAGACGGACCGGCTCAATAATCACTTGCGCAACAGGAAGTCCTTCAAACGAAAGCGTCGCGTGAGCACAGGAAGCGCAGTGCGAGTGCATTGCGACTTTCTTGTTGGAACCCGTCGGCTTGTCCTTCTCAGCGGAGGCGAGCTTGTGCGAGTCGGCCTCCGACGAATGATGACCGAAATGCTGGGCGGCACGGCCCGACTCGTGCTGACAATAAGCAGCAACCACACTCCAACTGAGCTGAAGAGCGAGGATCGTCAGGACTAGGTAGATGAAGCGTCGGGCGGTCATGAAGAAAAGTATAGCACGTGGGATCGTTTGTCTTATGCGCTCATATCCTTACTTCAGCTTCAGGATGCGACGTGCGCCCGAAAGTACGATCACGCCAATCACCGTGCCGACAATCAAATCGGGATAAGGCGATCCGGTCCAGGTGACGAGTGCGCCGGCAGCAATCACGCCGATGTTTGCAATAACGTCATTCGCCGAGAAAATATAACTTGCCTTCATGTGCGCCCCGCGGTCGCGTTTCTTTGCGATCAACACCAGGCAAGCCACATTCGCAACCAGGGCTACCGCGCCAACGCCCATCATCAGGCCCGATTCCGGTTCGCTTCCGAAGAAGGCCCGGCGTACCACTTCACTGAGGGCGCCCAGCGCGAGCACGAGCTGCAGCCAGCCGGCCAGGTGTGCTGCGTGCGTCTTCATCGCCGCAGCCCTGCCCACTGCGTACAGGGCCAGGCCGTACACAGCGGCGTCCGCAAACATGTCCAATGAATCAGCGACCAAACCGGTCGATTCTGCGACCAGCCCCCAGATCAGCTCGACCACGAACATGATGCCGTTGATAGCTAGCAGCAACCAGAGCGTCTTCGCCTCCGATGCGTCGCCGGCCTTGTCTTGACTGGCTTCTTCATGGGACGAATCCAGTTGCGACCCGATCAGATGGGCACCAAGCTTCAGCGGGCCAAGTTTCTGCAAGATCGGATCGACTTCCCCCATATGCGCAACATGGAGCTGCCGCTGGGAAAGGTCAAAGTTCAAGGAATGAATGCCGCCGACATCCGCCAGTGCCATGCGGATCATGTTTTCCTCGGAAGGGCAGTCCATCTTGGGAATCCCGAGCGTACTCAGCGTACGTTTGCTGTCGACTTTCGGCCTGGCTGGACGGGATCCGCGCAATTCGACACCCAGCCGCAAGGGCTGCAGCACCTGCACGAGGGCGTCCGCTTTGCCGTCGTGGAGCACAGTCACCGTGCGGGTGTTGAGGTCGAAGGCAATGTTGTCGATGCCCGAAACTTTGCCTAAGGCCATCCGAATCAAATTCTCTTCGGACGGGCAGTCCATCTTCGAGACAAATAGTTCGGTTTCGAGGCGGGCTGCCGTAGCGGTTTGGTCTTGTGTCATGACGATGAGCCTAGGATCGGAATTGTTCGAAGGATAAAGCTTCAACCCGCTTCAAGGTCAAGCGTGTTCGCCACGTCAGAACCGTCCAGCCGGAGGAATAATCTATTGCTGAGGTGACAGGGCGCCGATGATGCCGCAATCGGAAACTCGGCCGCCCTGGCATGAAATGAGCAGACGGGACAGGTGTTCTTTCAGTGAGTTGAGGTCTCTGATCTTCTGCTCGACTTCTGCAAGATGCTGCTCGGTCAGCGCAGTCACTGCACAGCAGTCGCCATCGCGGCTATCGGAAAAGGCCAACAGACTGCGTACCTGATCGATCGTGAAGCCGATTTCCCGGGCACGGCGAACGAAGCTCAGGCGGGCCACATCCTCGCTGCCGTACAGCCGATAGTTACTGCCGGTCCGCGATGGAGAATCGAGCAACCCGATTTTTTCGTAATAGCGAATCGTCGGCGCAGGGGTCTGCGCCGCGGCGGACAGCTGACCTATCGTAAAAGTGCGTGACATATGCTTGACCTTAAAGTGACTTCAAGGTTTATAAAGTTCATTTATTAATCCGTCAAGCGAATTCACCTATGCGCACCAAGATGAATCTCTGTGTCACCGCAGCGTTGCTGGCCATGTGCGCAGTTGCGGGATCTGCCTTTGCCGAAAGCACTGCACTGACGCTTGCCGAAGCCGTTGCCAGAGCCCGCATCCAGGCGCCGCAACTGCAGAGCGCCGATGCAGCACTGCGGGCTGCAGACGCCAATGTGCGCCTGTCCGGCCTGCGGCCGAATCCGACACTTTCCGTGGAAGCGGAAAATGTGATGGGCTCAGGGCGCTATTCCGGTTTTGGCGGGGGAGAAAAGACGGTTTCACTGTCGATGCCCCTCGAGCTGGGCGGCAAGCGGGGCGCCAGGCTACGTGTGGCCCAGGCCGAGCGCGCTGCTGCCGACGTTGGTGCGCGCTCCGCTGAAGCCGAATTGACGTTCCAGATCACCGCGGCGTTTGTTACGCTTGCCGCCAGTGAGCGCTACCTTGCGATCACAAAAGCCGGTCATGAGCTGGCCGAACGCGCGCATCACGCGGCACGCGAGCGGGTACGGGCCGGAAAAGCATCTCCCATAGAAGAGCAACGGGCCGACGTGCTACGAATTAATTCCGAGGTTCGCCTGGGAAAAGCAATGCGTGCCGCCGAGCTGGCGCAGAAAACGATCGCACGGCTGACAGGCGCGCCAATGCCGTTCTCGATAGCGTCTGCCTGGTTTGAGCAGATCGAAGGGAGCGAGAAGGCACCGCCGGCGCGGCAGCAGCTGGCGATTGCGACGGCGGAGGCGGAACTGGCCGCTGCAGAGGCTCGCGTCGATGCGGCCAGGCGTGAGCGGGTACCGGACGTCACGCTGACCGCCGGCATGCGCCGGTATGGTGAAACTTCCGAAAAGGCAGCTGTGCTGGGCCTGTCCGTCCCCCTGCCATTGTTCAACCAGGGCAGCGCCGCGCTTGCACGGTCCCGGGCGGAATTCGATCGCGCGTCCGCCGTGCGCCGCGCCGTCGTACTGGAAGTCGAACAGTCTACTGCACAGGCAGAAGCTGAGGTGGCCGACGCACTGGCGGCTGCACGCGCCGCCAACGGTCCCGCACTGGCAGCGGCAGAAGAAGCGGCACGTATCGCGAGGATCGGTTATGCCGAAGGGAAATTCCCGCAACTCGAATTGATCGAAGCCGAACGCTCGCTGGCCGAAACCCGCGAAAGCTCGGTCGATGCGCTCGCAGCACTTCATACGGCACGGGCGCGTTTGGCTCGGCTACAAGGTTCCAACTCTCCAATTTATAAGGACTGACCCATGCAAGCGGTATTCCGATCGGGCCTGTGTGCCGCGATGATCCTCTTGAGCGCATGCTCGCCCAAGCCGGAAACGACCAGCCGTCAAGACGCTGCCGAACATGGCGAACAAAGCGCGAATGCCAAAGGCGAACAGGCCGAAAAGGCCGAGAAAGGCGAGGCCGTAGAGCGGGGCGAAGCTGCGGAGAAAGAAGGCGGCGAGGCCGAAGCCAAGGAAGACTTTGTCGCGCTGTCGGACCAGCAGATCAAAGCGGCAGGAATCGAGGTTATGCCAGTCCGGCAGTCGTTCGCCGGGGCCGTCGAGGCGCCGGCGGTCATCGCGGCGGATCCGAAGCATGCGGCGGTGGTCTCGAGCGCCGTGGGTGGCCGGGTGGTCGAGATCCGGCGCAACCTTGGCGACCCGGTCGCTCGTGGCGACGTGCTTGCCGTAATCGAAAGCCGTGACGTAGCCCAGCTCAGGGCCGACGTCGAGATCGCCAAGCGGCAGTACGAACTGTCGCAGGCCAATTTTGCACGCGAAGAACGTCTGTACGGCGAAAAAGTCACTTCGCGGCAAGAATTCGAGATTGCGCGCAATGCCGCGCAAGAAGCACGCACCCGTCTTCGCTTGGCCGAGCAGCAGCTCGCGGCCGCAGGCGCAAGCAGCGGGGGACAGCTCAATCGGCTGATGCTGCGCTCACCCATCAAGGGCAACGTCACGGCACGACAGATCGCCTTGGGCGACATCGTCGCACCGGACGCCCATCTTTTCGAGGTCGCCGACCTCAACGAGCTGACGGCCGAACTTTCGCTCTCGCCGGACGACGCTGCCCGCATCGCCGTGGGCACGACCGTGGACGTGTCGACCGACGGTCGCACCGGCACGGGCCGCATTACGCATGTCTCGCGTGTCCTCGATCCCGCGACCCGCCAGGTACGAGCCATTGCACGCTTGTCGAACGGCCGCGGCGCGTGGCGTATCGGCGAAACGGTCCGGGCATCGATTGCGCTCGAAGGGAGCGCCGGTGGCACGCAACTGGCCATTCCACGGACGGCTGTGCAAACCGTCGAGGACAGGCCCAGCGTATTCGTTCGGGCGAGAGACGGATTCGCGATCAAGCACGTTGTCCTCGGCGGCAACGCGGCCGGCTACGTCAAGGTGATGGGCGGCTTGGAAGGCAACGAACAGATTGCGGTCAGCAATACGTATCTGCTGAAGGCGGAGCATGGAAAAGGAGAGGCGGGAGACGATGACTGATCTCTTCACTCGACGGCTCCTGAAGGACACCCAACCATGATCGCTCGTATCGTCAACTTTTCCGTTGCGCGGCGGTGGCACGTGCTCATCGCAACGATCCTCCTGTCGATCCTCGGGGCACTTGCGCTGACGCGCCTGCCCATCGACGCAGTACCGGACATCACCAACACCCAGGTGCAGATCAACGTCGTTGCACCTGCGCTCGCGCCGGCCGACGTGGAGCGGCAGATCACCTATCCGATCGAAACGGCGTTTGCCGGGATACCTGGCCTGGAATCCACCCGGTCGCTGACCAGGCACGGGTTTGCGCAGGTGACTACCGTCTTCAAGGACGGTACGGACATCTATTTCGCGCGCCAGCAGATGGCTGAACGGCTGCGCGCCGTCGAGCGCTCGCTGCCGCCAGGCGCTACCGCAAGCCTGGGCCCGATCGCGACCGGGCTCGGCGACGTCTACATGTGGACGGTCGAATACGCCTCGAAGCCTACCCCGAAAGCGGGGCCGGCGGCTGGGCTGCAGGCCGATGGCAGCTACGTCACTCCAGAAGGCGAAGTGCTGCGCAGTGCTGCCGAAAAAGCCACTTACCTGCGCACGGTGCAGGACTGGATCGTCGCACCCCAGCTCAAGAATACCGAAGGGCTGGCAGGCGTGGACGTCATCGGGGGCTACGTCAAACAGTACGTGGTCACACCGGATCCGCAGCGGCTGGCAGCCCTGGGGATCAGCCTGACCATGCTGGGCGAAGCGCTCGAGCGCAATAACACGAGCGCCGGCGCCGGTGTGGTCGTTCAGAACGGGGAAGCCCTAACTGTCAAGGCCGACGCGCGCATCACGTCAGCCGAGGAACTGGCGAAGACCGTCATCACGACCCGAAGCGGCACGCCGGTACTGGTTTCGCACGTCGCCACCGTCGGCATGGGACAGGAAGTGCGATTCGGATCCGCATCCGAAGGCGGGCAGGAGGTCGTCGTCGGTACCGCCGTGATGCGGATCGGGGAGAACAGCCGGACGGTTGCCGCCGCGGTGGATGTCCGCCTGAAAGAGATCGCGCGCTCCTTGCCGCCGGACTTGCTGATCCGGCCGGTGCTTGACCGCACCCGCCTGGTCGACGCCACCATCAAGACCGTGGCGACCAACCTTACCGAGGGTGCGCTGCTGGTGATCGCCGTGCTATTCGCGCTCCTCGGGAACCTGCGCGCGGCATTGATCGCCGCGGCGGTCATCCCGGTCACGATGCTGATGACCTCTGCGGGCATGCTCGAAGCAGGGCTGTCTGCGAACCTGATGAGCCTGGGCGCGCTGGACTTTGGCCTGATTGTCGATGGCGCGGTCATCATCGTGGAAAACGCGCTGCGCCGGATCGCGGAACGCCAGCATGCGACCGGCAGGATATTGACGAAGGCGGAGCGGCTCGAGACCGTCGCCGCCGCCGCACGCGAAATGATCCGGCCAAGCGTCTACGGCCAGGCGATCATCATTCTCGTCTACGCGCCCCTGTTGACGTTCCAGGGGGTGGAAGGCCGCATGTTCGCACCGATGGCGGTGACGGTTATTCTCGCACTGGTCTTCGCGTTCGTCCTCTCGCTTACGTTCGTGCCGGCCGCGATCGCGCTCTGGCTTTCGCGCCATGTCGATGAAAAGGAAAACAAACTGGTCAAGGCCGTGTCCTCGTCGTACGCACCGTTGCTGGAGCGTGCTCTCGCGCGGCCGACGCTGACCGGCGTATTGGCGGCGATCGGTTTCGCGGGCGCACTCGGCCTGTTTACGACACTCGGCCAGGAATTTCTTCCGACGCTCGACGAGCAGGACGTACTGCTCCAGGTGGCACGCATTCCGGGCACTTCCCTTGAGCAGAGCCAGGCCATGCAGTTTGCGGTGGAGAAGGCGGTCGGCAAGCTACCGGAGGTGAAGCTCGTGTTTTCAAGAACGGGTACTGCCGAACTGGCGGCCGACCCGATGCCGCCGAACATGACCGATACCTTTGTCATCGTGAAAGACCGCTCGGAGTGGCCGGAACCACGGATGAGCAAGGCCGAGCTGGTGGAAAAGATCGAGAAAGCGGTCGCTGGCATCCCGGGCCAGAACTACGAGCTTACCCAACCGATCCAGATGCGCTTCAACGAGTTGCTGGCCGGCGTGCGTGGCGATATCGCCGTCAAGGTCTATGGCGACGATTTCGACGCCATGCTCCGCACCGCCGAACAGGTCGCGGCAAAACTGCGCGCGGTCGAGGGCGCGGAAGACGTCCGCGTGGAGCAGGTGCAGGGGCTTCCGCTGCTCGATGTTCGGCTGGATCGCGACGCCATGGCACGGGTCGGCCTGACCGCCCAGGACGTGCACGACACCTTGGCCGCAGCCATTGCCGGCCGCGAGGCCGGGTCGATCTATGAGGGGGACAGGCGATTCGACGTCGTCGTGAAACTGGGCGAAAAGACCCGCAACGACGTGGAAGCCTTGCGCCTGCTGCCTGTGCTGACGCCGAGCGGCAGCTTCGTTCCGCTGGGATCGGTGGCCCTGCTCGAGACGGCCAAGGGACCGAACCAGATCAGCCGGGAAAACGGCAAGCGCCGCGTGGTTGTCCAGGCCAATGTGCGCGGCCGTGACATTGCCGGCGTGGTCAGCGAGGCGCGCGCGAGTATCGATGCGCACGTACGGCTACCGGCCGGCGTATGGCTCACCTGGGGCGGGCAGTTCGAGAACCTGGAACGTGCGCGGATGCGCCTGGCCGTCGTGGTACCGGCCTGCTTCGCGCTCATCGTCGTACTGCTGTATTCGGCCGTCGGTTCCTGGCGCGCCGCCGCAGTCGTCTTCACGGGTGTGCCCCTGGCCCTGATTGGCGGGATTGCAGCGCTCTGGCTGCGTGGGCTGCCGTTCTCGATTTCGGCCGCCGTCGGATTCATTGCGCTGTCCGGCGTCGCCGTCCTCAACGGTTTGGTGATGGTGGGATCGATCGACGACCTGGCAAAACAATTGCCGTGGGCGCAAGCCGTTCGCGAAGGCGCGCTGCGGCGGCTGCGCCCGGTGCTGATGACGGCCCTGGTCGCATCACTGGGCTTCGTCCCGATGGCACTGGCGACAGGCGCCGGGGCCGAGGTGCAGCGTCCGCTGGCGACCGTGGTCATCGGTGGGCTGATCTCGGCCACGATCCTGACGCTGTTCGTGCTGCCGACGCTGTACCAGCGCTTTGCCCGCCCGGCAGAGAACGTAGCGGAAGGCATTTGACGGAACCATGGCCAAACATCTTTCACCGCTCTCTGCCGTCCTGGGCGCCGGACTGATCGCCGCCACCGATCTGGTCACGAAGGCCCAGGTCGTGGATCGGCTGGCCTACGGCCAGCAGGTTGAGCTGCTGCCAGCATTGAACATTGTCCATGTTATCAACCAGGGGGCGGCTTTTGGCCTTCTCGCCACAGCGGGCGGGTGGCAACGTTACCTGTTCATCGTTGTGGCTGTGCTGGCGTCGGTATTGATCATTCAAATGATCAGGAGGCCGGCGACGACGGCCACGGAGAGGGCAGCGTTGGCGATGATACTTGGCGGGGCAATTGGAAACCTGATCGACCGCGCCGCACGCATGGGCGTTGTCGACTGGATTGACTTGTATGTGGGCACGTACCACTGGCCGGCATTCAACATTGCCGACATCGGTATTACGCTGGGCGCGGCAACTATTGTCTTGCACACGGTGTTTAGTGGGAGCACATCGGTTACAGTGCATAAGCAAACACGACAGTGATATAGCGCTGTAACAGGCGGCGGAACGGAACGCTACCTCGACTAGTTGCAAACAGGCTTCCAGCCGGCTGGATACTATTCTTGCGCTTCTTTTGCCTCCGAAAGAATCTCATATCCTCCTTTCGCAGCGATAAACGACACGACCGTTCCAAGAATCAGATCGGGAAGGTTTGAGTTCGTCCACATCACCAGCGCGCCCGATAGGACGATGGCGCCGTTCACGATCGAATCATTGTTCGTAAAAATGGCTGAGGCTTTGAAATTGATGTCCTGCCCCCGATGCTGCTTTAACAGCCGGATGCAATAAATATTCAGAAGCGCATTTGCAGCGGCCATCGCCATCATGGCCGGCCCCAACGGGGCTTCGCCGCCGAGAAACCTGCGAATGACTTCGACTAATAACAGGCAGGCAAAGCCGATGAGGAGCCAGCCGGAAAGCTGGGCGGCACGGGTCTTGATTGCGGCAGACCGGCCGACAGCGTATAAACTCACGGCGTACACGGCTGCATCTCCTAGATTGTCGAGACCGGCGCCGATCACGGCGGTTGAAGATGCCCACGTTCCAATTGCAACACCGGCTAGACATTGTCCCAGGTTGATCAGTAGGACTTTCCATAGAATGCTGCGATCCTCCTCGTTTGAGGCATCCAGATCCAGCTCGTCGCTATGTGCGGTGTTGCTCGTAGTCATGCGGTCTCCGATAAACGATAGGGTCAGCTGCGCCCAGTTAAGGTCGGCTCAGCATCATTACTGCGGTGCGGAAGACGCAAAAAATTTACGTGGCCCGAAAAACTGGTGCGCTCAAGGGGGTCCGCTCTTGTCAGTAGCCACAGCAGCAGGCTTCTTTGGCTTTGCATGCTTCAATATCTGCACAACCTGAGGCAACGCACCATCCTTGCAAAAAGGAGGAGATATCTCGACCTTGTCGTGAAGCTCGGGCTTGATCGAGTCGGGCACTAAGGCGCTGACATATCTGTAAGAGCGAAGATGGGGTACTGTAATTTCGGCGTATTGATGGCCAGAAATCTGAGCCGTGTCCAGACCTGCGAGGCAGGCAGGACGGTTCGTCTTCAATTTCTCTTGCGTATAGAGTTCGCTTACCCAGCCCGTTTTGCTGTTCGGTCCAAGCCGTGGATCAGCGCAGCCAACGAGAATAAGTAGTGAACTGAGCGCAACGATACGTTTTCCGTTATTTTTCATGACAGTTCCTATAAAGATCAGCCCGCCTTCCGTCACCAGCCGCGACACCTGCGCGGCCGAGTCCTAGGTCATCATTTCCTGCCCGGCGCTGGTACATGGTTGAATACCTGTTCGCTACCTTCGCGCTTTGATCAGATTCAGTCCGAAGCCAAGCCCGGCCGCCAGGAGCAGAGCCACCTGTGCCCCATAGGTCTGCGTAGTCGGATAGATACCAAGGACCGGCAAGCGCGGTCCCTGCATTGGGGTCGCCATCAACCATCCGGCTTCCTGCAGGCCTGCGATCCCTTTACCGACCAGCACGACTGCCAGAGCGGCGACCAATGCCGAACTGAATGAAAAGAACTTACCAATAGGCATGCGTGCGCTCGTGCGCAGGAACACGGCGGCAAGAATCGTCAGCAGGACGAGGCCCGTTACGAAGCCTCCCATCAGTGCAGGGCCGTTGCCGTCGGCTGCAAGGGCCGAGTAGAACAGGACCGTTTCGAAGACTTCCCGGTACACCGCGACGAAGGCCAGGACGAACAAGGCCCATGCCGAGCGCTTTTCCATCGCTGCCGTGAGATGCTGCTTCAGGTAAGCCTGCCACTGTCCAGCCTGGCTTTTCTGGTGCATCCACAGGCCGACCGACAGCAGCACCGCCGCCGCGAAGAGCGAGGACAGGCCTTCTGTCACTTCGCGGCTTGCGCCACTGATACTGACCACGTACGTGGCTACCAGCCACGTCAGCGCACCTCCGGCCAGTGCCGAGATCCACCCGGCGTGTACGTAGCGCAGCGCCTGGGGGCGTTCGGCTTTGCGCAGGAACGCAACCATCGCGATCACGATCAGCAAGGCCTCGACACCTTCGCGCAGGAGGATGGTCAGCGCGCCTACGAACACCGTCGTTGCGTCGGTCTTGTCCGAGCCGGTGACTGACTCGACACGTAAAAAGTACTGATCCAGCTGCTGGGCGTATGCCGTTGCGCCCGCGACGTCACCTCGAGCGACCGCCCCCCGGTACAGTTGCATCGTCCGTTCCACGTCGACCAGCAGTTGGCGGTCGGTCGCGTCGAGCGCCGCCTCGAGCGGCTCGAAGCCGTCCAGATAGGCCGACAAGGCAAGATCGGTGGCGGTCGCGCGCTGGCCATTCTTCAAGGCGTCCAGGCTCTCTTGCAGCAGCTTGCGCGCAAGGGCGATCCCCTTGCGTTCCTGCTGTTCCCGGACAATGTCGGGGTGCGTGCGTGCATATGCCTGCGCTGCTCGCGCGGTTGCCGGCGGCATCGCCTTCGCCAGCTCTTCTTCGGTCGTCGTGACAAGGGCGGTCATGTCAGGAAGCGCCGCGGCGGGGACTTCATTTCGTGCAAATGCAGTTTTCCCCGCTTCAATCTCGGTATCCTTGAAAGACAGGGAGCCAACATAGAACGCCAGGGACCAGCGGTCGTGCTCGGACAAGTTGGCAAACGACGGCATCGATGTGCCTTCGACACCCTGACTGAGCACCTGGTAAAGGGCCATGAGAGAACGGGAGCGGGCCCTTTCCTCATCTGTGAAAGCGATCGGTTTCGGGTCGAGCTTTGCCGCAAGAGCGCCGTCGCCGGCACCAGTCGCACCGTGGCATGAAGCGCATTGCGCCTGGTACAGCGCGGCGCCACGGGAAAGATCGGGCATGGCGCGCGGCGCTACAGGAAAGGGATACGCCTGGAGGAGCAGTCGGTTTGCTTCCCGGGCAAGCTGGCCTACACGCTGGGGGCTGTCTTTGCGTTCGACCGCGTGCCTCAGATTTGCGGTAGCTGCGGCCAGTTCCGAGTGCAATGGATGAGGAGGCAAGGACTGCACCTGACTCTGCGCCCGCGCCGAGAACTCCCGCATTTCTCCGTACTCAGGTTCACTGATGACCGCTCCATTCTGGACGGCGCCGGGGTAGTCCACAGCGACATAATCGAGCAACTGCCAGAGCTGCCTGACCTGCGGTTCGGACGATTTGGATTCTGCATGTGCCGTGCCAGCCAGGAAGCTGCAGAGAGCCGCGACGTAAATGAACCAACGCCAAATGGGGTACTTCATAATGAAAAACCTGACCAGATGTAGAGGAGCTTGACATTTAACACCTTCAAGCTACTTGAAGGTCAAGCCGTATACTGGATGCCCAGAACGGAATTGAAACGCCTTCGGCGTCGGAAGTGCCTGGGCAGGTCATACGCATCCTGCTGGGAGCCCTTGGGTCGGTGGTCGGGATCGTCCCGGCTGCTAATACTGGTGGCACGAAGATCAGCATGCTCAAACGGTTGCCAACCGATCCAAGTATCAAGAAACTGATCAGGTTGAGCCCAGCAAAGCACGATGATGCTTGACGCCACGGATGTTGAGGCGAGGGCGGAAAGCCACGTTGGCTCCTCCGTCGCTGACGGCTCCATGTGCTTTAAAGGACGAGACGTCACGCTTACTCCAAGAGCTTGACACTGGCCGCTACGCGCCCCCACAATGCTTGTTGAAATGTCCAAAGTGATGAAACCATCCCGTTCAACCCGCTTCGTTGCCGCCGTGATTGCCGTGATCAGCTTGCTGTTCACCCAATTGGCTCTGGCTTCGTACGTCTGTCCCGACGAGACCACGCCGGAACGCATGACGATGGCGGCGGTTGACAACGGGATGTCCGACATGGATCACTGCACCGGCATGGACAAGGCCCAGCCGAGCATATGTCACGCGCACAACCACTCCAGCCCGCAATCGCTCAACAAACCCGATTTGCCCACAGTGCTGCCGTACCTGTTGATCGGGCCGGCGCTGTCAGTGGTCTTGCTCAATGATGGCGAAGCACCTCCAGACGTTTTTGCTGCCATACCCTCGTTATCCCGTGCGACGGAGCCGGCTTTGGCCATACGCCACTGCTGCTTCCGTATTTGACAACTCCGCCTGCTTGATTCGCCGCGCGCGCTTGCGCACGCGATGTATTTCAACGCTTGTGGAGATCGCATGTCCTTTTTCTTTTCCGCGCGCCGTCACGGGCGCGCTCCCCTGTTTTCGCTGACAGGATACCTGGGCGTATTGGCAACGTCCCTGGCCTTGGCGGCGCCTGCCCTTGCCGCCGATGCCTTGTCCCTGGCCGAGGCGCAGCGTCTCGCCATTGAACGCTCGCGGCAGATTACCGCGCAGGATGCTGCTGTGACGGCTTCACGTGAGATGGCAGTGGCAGCTGGCCGCTTGCCCGATCCGGTGCTCAAGATCGGTGTCGACAACCTGCCAGTCAGCGGCCCCGACCGTGGAAGCTTCACTGCGGACTTCATGACGATGCGTCGTATCGGCGTGATGCAGGAAATCACACGCTCGGACAAACGCAGCTTTCAAGCTGAGCGGTATCAGCGCGAAGCGGACAAAGGGCTGGCCGAAAAAGACAAGGCCATCGCCGATGTCGAACGTGCGGCGGCCATTGCCTGGCTCGATCGCTACTATGCCGAAGCAATGGCATCCGTGATCGCGTCCCAGCGCGAAGAGGCGCAACGTGAGCGCGAGGCCGCCGATGCCGCCTACCGGGCCGGACGCGGAAGCCAGGCTGATGTACTGTCCGCCAGGGCTGCCGTCGCACAGTTCGACGACCGTATGGACGATGCCGCGCGCCGGGTACGCAGCGCGAAGATTGCGCTCGCGCGCTGGGTTGGCGACATCGCCGACCAGCCCCTGTCCGGTCAACCGGCATTCGACACCATCCGGCTCGACCCGGCCTCGCTCGATACCCAGCTTGCCCATCACCCCGAGATTGCCGTTCTCAACAAGCAGGTCGATGTCGCTGCGACCGAGGTGAAGCTGGCCGAGGCCAACAAGAAGTCCGACTGGACCGTGGAAGTGGGCTATGCGCAGCGCGGTCCGGGATATTCCAACATGATCTCGTTCGGCGTCTCGGTCCCGCTGCAGTGGGACCAGAAAAACAGGCAAGACCGCGAACTGGCTGCCAAGCTCGTCACGGCTGAACAGGCTCGTGCCGAACGCGACGAGATGCTGCGAGCGCATACGGCGGAAACGCGCGTCATGGTGGCCGAGTGGCAGGCCAATCGCGAACGCTTGGCACGGTATTCCCGGGAACTCATCCCACTGGCGCAAGAGCGCAGCGGGGCAAGCCTGGCTGCCTACCGTGGCGGCAAGGCGACGCTTGCCGAGGTGCTGGGCGCGCGGCGTGGCGAACTCGACGTTCATCTCTCCAGGTTGCAGCTCGAAGCCGACACCGCCAGGCTGTGGGCAGAACTGAACTTCCTCTTTCCCACTTCGCACGGCGCGATGCCGGCGGCCGCCGCCATCTCCAGGAACACGAAATGACCAAGAAAAAGAAGCTCATCCTCGCGTTGTCCGCGGCCGCCATCCTGATCGCCGTCGGCGGTGGTCTGTTTTGGGCCGGTATGCAGCATGGCCTGCATGCCGCCATGCCAACAATAACCGGCAGCGGCGCGTCCACGAGCGGCGACAAGGTCGATCCTGCGACGGGCAGAAAAGTGCTCTACTGGCACGACCCGATGGTACCCGGCCAAAAATTCGACAAGCCGGGCAAGTCGCCCTTCATGGACATGCAGCTCGTGCCGGTGTATGCCGACGAATCAGGCGATGACGGCAAAGTTGCAATCAGCCCGCGCGTACAGCAAAACCTCGGCATCCGGACGGCCGAGGTGAAGGAAGGCAGCCTTACCACAACGCTTGAATCGGTGGGTAGCGTGGCCTGGAATGAGCGCGATCTTTTCCTCGTGCAGGCCCGTGCCAACGGGTATGTCGAGCGCCTTCACGTACGTGCGCCGCTCGACCGTGTCCGCAAAGGCCAGGCGCTGGCCGATATCTACGTCCCCGACTGGGTGGCGGCGCAGGAGGACTACCTGGCCGCACGCCGTATGTCGGCGGATCTCGCTGACGCGGCACGCCAGCGCATGCGGCTGGCCGGCATGACCGGCGAGCAGATCCGCCAAATAGAGAAAAGTGGCAAGGTTCATCCGCGTTTGACGATCACCTCACCAGTGTCTGGCGTGGTGGCCGAGCTTGCCGTGCGCGAGGGTATGACCGTCATGCCCGGTGCGTCGCTGTACCGCATCAATAGCCTGTCCACTGTCTGGGTGAATGCCGAGATTCCTGAAGCGGCAGCCGCCCAGGTACATCCGGGCAGCACCGTCCAGGCACGCGCCGCCGCCTGGCCCGGTATGACCTTCCACGGCAAGGTCGGCGCGATCCTGCCTGAAATCGATCCCGCCACACGCACCCTGAAGGCGCGCATCGAGCTCGCCAACCCGGAGGGACGGCTGGTGCCGGGCATGTTCGCAACGGTTAGCCTGACACCGGCCGCGCGCAAGGCCATCTTGCTGGTGCCGAGCGAGGCCGTGATCCAGACCGGCACCCGCAGCGTCGTATTCGTTGCGAGCGAGGATGGGAAGTTCGCTCCGGTCGAGGTGGAAACGGGGAGCGAAGCCAATGGCCAAACGGAGATCCACAGCGGCCTGTCGGCCGGCCAGAAGGTCGTCGCGTCCGGGCAGTTCCTGGTCGACTCGGAAGCCAGTCTCAAGGGCGTGATCGCACGCATGGGCGATGCGGGTGCCGCCAACGGCGCCAAAGCGGCTGCCGCCCCGGCGCACCATGGTCGTGGCCGCGTCGAGAAGATCGATCCCGACAGTATCACGCTATCGCACGAGGCGATGCCGACGCTGCAATGGGGACCAATGACGATGCCGTTCAAACTGCCGCCGGACGGCTTGCCGCGCAATATCGCCGTGGGTAACCAGGTCACGTTCGAGATCCGGCAGACTCCGGAGGGCGACTACCAGATCACGTCGATCACGCCGGCCGACAAGCAAACCGGTAGCGGAGACGGCAAATGATCGCCAAGCTGATCCGCTGGTCCATCGTCAACCGTTTCCTGGTCTTGCTGGCCACTGCCGGCCTGACGGCCTGGGGCGTGTGGGCTCTGTCGAAAACGCCGCTCGACGCCATCCCGGACTTGTCGGATACGCAGGTGATCATCCGCACCACCTACCCGGGACAGGCACCGCAAATCGTCGAAAACCAGGTCACGTATCCATTGACGACGACCATGCTGTCCGTGCCGGGAGCGAAGACGGTACGCGGCTATTCCTTTTTCGGCGACTCGTTCGTCTACATCCTGTTCGATGACGGCACCGATCCCTACTGGGCACGTTCGCGGGTGCTCGAATACCTCAACCAAGTGCAGTCGCGCCTGCCGCCGCAAGCGAAACCATCGCTCGGGCCGGACGCCACCGGAGTGGGGTGGGTGTACGAATACGCGCTCGTCGACAAGAGCGGCAAGCACGACCTGTCACAGTTGCGCGCCCTACAGGACTGGTTCCTCAAATACGAACTGAAGGCGGTCGCGAACGTGTCGGAAGTCGCCAGCATTGGCGGCATGGTCAAGCAGTACCAGATCCAGCTGGACCCTGACAAGATGCGTGCTTTCGGTATTTCGCACGCCAGGATCGTCGACGCCGTGCAAAAGGCCAACCAGGAGACCGGAGGCTCGGTACTGGAGCTGGGCGAAGCCGAATACATGGTGCGCGCGTCCGGCTATCTGCAATCGCTCGACGATTTTCGCAAGATTCCGCTGACAACCAGCGAGGCCGGTGTGCCGGTACGACTTGGTGATGTCGCTCGTATCCAGATCGGCCCGGAGATGCGGCGCGGCATCGCGGAGCTGAATGGCGAAGGCGAAGTGGCCGGTGGCGTGATCGTCATGCGCTCTGGGAAGAACGCACTCGAGACGATCGACGCGGTCAAGGCAAAGCTTGCGGAGCTCAAGTCGAGCCTGCCGCCCGGTGTCGAGATCGTACCGACCTACGACCGCTCGGGCCTCATCACGCGTGCAGTCACCAACCTCGAACACAAGCTGATCGAGGAATTCATTGTGGTCGCACTGGTCTGTGCGATCTTCCTGTTCCACATGCGTTCGGCGCTGGTGGCGATCGTGTCACTGCCAATCGGCATCCTCGCGGCTTACCTGGTCATGTACTACCAGGGTGTGAATGCGAACATCATGTCGCTCGGCGGGATTGCAATCGCGGTCGGCGCGATGGTCGACGCAGCCGTGGTCATGATCGAAAACGCCCACAAGCATATCGAGGCATGGAACCACGCCCATCCCGGCAAGAAGCTCGCTGGCGACGAACACTGGCGTGTGATCGGCGATGCGGCTGCCGAGGTCGGCCCGGCCTTGTTCTTCTCGCTGCTGATCATCGTGCTGTCATTCGTGCCGGTGTTCACGCTCGAAGCGCAGGAAGGCAAGCTGTTTGCGCCGCTGGCCTTCACGAAGACCTATGCCATGGCCGCCGCCGCAGGCCTGTCCGTGACGCTGATCCCGGTGTTGATGGGCTACCTGATCCGTGGCCGCATTCCGGACGAACAAAGCAATCCGCTCAACCGCGGTCTGATCTGGCTGTACCGCCCGCTGCTCGAACGCGTGTTGCGGTATCCGAAGACAGCGATCATCGCTGCGGGCCTGATCGCTGCCGCGACAGTTTGGCCATTGTCACGCCTGGGCGGCGAGTTCATGCCGCCGCTCGACGAAGGCGACCTGCTATACATGCCGTCGGCCCTGCCTGGACTTGGCGTCGGCAAGGCGGCTGAACTCTTGCAGCAGACCGATCGCCTGATCAAGACTGTCCCGGAAGTGCAAAGTGTGTTCGGCAAGGCTGGCCGCGCGGAGTCGGCCACCGACCCGGCGCCGCTGGAGATGTTCGAGACCACGATCCAGCTCAAGCCACGCGACCAGTGGCGTGCCGGCATGACGCCTGACAAACTGGTCGAGGAGCTGGACCGCATTGTCAAGGTTGCCGGCCTGTCGAACGTCTGGGTTCCGCCCATCCGCAACCGCATCGACATGCTGGCCACCGGCATCAAGAGCCCCGTCGGCGTCAAGATCGCGGGCACCGATTTGAAGGTCATCGACCGCATCACCGGCGAGATCGAGCATGCCGTAAAAAAAGTGCCGGGCGTGTCATCCGCGCTGGCCGAGCGCCTGAATGGGGGCCGTTACATCGACGTGAAGATTGACCGGGATACCGCTGCGCGCTACGGGCTGAACATCGCCGACGTGCAAAGCGTTGTGTCGTCCGCGATTGGCGGAGACAACATCGGTGAAACGGTCGAGGGATTGCAGCGCTTTCCGATCAGCGTGCGTTACCCGCGCGAGGTGCGCGATTCGGTCGAAAAACTGCGCGAGCTACCGGTCCTGACCGAGCGTGGCGCCCAGATCCGGCTCGGCGATGTCGCGGCAATCCGCATTGAGGATGGACCGCCCATGCTCAAGAGCGAGAACGCGCGCCTGTCGGGCTGGGTCTACGTCGACATTCGCGGCCGCGACCTCAGCTCGGCAGTACGCGACATGCAGCAGGCCGTGGCCAGCGAGGTCAAGCTGCCGCCCGGCTATTCGGTATCGTGGTCCGGCCAGTTCGAGTACCTGGAACGCGCGACGGCGAAGCTGAAGATCGTGGTTCCGGTCACGCTGGTGATCATCTTCGTCCTGCTCTATTTCACCTTCAAGCGCCTCGACGAAGCCGTTCTCATCATGGCCACCTTGCCGTTCGCGCTGGCCGGCGGCGTGTGGCTGCTGTGGCTGCTCGGGCACCACTTGTCGGTACCGAGCGGCGTCGGCTTCATTGCGCTTGCTGGTGTGGCAGCTGAATTCGGCGTGATCATGCTGCTGTACCTGAAGCATGCCTGGGAAGCCCGCGTCGAGGCCGGACGCGACAGCGAAGCCGACCTGGTCGACGCGATCCGCGAAGGCGCCGTCCTGCGCGTGCGGCCAAAGGCGATGACGGTCGCAGTCATCATCGCGGGTCTCGTGCCGATCATGATCGGCGCTGGGACGGGTTCCGAAGTCATGCAGCGGATCGCCGCACCGATGGTCGGCGGCATGGTGACAGCGCCGCTGCTGTCGATGTTCGTGGTGCCTGCGGCCTACCTGCTGCTGCGCCGCCGCCAGGCGCGGCGCATGCACGGGCTGCGCCAGGTACCTGCGGCCGAGGAGCGAACGATTCATGCGAAATAGCACGGCAGGCATGCGGTATCTGCGCCGCTGGGCCTGCAAATACACCCACCTCAACTGAAATACGAAAGGAAATATGATGAAACGTCACACCATGATTGCCACGATGTTAGCCCTTGCCGTGTCTGGATTGGGCGCCGCGCAGGCACAGCCGAGTCAAACCGGCATGAACACTAAGTCGTGCCAGGACATGATGAAAGGCATGAACATGGAAGGCATGAACATGCAAAACATGGACGCCAAGTCGTGTGAGGAAATGATGAAGGGCATGAGCGTACAGCAAGCAAACAAAGGTGCGCAGGCCACTCGCCATGAGGCTATCGGTACGGTGAAATCCGTCGACCCGGCCGCAGGAACCGTGACGCTCGCGCATGGGCCGATCAAAAGCCTGAACTGGCCGTCCATGACGATGGGCTTTGCCGTCAAAAACAAGGCCATGTTCGACAAACTTTCGGTCGGCAAGAAAGTAGACGTGGAGATCGAGCAGCAAGGCGGCAAGTACGTCATTACGGCCGTGAAGTAAGCATGTTGCCGGCGCGACGGATGAGTTGAGCGCGGTATCGTCCGTCGCGCATGGTGCCGGTGCAACATGGCGGCGCCTACGGACACTATTTACCGCTATAGATACTCGACACCCGAGTGGTTCAGGACCACTGACGACGGTACGTATACAATGTGGGAAAAATGTAACAGAATGTGTGCAAAACTGATAATTGCCGTGCTACATTAATCACATGCGTAAGCCGTTCCGAATATTCTTCCTGTTCCTGCTTGTCGTGTCCCTGCCGATGCGGAGCATGGCCGGGGTAGCAACAGCAGAATGCGGCATGGACCATCAAGCTGCCGTTGATGGCAGCGCGGGCCACACCGCCATGCTTGTGCACGAGATGCAAGATATGGAAGCGCATGAAGCAGGGCACGAGGACATGCCCGACCATAGGCAAGCAGCCCCGCAAGACGAACAGCCCTGCGACGACTGCGAGACAGCGAGCGACGTTCATGAAGCTACCGGCTGCGGCACCTGCGCGCAATGCCGTATCGGCGCATGTGCTCCGCCTCCTATCGTTGTCCTTACCGCGGTCGAAGAAGCCGTCAGCAGCGTGCAACTATTCCACCTCTCTTCCTTTACCGGGCACATACGCGCCCGCATTGAGCGGCCACCACGGCTCGCGTGACCCTTCGCGTCCGGACTGACGCTTTCCTGTAGGCCCTGCTGAACTCCCGGCGTGTCTTCCGGTACCTGTGCTCGCGTGCACCGGCCGGGTAGCCGTGGCTTCCGTACTGGCTATTGGACCATTGGTCCCTCCATGCCCGCTCCTGCAGGCAAACACTGCCCCTGGCATCGGCGGCAACCCGTCGCCTGCCCGTATCTCGGTTTCTAAAACAATGCACCTGGAGAGAAAAATGAAATACAAGACCATTCCGGCGGCCACCGCCGCGCTTGTGCTGGCGATGTCGCACCAAGGCGTTCACGCCCAGCAGCCCGCGACTACCGGCGAACCCGCCGACGGCGGAGGAATGCAACGCGTCCAGATCACGGGCAGCCGGATCAACCTGAGGCAGGAGCAGATTTCCGGCGTGGGGCCGGTCACGGTGATCGACGCCGACACCATCCAGCGCTCCGGCGCGATCTCGGTCGAGACGCTGCTGCAGCGCCTGCCGTCGTCGGCCGGCACCGCGGGCAACCAGTCCAGCGCCTACTGGACCAGCAACGGTTATGGCACGACCCAGGTGAACCTGCGCGGCCTGGGTATCGATCGTACGCTGGTCCTGCTCAACGGCAGGCGCGTGGTCTCGGGCGGCACCGGCGCCAACAGCTCCGTCGACCTGAACATGATCCCGGTCGCGATGATCGAGCGCGTCGAGGTGCTCAAGGACGGTGCCTCGGCGATCTATGGCGCCGACGCCGTCGCCGGCGTGGTCAACATCATCACCAAGAAGGCCTTCGACGGCGTCGAAGCCTCGGTCCGCTACGGCAGGACCGCGGAAGGGGACGGCGCCGAGAAGTCGGCCGACGTGGTCTGGGGTACGCGCAGCGAGCGTGGCTCCCTGATCGCCTCGCTGAATTACTCGGAAAGCGAGGCGGTCAACCTGGCCTCGCGCGCGCCTTGCGCACTGGTGGAAGACGACGGCGAACTGGTTTGCTCGGGCAGTTCCTCGACCATCGGGGGCCGGGCGCGGCTCGCAGACGGGAGGCGCGTCAATTTCAACCAGGACCCGAACGGTAACCCGCGCGGCTTCGAAACCTATAGCGCGGCCAAGCATGCCTACAATAGCAACCCGTTCCTGAATGCGGTCAATCCCATCAAGCGCATCGGCGTCAGCGCTTTCGGTAATGTGCACCTGAGCGAGAAGGTCGAGCTCTTCACCGAGCTGATGTTCACCAATCGACAGTCCGAGCAGCTTGCCACACCGGGCGCAATTGGTGTCTACCGCCCGATTCAGATTGCCGCGAGCCATCCGACTAATCCGACCGGCCAGGACCTGACTCTAGAGCGGCGCCGCGTCGCCGAAGTCGGGCCGCGCTACTTCTTCCAGGAGACCAACACCTTCCGCGTGCTCGCAGGCCTGAAGGGAACGATCGCAGGCAGCTGGGACTGGTCGGCATCCCTGAACTGGGGCCGCAATACCGGTGTCGACGGCATGACCAACATCATCAACCTGGACCGTGTGGATGCGACGCTGAACGCGGCGACGTGCGGGACCGGTCCGGGCGCTGCCCCTTGCGGAAACTACCTCGGCTACGGCAATCTCAGCCCAGCTGTGCTCGACTACATCCACTTCACGACGCGCGACCATGGCGGCAACGACCAGAAGAGTTTTAATGCGAGCGTCAGCGGGGAGCTGTTTTCCCTGCCGGCGGGCCCGGTCGGATTCGCTTCCGGCTTCGAGTACCGCCGCGAGCAGGGCTGGCGCGATCCGGACAGTCTGATCGTGTCGGGCGCAGCCAATACCAATGCCCAGGACCCGATCGCCGGCCAGTACAGCGCGCGCGAGGTGTTCGCCGAGCTGTCGGTTCCGGTGCTGGCGAAACTCCCGTTCGTGGACGCGCTGAACCTGAACGCGGCGGCGCGCTATTCCGACTACAGCCTGTTCGGCTCGCAGGCCACCTACAAGCTCGGCCTGGACTGGCAGGTCATTCCGTCGCTGAAGCTGCGCGCCAATCGCTCGACCGCTTTCCGGGTACCGAACGTCCCGGAACTCTTCGGTGGAGTGTCCGAGGGCAACCTGACGACCACCGATCCCTGCAACAGCTGGAATACGATGGACCCGAATTCAGCGGTCTACAGGAACTGCCAGGCCTCGGGCCTGCCGGCGGGCTTCCGCCAGTTCGGTCCGTCCATCCTGACGACCGGCGGCGGCAATCCGAATCTGAAACCCGAAGAGGCGGACACCTTTACCGTGGGCGCGGTCTGGACCCCGTCGAAGTCGCTGACCCTGACGCTCGACTATTTCAATATCGAGATCGACAACGCGATCGAGACGGTACCCGGTTCGACCAAGCTGGCCGTGTGCTACAACTCCCCGGGGCTGTCGCACATCTTCTGCAGCCCGTCGAGCTTCACGCGCGATCCGCGCACCGGCGAAATCAACTTCCTGTCCTCGCAGCCTGCCAACGCGGCCCAGCAACGCGTCTCCGGCATCGACTTTGGCGCCTTGTATGACTTCAAGCTGTACGGCTGGAATTCGTCGCTGTCGGCCGATGTGTCGCGCCTGAACCGGTTCGACGTCGCTCCGTTCCCGGGCGGGGAGGTGATCGAATACGCCGGCAAGATCACGGGTGGCCGCGGCAGCTACGCCAAGTGGCGTTCGACCGCGTCGCTGACGACCGGGATCGGACCGTGGTCCGGCTCGTACACCGTCCAGTACATCGGCAAGGCGGACGATATCAATGCGGCGCCTGGCGACATCGGCGCGCAGGCACCGAGCGTCGTTTATCACAACGCGAGCGTGAAGTATGCCTTCAACAAGGCCGTGGCGATTTCGTTCGGTATCGATAACCTGTTCGACAAGAAGCCGCCGTACATCCAGAGCTGGACGGACGGTAATACCGACACGATGACCTACGACCTGCTCGGCCGCCGCTGGCACGTGCGCCTGGGCTACAAGTTCTGATCGGGCCCGCCAGGGCTTTTCGTGCCGCCGGGCCTGCCTGCAGGCCCGGCGCTACAACTCAATGTCGACATAATTATGCAATCAGCTTTCTGGGTGCGCCGCGCCCACAAATGGATAGGACTGGTGATCGGAGTCCAGGCACTGCTGTGGATGATCAGCGGGCTCTACATGGTCGTGGTGCCGCTTGAGGTCATCCATGGCGACCACCTCGCCCATGTCCCAAGCGAGCATCTCGCGACCTCCAGCGCGAGGATGCCGCAGGCGAAACTGCACGACACCTATCCCGGCATCACCTCGGTTCGTCTGAAGGTGTTGCTGGAGAAGGAAGTGTACGAAATCAGGCAGGACAAGAAAGTCAGCCTGGTCGACGCGGTCACCGGCAAGACCATCAGCCCGATCGACCGCGAGACCGTACTTGCCCTGGCAGACGCCGCCTACGCAGGCGAAGGCAATGTGCGCGGCATCGAATGGGTAACCAAGGCGCCCTCGGAAGTCGGCGCGCGGCCGGTCCCGCTGTGGGCGGTGCACTACGACGACGCCGGCAAGGACACCCTGTACTTCTCGCCATTCTCGGGCGACCTCGTCGCACGGCGCCACGAACTCTGGCGCTGGTTCGACTTCCTGTGGATGTTCCACATCATGGATTACGAGGAGCGCGAGAACGTGAACAACAGCCTGCTGCGGGTCGCCTCGATCACGGGCCTGGCCTTCGCGCTGTCGGGCGCCTGGCTGCTGTTCTACAGTTTCCAGCGCAGGAGGCAGGCATGAGCCATTGGATGCGCAAGCTGCACAAGTGGATCGGCCTCCTGATCGCGATCCAGTTCCTGTTATGGATGGGCAGCGGGGTGGTGATGAGCCTGCTCGACGCAGGCAAGGTGCAGGGACGGGAATTCCGGATCAAGCCGCCTGCGCCGCCAACCTGGCCGCGCGACGCGCTCGACCCGTCTGCACTACTGGCGAAAAGCACGGAAGGTGTCTCTTCGGTTACCTCCGGCTGGGTGCTCGAACGACCGGTGTACCAACTGCAGGGCGACAAGCGCAGCTGGCTGGTCGGCGCGGTCGATGGCCGTCCGTTCGCCATCGATGCGGCGCTCGCCGGCGCGATCGCTCGCGCGTCGTACTCGGGGAAAGGCCAGGCTGGAATCGCGCGGCTGCTCGACTACTCGCTCGAAGCGCGGGCACACAAGGAGCCGGTGTGGCGCGTCGACTTCGATGACGCCGACGAGACCTCGGTGTACGTCTCCGCCCGTTCGGGCAAGGTGCTCGAACATCGCAACAGCACCTGGCGCCTGTTCGACTTCTTCTGGATGCTCCACATCATGGACTATAGCGAGCGGACCAACTTCAACAATCCGCTCCTCGTGTCCAGCGCAATCGGCGGCCTGTGGATGGCCTTGAGCGGCGTCTGGCTGCTGTTCGCAAGCGTGCGCCTGGCGGAGTTCGTTCCCGCTCGCCTGCGGCGGCGCAGCCGCATCCATCTCGTAGGATCGGCGGATGCTGAGTCGCGGTCGGTCGATGCCGCCGCCGGCGACACGGTCTTCCAGGCCCTTGCACGCTCGGGATTGCAGTTGCCTTCCAACTGCGGTGGCGGGCAAAGTTGCGGGCTGTGCGAGGTCAGGTGTGTCGGCAAGGTTCCGGCACCGACGGCTGCCGACCGTGCTCTGCTGCCGCCGCACAAGCTCGACGCCGGATACCGGCTGGCCTGTGGATTGCCTGTGGGGCACGGCGTCGACATCGATGTCGGCGACCCTGCGCTGCTGGCCAGGGAGCACACCGCGGTTGTATCCAGTGTGAAGGCGCTGACCCCCTTCCTGCGCGAGATCTCGTTACGGCCAGCACGTCCGCTTGCGTGCCGCCCGGGCGCCTATGTACAGATGCACGTGCCGCCCTACGCGCGGGATGCCAGCCATATCGATGTCCCGGATGACCATCGCGACGATTGGCACAAGGCCGGAACAGGCGGCCAACTGGTCAACGACGCGCCGCTGCGCCGCTCCTATTCGGTCGCGGTTCCGGTGGAGCGGGCCGACGGCCACCTCGTTTTCCTGGTGCGCTTCATGCCGGGCGAACGGCCGGGCAGGGGATCGAGCTATATGTATACGCTCAAGCCGGGCGACGCCGTCTCTTTCAGCGGTCCATACGGCGAGTTCGCCCTCAAGCCCGGGGCGCGTGAGAAGGTGTTCATCGGTGGCGGCGCGGGCATGGCTCCGCTGCGCGCCATGATCCATGCGCTTTTCGCGCAAGGGGCAAGCGAGCCTGTCCATTTCTGGTACGGCGCCCGCAGCCGGCGCGACGCGCCGTATGTCGAGGAGATGGCGGCGTTTGCGGCACGCTATCCGAATTTCGACTGGCGGCTCGTGCTGTCGGAAGAGGGCGGTGCTGGGCCGACAGGCTTCGTGCACGAGGCAGTGCGCGATGGCTTGCTACGCGACCATCCGAATCTGGCGTTGCTCGAGTTCTACGTGTGCGGCCCGCCGGCCATGCTCGCCGCGACCCGCCGGATGCTGCAGGAACTCGGCGTCGAGGACGGCATGGTCGCCTTCGACGACTTCAAGGTCTGAGACCGCACGGGAGCCGCCATCCTTACCTCAGCTTGCGCGAGGGCCAGTGGTCATGGACGATGGTGCAAGCCTTCCCAGACAACCGCGGTGTTCCAGTCGATGCGCTCGGTTTCCTTGAGCACCTTGCGCGTGGACGACCTGGCGAAATCAGTGCCATCCGCTAGGTGGCTGCTCGCATACTCGCCGCGCGTACGTTCGACGTGGCCACCCTCGTAGATCAGCGCTTCTGGTGCTAGGGGGCAATTGCCTTTGCCTGGTCGCCGGCGGCAAGCGCGGTGTGGAAGGCGGCGGCCGCCCTGTTTCGGTCGGCCGCCATGCGTCAGAACAGAAACGACTATCCGCTTGCATTACATCTGTTCGCCCGGGGGCGAGGTCGATGCAAGCCAGGCCGCCAGCACGACGACCGCCAGTAGCACCAGCGCTTCGATCCACAGGATGCGCCTGAACCTTGCCGGGAAGTGCTCCGGTGTGGCGTTACCTGTGGACTCGCGCGCGAGCCAGGGCGGCATCACAAAAAAGCGGTTGAAACCGCCCAGCATCGCCGCTGCCCCCACGAGCAGCAGCTTGGCCATGAGCGTACTGCCGTAGGGGTTGCCGACCAGGTTGCTGAACCCGCCCAGGCTGCGCCAGGCGGCGTAGATACCGGTCACGAAGATGCCAGTCAGGGCAACCGTCGCCGAGCTGGACAGGGACGCTACATAAGCGGCCCGCGCACGCCTGTCGGCTGCGGTCATATTGTTGGATGTCCTCAACATGACGCCACCGGACAGGACCACTTCCCCGACCCACAGGCTGATCAGGCCAAGGTGGACCCAGTCCATCAACAGACGCACGCTGATGTCGCCGTCGCTTGCCGCGTGGCTCATCATCCCGCGGGTGTACCAGAACGCGGCCAGTCCCAGGAGGGTCAGCAGCGCCGGGCGCGTGCTTCGGACACCACGGAGGAGTGCCCCGGCGGTGGCCACTGTCAATCCGGCGATGCCGATCGAGGACGCGTATCCGAGGTGAGTGGAGGTCAGCATCGACCAGGTGGCGCCTCCCGCTTCGGCGACCGGCACTTCGGCCATCGCCGCCGATTCGAGCCACAGCCACACGACGCTAACGACCAGTGCGACGAAGGCGCTGGCGACGGCAGCCTTGCGAATCGGTTGGCCGCGTACTTCAGCCCACTTCGATGTATCGCCGGCAAGCCACAAACGGGACGCGGTCGCTCCCGTGAGCACGGCAACGGCCAGGTTCAGCAGGGCAGTGACAAGATGCTGGGCGGTTTCCAGGCCCGGCCCCATCACTTGACCTTGAACGTAACGTCGCCCTTTGCCTTATGGCCGTCGTGCGTCATCGTCGACCACTGGATATGGTACTCGCCGGTGGATAGCGCCGGCAGCGGAGCAGTCATGACGGTGGGATCCGCCTTGTCGACGATTGTGGCGGCGACCGGGATGTCGTTGTTCTGTGGGCCGGTCACCTTGATCTTGCTGAACGCGGGCTCGAGCGCTTCGTTGAACTTCAGGCGGACCTGCTTTGGTGCCGTGTCGTACGTGCTGCCCGCTTCGGGATTGGACGATTGCAGTTTTGCGTGTGCGAAGGCCGAGGAGGTGACGGCGCTTGCGAGGGCGAATGTGGTGACGGCCAGAATGCGTTTGAGGGACATGCTTTTCCTTTTCGTTAGTTTAATCAAGTGCGGAGATGGTCGCCTTCCTGATCCGTCAGCCTGCGGATAAGGAAGGCATGGCTTTTACTTGGCCGCTTCAAGTTTGGTGACGATCAAACTGCCATTGACGCGCTCAACCCGGAAGCGGATGTTATCGCCGGCCTTTACCTGATCGAGCATGGCCGGATCCTGCACCTTGAACACCATCGTCATGGCTGGCATGTTCAGGTTATTCAGCGGGCCATGCTGGATCGTCAGCTTGCCGGCGTCCCTGTCGACCTTCTTCACTTCACCGGTCGACAGTGTGTTGGAATCTCCCTGCGTTTCGGAAGGTCCTGCGTTATGACCGGCATGATCATTCATCTGCATTTGAGCGGATGCACTGCTTGCTGCGAGGGCGAGACCAGCCGATACAACAAGCGAGGAAAAAAGCGAGGAAAAACGAATCATGTAAGGCTCCAGAAAAATTGAAAAATTTCCGATTACGACAGAGGTACAAGGACGTTTGCCGCGGCGGGTGTGAAACTTACTCCAGGTGTTCCTTTCATACAGCGTTCAGTCGGAGCACTTCGTTGCCGCGCATCGTGATTCGCTGGCCGTCCTCGGTCACCATGACCTTACCCTCTTCAATGCTGGTCGCGCGGCCGTACTCCTGACATCAATTAGCGAGAACTAGTTGAAATACTGTGGCGACTCGCTCACATACACCGTGAGATTGTCTGCGCCGGGCAGAATGTGCGAGAGTGGGAAGGACCTCGTGTCGAGCGTGTCGAAACTCCAGGTCACGCTCTTGCCGCCGGCATTGATCACGACGGCCTCGAGGCGGGTCACGTTCAGGTACCGCGTCTCCTGGTCGATCGTGATGGTGCGGCTGGCGCCGCCAGCGACTGCGTATCCGAACGGCGCCTGCCGGCCCGGCGGCGCCGCTTGCGGCGCAGCGGTGAGTTGCGGATCGGACGCTGGCGTCGGCTCGGCGTGCGCCAGCCCGGCGGCCATTGCGGTTCCGGTGAATAGCGTCGCGAAAGCGATCCTGGCGATGTATGCGGTCATCTGGTTCTCCTGTTGGGACGTGCCTTGCTTGTTAGCGAAACAGGAAAAGTCCCGCGTTGGAGGCCATATT
>Ga0209023_10001353_pt1 | contig 33107 bp, 21 predicted proteins | sample LakOneMetagenome_FD_187468 | JGI IMG/M metagenome (GOLD analysis project Ga0209023, IMG submission 187468) | Freshwater and sediment microbial communities from Lake Erie, Canada (SPAdes) (version 2) | ecosystem: Environmental > Aquatic > Freshwater > Lentic | place: Lake Erie, Canada...
CGTTCCCTACGCCGAGATCGTCGCCTCCGTCGCGTCGAAGTCCGCCGGCCCCGGCACCCGCGCCAACATCGACGAGTTCACCGAGACCACGGCGGCCGGCGTCGAGGCGGTCGGCGGCGCCTGGAAGGGCCGCGCGATCATCATCCTCAACCCGGCCGAGCCGCCGCTGATCATGCGTGACACGGTCTTCTGCCTCATCGACGACCCCGACGAGATGAAGCAGGACTCCATCCGTCAGTCGATCCTCGAGATGGTCGACGACGTCGCCAAGTACGTCCCCGGCTACCGGCTCAAGCAGGAGATCCAGTTCACCCGGATCCCCGAGGGCGAGCCCGTCCACACCCTGCTCGGCAAGGGTGTCGGCGAGGTGAAGGTGACCCACAAGGTGTCGGTCTTCCTCGAGGTCGAGGGCGCCGCGCACTACCTCCCGGCGTACGCCGGCAACCTCGACATCATGACCTCCGCCGCCCTCCGGACGGCCGAGCACATCGCGGCCAACCTGCCCGAGAACCAGCCTGAAGGAGCCCTCTCGTGACCGAGCTCTACATCCAGGACGTCACCCTGCGCGACGGCATGCACGCGATCCGCCACCGGATCGCCCCCGAGCAGGTCGCCGCGATCGTCAAGGCCCTCGACGAGGCCGGCGTGGACGCCATCGAGGTGACCCACGGCGACGGCATCGCGGGCGGCACGCTCAACTACGGCCCCGGCTCCAACACCGACTGGGAGTGGATCGAGGCCGCCGCCTCGGTGATCGAGAACGCCAAGCTGACCTCGCTGCTCGTGCCTGGCATCGGCACCATCGAGGGCCTCAAGGAGGCCTACTCGCGCGGCGTCCGCTCCGTGCGCGTGGCCACCCACTGCACCGAGGCCGACGTCGCCGCCCAGCACATCGCCAGCGCCCGCGAGATGGGCATGGACGTGTCGGGCTTCCTGATGATGTCTCACATGAGCGACCCGGCCTCGCTCGCCCAGCAGGCCAAGCTGATGGAGTCCTACGGTGCCCAGTGCGTCTATGTGACCGACTCGGGCGGCCGGCTGACCATGGACGGCGTCCGCGACCGGGTTCGGGCCTACCGCGACGTCCTCGACGAGGGCACCCAGATCGGGATCCACGCCCACGAGAACCTCTCGTTGTCGGTCGCCAACTCGGTGGTCGCCGTCGAGGAGGGCGTCTATCGCGTGGATGCGTCCCTCGCCGGCCAGGGCGCCGGTGCGGGCAACACCCCCATCGAGGCCTTCATCGCCGTGGCCGACCTGCTCGGCTGGAACCACCGCTCCGACGTGTTCAAGCTGCAGGACGCCGCCGACGACCTGGTCCGGCCGCTCCAGGACCGTCCGGTGCGGGTCGACCGCGAGACCCTCACGCTCGGCTACGCCGGCGTCTACTCGTCGTTCCTCCGCCACGCGGAGCGGGCCGCCGAGATCTATGGGATCGACGCCCGGACCCTGCTCCTCGAGGTCGGCCGGCGCCGCATGGTCGGCGGCCAGGAGGACATGATCACCGACGTCGCCCTCGACCTCATCGCCGAGCGGGACGGCAAGGCCTCCTGATCGTGGGGTGACAGTTTCCCCGCGTACGCGGGGAAACTGTCACTCACTGGCTGAAACTTCCCCCAGTCAGTGACAACTTCCCCCAGTACGCGGGGAAACCGACATGTCGGAACCCACTTGCCGGGGGACGCCGGAGTCGGGATCCTCGTGTCGTGCTGACGAGGGTCCGGTGGCCGTCTGTGCTCCGGGACGAGCCGCAGTACCGGCTGTTGTTCGGCAGCCAGGTGCTGTCCGTGCTCGGAGACCGGGTCACCATGGTGGCGCTGCCGTTCGCGGTGCTGGCGAGCGGCGGCGACGTGGGTGGGGTCGCGCTGGTGTCGGCCGCGCAGTTCCTGCCGTTCGTGCTGCTCGCCCTACCGGCGGGCGTCTGGGCCGACCGCTGGAACCGCAAGTGGATCCTGGTCGCCTCCGACCTCGTCCGGCTGGTGTGCCAGGTCGTGGCCGCGGGGCTGCTGCTCACCGACCGGGCGGGGGTGGGTCAGCTGGCCGTTCTCGCCGCCGTGTACGGCGCGGCCGACGCGTTCTTCGCGCCTGCCTTCAGCGGCCTGTTGCCCACCACGGTCAGCCCGGCCAACATCCAGCCGGCCAACGCGCTGCGCGGGCTCTCCTTCTCGGCCGGGTCGATCCTGGGGCCGGTCCTCGCCGGGCTCCTGATCGCCGTCACCGGCGGCCCCGGTGGCGCCTTCCTGTTCGACGCGGCGACGTTCGCCGTCTCGATCGGGCTGCTGTTGCCGCTGCGCCCCGGCCAAGTCGAGGCCGTGGCCGAGGAGGACCCGGCCGCATCGACGGACCGCTTCCTGACCTCGCTGCGCGAGGGGTGGGGCGAGGTCCGCAGCCGCAGCTGGGTGATGGCCTTCCTCGGCGGCCTCGCTTCCTACCACGTGTTCGTGCTGCCCTCGATCTTCGTGGTCGGCCCCGTGCTGATGGCCCAGGAGCTCGACGGTGCCCGATCGTGGGCGATCGTCTCGGTCGGCTTCGGCCTCGGGTCGATCCTGGGCGACCTGCTCTTCCTGCGGTGGCGGCCGGCGTACGCCCTCCGCGTCGCGTCCCTGATGTTGGTCGGGGCCTCCTGCCAGGCCGCCTTCATCGGAAGCGGGCTCGGCGCCTGGGGGATCGGTGCGCTCGAGGTGCTGGCCGGCATCTGCGTCACCGGCGCGTTCACGCTGTGGGAGACCTCGCTGGGCGAGCACATCCCCGAGGGCGCGCTGTCTCGGGTGTCCAGCTATGACTACCTCACCAGCACCGGCCTGATCCCGCTCGGGAACCTGATCGCCGGCCTGGTCAGCGCGTCGGTCGGCCTGCGCCCGGCGCTGTTCGGGATGAGCGCGCTCGGTATCGGTGCCGCGCTCCTCGTCGGCGCTGTGCCGGGAGTACGACGCCTGCCCCGGCCTCTCACCGACCCGCCGGCGCCGGCGGCGCCGGGGGCGCCCGCGTAGGTTGTGGCGGTGGCCAACCGACTCGCGCAGGCGACCTCGCCGTACCTGCTCCAGCACGCCGACAACCCCGTCGACTGGTGGGAGTGGGAGCCTGCGGCGTTCGAGGAGGCGCGGCGGCGCAACGTGCCCGTGCTGCTCAGCGTCGGGTACGCCGCCTGCCACTGGTGCCACGAGGTTCCCCGGTTGGCGGCTGTCAGCGGATTTCGACGAAACCGCAGGTCAGAGCGGGTGTGGCGGTCCAGGCTGTGTCGGCGAATATCGCCGTTGGACACCGATTCCGGGGCTTCGTGCATCACTCTCGTGCATCACTCGGGCTCGTCTTGCTGAGCCTGCCCGAGGGCGGTTGTCGCAGCCGCCCAGTCGACTCGCTCCTGCTCGAGCCGAACCCGTCGGCCCAGTCGGTCGGTGACGAGATCGGTGTAGAGGTCGAGTTCGGCCGTGGTCAGCCGTGTCAGCGATGACGTCGCCGGACGGTCCTCGCTGACCCAACGCTCGCGGTGCGCGAGCAGAGTCTCTCGGTCCATCAAGATCGAGCGGGCGGCGGGGAGCCAGGCGCGTAACCGGTCGAGGATCGCGAAGCCGTGGGTGTCGATGTCGCCCCAGTAGATGACCGGGATGTCGGCGAGCCACGGGAGGCGGCCGACGCGGTCTACCTCGAAGCCCTTGCCCCAAATGACGATTCCGTCGTCGGGCACGTCGACGCTCAGATAGGTGACCTCGTTCTCGATGACGATTGCCGTGCGAGGTGCGATCGCCAGCTCCCGCAGCTCTGTCGCTCGGAGCGCCAGCTCAGAGATTGGCGCATGGAGCCCGAGCGACGGCGAAACACGGATTCGCACCATCTCTGGTTTGGCGCGAAGGCCTAGGTCGGTGAGGAACCCTGCGGCCGTTGAGGACACCCCGAGCATCGCGGCCAGCACGGGCCGATGCTTCTCTGCAAACTTGGTGTCGACGCCCGGAGCGCTGATCTCACGGAGGTACTTCCCCGAGCCGCGGTGGGCGTCGAGCCACTCGAAGGCAGCCAGGAGTCGGGGCATCGCTTCGCCGAGCTCGAGGGCGCGATGGGGATAGGCGAGCACCCATGTGCGCACCGCCGGCGTCTTGGCGGCGAGCTCCAACAACTCGCCGAACCGGTCAACCTCCCGCCTGACGCCCAGGAGCGACCAAGCCTGGTCCATGGTCGAAACAACCACTCGCGACGGCAGTGCGTTGCGGCCGATGTGGCGGCCGCCGACCTGACCGAGGACGACGTCGTATCGGCGCCCGGTGTCGCTTCCCGCGCTGAGGGCCGAGATCCACTCCCGGACAGCAACGAGGTCGTCGCCGATCTCCGATGACTTGGGGCCTCGCACGGGAATCTCGATCGCAGAGAACTCCGATGCTCCGGCATGGGCACGCAAGGAGTGAACCGTCGTCCCAGCGCCGCCTGACTCTCTCCTCGATGTCGCGCCGTGTAGTCCAACGCTGGGTCACGGTGCCCGCCCGTCACGACGCGCCCGGTACTCCTCGATCGTCATGGTCTGCTGCCGGGAGAAGGTGCCGCCCGGATTGTCGACGAACCCGATGGCCTTCACGTAGGGCTCGATGACGTGGACCTTCTGGAGAGGGGTCACGATGAGCAGTTGCAGGCCGAGCTTGGCGAAGAGCTCCAGGGCGTATCGGGTGGAGACGTCGGAGCCGCGGCCGAACGCCTCGTCGATCACTGCGAAACGGAAGTCGCGGGACTTCTCGGCGCCCCACTCCAGTCCGAACTGATAGGCGAGCGAAGCGGCCAGGATCGTGTAGGCCAGCTTCTCCTTCTGCCCGCCCGACTTCCCGTCCGAGTCCGAGTAGTGCTCCCACTCCTCGTCCGTCTCGAGGATCCGCTCGGAGGCGGAGAACACGAACCAGTTGCGCACATCGGTGACCCGACGCGTCCACGCCTTGTCGGAGTCCGCATAGCCCTCGCGGCCACGGAAGCGCTCGATGATGCGCTTGACGTCGAGGAAACGCTGTTCGGAGTAGTGGTCATCGTCGCCTGACAACGCATCGTCGGTGGCGCTACGGAGGTCGGACCGGAAGCTGGACACGTCTTGGTTGACCGTCGGTTGCTTCTCCAGGCGGATGTAATGGCCCGGGTTGTAGGGGGTCGCGCCGAGTGCTTCGTTGATCTTCGATACGCGCTCGTCAATCTCTTCGGCCTGGCGACGCAGCCAGGAGTTGAACTGCGCCAGTTCGCGGATCGTCTCGGTGTTGAGCTGTCTCTTGAACTCCGCCTCGAACCGGGGGAGATCATCGTCGCGGACCGAGGCATGCAAGGCCACGTAGTCCGCCCGTGCCTCGGCCGTAGCGTCCATCTCGCTGCGCAACTCCGGCCAACGCCGCAGCACCTCCGCCATGTACTGGCCGAGGCTCTGGCTGAATCCACCGAGTTCACGCCCGATCTGTTCGATTCTCTTGGTGAGCTCCGCCGTGAGGCCCTTTTCGATGTCGGGCCATTCGCAGGAGTGTGCTGGGCGCTTCTTCCCGAGCCGTGCGTCGAGAGCGTCGTACGCCGCTCGGGCCGCGGCAAGGTCGTTCGCGGACTGCTCGGTGACCAAGGAGTCGTCGCGACCCTTGTCGGTTTCGGCAGCCTGGACGGAAGCCTGCAGCTTCGCGAGTCGACCGATCAGCTCATCCGCGCGCGCCTTCAACTCGCCCTGCTTCTTCTCCACGCGTCCGAGGGCGAGCTTGATCTCCGAGAGCCGCGAGGATCCGGCCTCGAGCCGCGCCTTCTCCGCCTCGTGCTGAGCAGCGCGTCCTCGTGCCTCCGCGACGTCGAGCTCATTCCACGACGGGAATGCGGCAATCGCGGCGAACGCATCGAGGCGCTGTTGGGCATGCTCCCGCTCGGTCTCGATCTCGCGCCACGACTTCTCTGCCGCACGCTTGGCTTGCTTCAGCTGCTCCAGCTCGTCGTGCAGGGAGGCGATCTTGCGCTCGTTGGCCCATCCGAGCACCCAGGTGCGCGGATCATCGACGCGCGTGCGGTCGTCCTTCTCATGTCGTTCGCCCGACCGGACCTGTCCCTCGCGGGTGACGGCGCGTCGTTCCTGTCCGAACTGAGCGAGGGTGTCGACACATCGGTAGTCGGCGCGCTTGATCAGCTCATCGGCGAGGTAGTAGGCGAAATTTCCGGCTTTGGTCTCCAAGCAGTCTGCGAGGATCAAGTGGTCGTGGGCCGTCTGCCTGATCGGGACACGGCGTTCTGGAACGCGCTCGTAGACCAGCTTCGTGCCGATCTGGCGACCGTCCCGGCCGCGGAAGCTGAGTCGTCGTCCGTTGACCCACCTCGCAACCTCGTCGTAGTGGACCTGGGGGACCAGCAAGGAAAGCGCGAACCCGCGAAGCACTCGCTCGGCGGCGCCACGCCACTCGCTTTGTCCCTCGACGACGTCGAGCAGCTCGCCTGCATACGGAAGCTCCTCCGGCGTCAGCCCAAGGTCCCTGCAGAGTTGCTCCCTCAGATCGGTGTGGGCAGCAGGCAGGTTGCTGGTCCGCTTGGTCAGGCTGTCGAGCTCATCGGTGAGCACCCCGGCTTCGCGATCGATGCGCGAGATCTCGCCCAGCAGGCCGGCTGCCTCATGGCCGATCTGGCTGCGCCGCGCTTCGAGCTCGGCCCGCTTGTCGGCGATGTTGGTGGTGAGAGAGCCGAAGTCGCTAGGGCCCTCGACCGTTGCGTAGCCCGCCTGGTTGACGGCGGCGTCGAACAGTGTGCGGCGCTTGGCGCGTTCTTCGGCCTGTTCATGAGCGGCCCGGGACAGGCGCTCGAGTTCGCCGATCCGGTCACCGCCGGCCCGCGCCCGTTCGGCGATCAGTTCGTCCCGCTCGGACTCCAGGCGTCTGGTCAACGCATCGACCTCGGACTTCTCGGTGAAGAGTCGCTCAGCCTCGGTCTTCTGGGCAGCAATCTCATCCCCGAGCATTCGGGAACGTGACTCGGCAACGAAGAGTCGAACGGCGTCTCGCTGTCGTTCCTGATCGGCGCGCTCGTTGAGCGCTGCGTCGTACTTCTCGGCCGTCGCGACGATGGGGTCGAGGGCTTCCAGCTGCTCGCGCGCCCTCTTGACTGCGTCATGAGCCTTCGTCAGATCCTCGAAGTGGGCGATGATGTCGCGCACCCGACCGCTGGCGTCTGACGGCTCAAGCATGTGATCGCGGACGAACTCGTTGAGATTGCCGACCGACTTCATCGACACCGTCTGGTGGAAGAGGTCGAGCGCCTGCTCGGAGCGGATGCCGAGCAGGCGGCGCAGTGAGGTGCCGTACTTCGGAAACTCGTCGAAGATCTCGGCGCCGCTGACTCGGAGGCGTTTGCGGAGATCGCGCAGATCGGAGCCGAAGTCTGCGAAGTCTGTCGCGATCGCGAGGGCCTTGCTGGCCGTGACGAAGAACCGGTACGGCTGGCCGGTCTGTTCGCGCTGTTGGAAGACCTGGGCCAGGGTCACGCTTTCGCCGTAGCCGTCGTTGACGAAGACGCCGAGGATCACCGAGTAGGTCTTGGCGTTGGTGCGGAGGCCGATCGCCCGTGAGTGACCAGATGCCTCGACGCGCTCGGACTTGTAGTGGCCTTCGACGTACGAGCGAAGGGTTCGCTCCTTGGCCTCTGCGCCTGCGGCCTTGTTGTAGGCGATCCGGTGCGCGGGCATCAGCAAGGTCGTGATGGCGTCGACGATCGTGGACTTGCCTGAGCCGATGTCTCCGGTGAGCAGTGATGTCTCGGCAACCGGAGTCAACCGCCACACCTGCTTGTCGAAGGTGCCCCAGTTGAAGACCTCGACGTGGTCGAGGCGGTAGCCGGCGCGACCGCTGTTGCTGAGCTCGACGGCGGAGAACAGCCCTTCATTCATCGGAGGCTCCGGTTCCGGCGTACTGCTTCAACTTGGCTGCGAAGTCCGAGAGGGTCTGGGCTTCCACGTAGGCCTTGAGGATGCGGCGCACTTCCCAGTGGTCGGGCTGTCCGCGTAACGGGCGCAGAAAGCCGAGCTCGACCGCCTTCGCAATTGTGCGCTCTGCGTGGTCGGTGATGCGCGCGTCGTTGGAGGAGTCGGCTTGGAAGACTCGGAGCATCTCCAGGATCTGGTCTCGCGTGAGGACCAGTCGGCCTTCACTTCCTGCGGTTTCGAACTCGAGCAGGCGCTTGCGCAGGAGCACCAACAGTAGGGAGACGTTGTACGTCAGCGTCCGGCGCCTGACCAGTCGTGGCAGCGCCTCTTCATCCTCGCCGTCGGGGCGTGATCGCAGGTAGGCGTAGCCCTCGGAGTCGTCGACGACGATCTCGACGCCGATGGTCGCGAAGTGATCGCGAACACCGGCGCCGGAGCGTTCTAGTGTCAGCCAGGTGTCCTCGTCGAGCTCGCGGTAGACGACGCCTTGCATCAGACGGATGATTGCGGACCCGATCGCATGCGCGTCGCTCATGTTCGCTTCACCGTCACCTTCGCAAGCCTGATCCGTCGGGCGTGGTCGGGATCCTCGGGGTCGTTGATCTGGAGCAAGGTCTCGTCGCTGTCGTCCATCTCGACCTCGATGTCGTCGTCGGAAAGCGCGAGATATCCGACCAACTCGGCCGCGCCCTGTTCGATCGGGTACATCGCGATGATGTCGCTCAGCAGGGCAGTGCTGTGTTCGGGAAGGAGGGACCGGATGTTGGCGGCCAGGCGCGCTGAGTCGATGTAGGTCTGGTTGAAGAGCAGGTCAGCCTCCAGGTCAGCGTCCTCTGCTGGCGGGATCAGACTCTCGACCTCGGAGGCGGGTGGCGGCGAGTACAGCGGTCGCTCGAAGGGCAGCGAGATCTCGATGCCAGGTTCGTCCACCTCCAAACCAATCTCGGGCGGGTCTGCGCGTAGTTCGAGGGCGTTTGCCTCGACGGCGCGAACCAGTTCGAGAACACGTCGATTCTCAAGCCAGACCTGGTCGTCCAGGAAGCGACGCAACTGTTCCGAGATCTGCCGCACGGTGCCCTGCGCTCGCTCGGCGGCCTCCGCCCAATCGTGGTGGATCGACCGCACGCGGTGATCGTGCTCCACCGCTGGCAAGTTGCTGACCTTCGACAGCAGATCGGAGAGCTCATCTTGGCGGGACTCGGAGAGAAGGAAGTCGTAGAACGACTGGAAGGTCCGACCTTGGTCGGATCCGGCGATGTCGGAGCGCGAACCCATCAGGTCAGCGAGCAACTCGCCCTTGCTGCCATCCCATGCCGCGATTCGCTCTCGCGCTGCCCTGTCCAGGCCGCGGAAGTTCTCCTCCACCTCACGGAAGTCGCTCAACAGGTCGCGAGCGGTCGACGAGAACTGCTGATAGCGATCTCTCACGCCGGTTTCGTCCAAGATGGGGACCTGGCCGGCTTCAACCGCAGCGATCTGCGCGTCGATCTCGTCGCGCTGACGCCGTAGCTCTGCCAGTCGCAGATCGGGGTCGGACTCGGAACCGTGCACGATCTGCCTCAGCAGCTCGACGATCGTGTGTAGACGCGACTCGGTGCCGACGAAGCTCCGCGCCTTCAGCGACTCGACCCAGGCGTAGGCCCGCTCGAACGCGGGGGTCACCTCGTAGTGGACCTCGTCGTCGCCGGCCGGGTAGAACCGACGGAGGAAGCCAGCATCGGTGGCTGACCAGTCTTCCAGGTACGTGCGAGGGTCCTTTGGAAAGCGGGCACCACCCTCTTCGCTGTCAGCTTCGCGATTGAGTGCGTAGAGCTGATCGTCCAGGGCTGCGGCGACGACACTCGCCGAGGATGCGCCGCGGTTGTTCTCGACGAAGAAGTCACCGAGGAATGACAGGATCAGGCTCGCGTTGTTGGCGCGCAGCAGGCGCCAGGCAGGGTGCCTTGTCCGTAGCGCGTCGATCGCCTCGTGGTCCACCCGAGCAGCCTACGGATCAGGTCCGACAAGATTCGTTGAAACGGACCGCGGAGTGTCCGCTCAGGGTGACTCGGCCAAGAGTGGTCGGAGGATGTCGGAGACCTCGTCCATCCCGTACCGCTCGACCAGCAGGTCGAGGATCTGTGCAGGCGTCTGCGGCGGGTTCCGGCGGCGTTCGGACATGGCGACCAACGCTCTGGCTCCGGCTGCGGGATGTGCGGCCACGGTGTTGGCTGCGAACTCGTCGGCGGACACGATCTCGATGTTTGCGTCGTTGAGGACATCGGAGGTTTTGAAGCCGGCGCGCTTATCGTCGGTGACGATGGCATCAGCCTTGCCGATCAGGGCGGCATGAGCGACGTGGCCGTCGCCCCGGTCCTTGAGCCCGTAGTCGTACGTGCGGTCCTTCGGCGCGTTGACCTCCGAGCCGGGGAACGCGCGCTTCATCTGAGCGAGGAGGTGACGTCGTCGTTCTTCGCTGTTGGTGATGCCCTTGATTCCGTGCAGCTTGGCCAGGGTGTAGTCGAGCTCGGTCAAGATGCCGGAGCCCCAGAGCGGAGAGAATGCCTCCTCTGTCGCAAGTTGGAGGAGGAAGTCGCGCTGGAGGTTCGGCACCAAGACGCAGGCATCGAGAACAGCGCGGTACATGAGACGAGTCTTTCAGGCTCGCCGACGAGTCAGGCGTTGCGTCGAGCGTCGGCCAGCGCCTCGGTGACCTCGTCGTCGGTGACGTCCTCGAACTCGGCGGAGCTCTCGGTGATGAACTTGTTACGGCGAGCCCGAAGCTCCTCGCGGTAGGCCAGCACGTCGGCGAGACGAAGCTTCCGGCGAACTGCGCCGGGAACGTGGGCATGAAGCTCGCCGTCCTCGATGAGGCGCACGACGGTCGGGCGGCTCAGGCCGAGGATCTCGGCAGCCTGCTGGGTGGAGATCTCCTGGTCGCGGGTCAGGATGCTGATCGACTGGCCGTGGCTCAGTGCGTGCACGACGCGCTTGAGGATCTCGTGCAGTTGTTCGGTCAGCTCGACGCGGTCGTGCTCGCCTGCGCCGGACAGGAAGAAGGCAGGCTCAAGGGCACCGTGGCGCGTCTCGTGTGCCTCGATGAAACTGAGGACCTTGGCGAGCTCGTCGGCGTCGGTGGGGACCGGGTTGACGACCTCAGCGGCAGCGGTGCTCACGGGTTTCACATCCATTCTGTGTTCGTTGAACGGCTCCCACTCTAGCAGAGTTGCGAAAGTTGCGAAACCCCTCGATCACTCCCGCGCCCATGAGACGCGTCTGCCGTGGACCCGGCTGCGACGATGAAGCACCTACTCCAAGCCGCTTAGTCCCGGCGCGCCATCTGCTTCCTGTGCCGCGACGACCTCGAACGTCCAGGACTTGGCGACTTCCGCACTCAGAATGCCGGTGAGGTGGACAGCGCCCTGTGGTTGGACCGTGAGGTGGTGGAGCGGGTCGTGGATGATCCTGACCTCCGGGTTGCCGTTGCCGTCCTCCACGTTGCCCACTATGACGAGGAAGAAGTCGTCGGGCGCAGCCATCGCTCGCTGGATCTGGCTGTCCTCAAGCTTCACGGTGTCGGGAATCGCCCCCTGATGGACCTTGAGTTCGTAGTACCGACCGCGGTCATCGACTGCGTCGGCACCCACGTTCGGTTGGTGTCGAACGTCGGTCAATGTGCAGTCGGCGCCAGCGAGGACCATACGAAGAAGCTCCAGCCCCGCGTCCTCGCGCTCCTGAGCCGTGTAGTTGAGTGGCCCTCGACCGCCGCCGCTCGGCTGCTTCGGCTTGTCTCGGTTCGGGTCATTCAACTTGGGCTTCCCAGATCCGGCTGAGCCAGATCCGCCCGACGGCCCGGCGTCTCCGTCGCCTCGAGGCGTGCCGGCGATGAGTTCTCCGGCGGTGTCTTGCATGACCAAGGTGGCGGGGTCGACGAGAACGCGGGCCTTCGGCGGTGGCGGGAGCTTGTCTGTGGCGCCTTGGCTGGTCGCTCCCTTCTTTGCCTTCCGGGCAGTGCGAGGTGCCTGCTCCTTCGACGTCGGCAGAGAGTTCAGTGCAGTTTGGCTCTTCTCTCGCCGGAGCTTCTCCTCGGCTTCGCGGGCGGCTGCGGAAACGACAAGATCGGCCTGTGCGCCCGCTTCGGCGTCAGCCCATGCCGCGAGCCACGCGTGTGCGATTTCCCGCGGACTCGTCTCGAAGACGGACGCAATTGCATACCCGCCGCTCCGTGCGCGGCTGACATCTTCGGGCGAATCGACGAAGAGCGTCGCTCGCTCGAGATCCAGCCAAGCCGACAGCGCCACCTGATGAGCCGCGGCGTCCGGCACCGCGACCTGCGCTCGAAGCTCGGGCAGCACCGCGACCTGAAAGCCTGCGAGCTCCTCCCAGGTGAATCTGATGGACTCCGCAGACTTGGGCGCGCTCTGCGTCAAGTCAGTCTGGAGGTTTCGGACAGCACGTCTGAAGACGTCGGTGAGATCGGCGTCGTAGATGGCCGAATTCTCGTGCAGGACATGCGTGTCTGCACCGTCGACCGTGGTGAGGGCCAGTGGTTCGACAAGCGACTTGAGCTGGGTCAGTTGCCCGCCTGGTTGCCAGATCGCGACCCTCGTCTTGAGTGCCTCGGCGAGAAGTGGGTTCTCGACCGCATAGACGGGTCGCTTGCTCATCCAGCCGCTACTGACGTATACCGGCTGACGGCGCAGTTGGCCGAGGCGTTCCGGTGGCGTCCGAGCCATGATCCGTAGTGCTTCGAGCATGATCTGCTGGTCGTCGGGACTCAGTTCGCGCATTCCTGCGAGTTTCTTGATGACGGCCTTCGCGTCATCGACCGTCGGGCTCCGCACGCCCAGCGCGGCCCACAACGGCTCCGCGCCCAAGACAGCCGGGACGAACGCGGCCAGGTCTCCGAAGATCGGAGGGCCTGATCGCGCAAGAGCAGTGCGTCTCCAGCCGTGATTCGTGATGATGAGCCCGTCGCCGCGATCGAAATGGCTGCGAAGCACGTTCGCTTGCATGTTGCCAACGCGCTGGGTGACTCCGCCGCGGGCCTCGGCAGCCAACGCTTGGTAGAACGGTGCGGCGAAGTCGGCAGCTTCCTGTGTTGTCATCGGGTGGAAGTCCGGCCCTTCCGGGTTCAAGGGCCGCCCGGACTGGTGCAGCGTCCGGATCTCCTCGATACGCCCAATGAGCGCAGCTACTGTCGGGTTGCCCTCTACTCCGAACGCCGACAACACCTCGCGATGCGGGGGCGCGTCGTAGGCGTCGGAGAGGTACAGTGCCGGGTCGGTGCCGTACATCGCCTCGTTGGTGGGGGTTCTCACCCGCAACTCGCCGGGAGCAGCCGGACGTCCTCGACCGTTGCCGAGCCACGGGACCGAAGCAGCCTCGCTGATCCACCACGCGTCAACCTCGCCCTTGTGGATCCAACCGTTGTACGGGTTGGCAGCGGTGACTCTCGCGTGCGGTTCGAGGCGCTCCCAGTTGCGAGCAAGGCAGCCGATCAGAGCCCTCGCCCTTTCGCGTCGCTGCTGGCCGTTCTTCTCGGCAGCGATGTCGGCGAGCACCCTCGCAAGGTCGGGTGCGGCGTGGTCGTCGAGCGTGCACTGTGCCCCGACCTCGTGCATCTGTCGCACGCGACGGGAGGGCGAGTCCGGAGCGTCCTTCCACAGTCCAGACCCGTGATACGTGAACTGCTTGTAGAAGTCGCCGGTCTCGGGGAAGCGTTCTAGCCGTGGAAGGTTCTCTGCGCCCAGGAGCCGGAAGAGCCGTTGTGTGCCGATTCCGGCGCGGCCGGTGGGTGCCCGCAAGACATCCGAGTAGCGGCGATGTAGCCATACAAGCCCGGGCGTCTTCTTTGCGGCGTTCGACCAGCTGTTCCGCTCCTTCTCGATGAAGTAGGCGTCTGCCGGCCGCGCGAACACTCGAGTTCTCTTGCCTGCGGCGTCGTACACGGTTGCTTCGAGTCTGACGGCGTGGCCGATCCCGGCAGCGAGTCGAGCGCGCACCGACTCGTCTACCAACTCGAGTGCCGCGCGGATGGCATTCGCTTGATCATCCGTGAGCGGCTCGGCCAGCTCGACGTCCATCCGCCCCGCATCGGATAGCACCCGGAGTGCGTCCTCGTCCGATGCGGACCTGCGCAGGGCATTTGAGTCGTGAAGCCACTGGGCGACTTCGGGCCACCCCGGTCGCTCGATGTAGGCCGGATGCAGTCGGTTCCCGATGCCTAGCGATGACCAGAGCTGGGACGCATCGCGCGGGATCAGAGCGTCGAGACTGGTCGCGGCCTCGGGGCTGATGCGGCGACCGTCTGCGAGGACGAGGCATGCCGAGGTGTAGAGCTCGGCTTCGAGAGCTTCGTCCTCGTCCTCGGCGCGAGTTGTAACCGCGACGACGGCTGCCGTCAGGTCAGCGACGAACTCGATCGGCCGGTGCTCGACATCCAACAGCCGAACGGCGCTGTGAACGTCCACCAGCGTGGGCGTCGCCGCCCCGAATTCACCCAAGTCGGCGATGACAGAGCGCCACCGGTCGTTGTCGGAGCGGTTGCGCTTCGTGAGGACGTCGGCTGCGTCGGCCAAGTCGCGGATGTCGTCGGCTGTCAGGACGCCAGTGAGGTCCGGTGTTTCGTAGGACAAGTCGTACAACAGGTGTTGGTTTCCGTCCCGCCCTTCGAGGCGGAGACCGGCTGTGAACCCGAGTCGCGAGGCGGTCAAGAGTCGCTCGATCACCGCCTCGTCGAGTGGAGGCGCCGCGAAGGTGTCGGCCGCGTACTCGTCGGCGAGCGGAACTGCCGCCCAGGCGAGTTGGGGATTGATGGAAAACAGGTCCAGCGTGGCGTCGAGCCACAGGTCGGATACGAGCCCGATGAGATCGATGTTCCACTGGCTGTCGGCGAGGTCCCGGCGGTTGGCGAGCGGATCGAACTGTGCGGCGAATCGGAAGGGCACGCCGAGTGATCGCAGCGGAAGGCCGACGTGGACGTGCCCCAGGTCGCCGTCGAATCGCGGGAATGCGATAGCCACGGGAGTGGTGTCGTGGTGGGACTTGCCTGCGCGGTGACCCGCAGGACTCTTGGCGTTTCGTGAGTAGCGCAACCAGGTCCGGCCATCGCCGGCCGTCACGGACGCCCGGACAGCGCTGCCTCCAGCAAGTTCGATCACTTCTTCATCGCCCACCGAGACGCATACGCGTGTCACAGGAGCCCCGTGCACGTCCAAGAGGGTCACCGAACGGAGAGAACTCAGGAAGAGGAGTCCGGCATCGCTCCACGACTGGAGCCAGTCGGCCACTTCTGATTCCGTGGTCGCCCCGTGTTGGAAGGGAACGACGAACACAGTCGACGCAGACTCTGGCTTGTTCGGCCAGCCCGGATCCGCCTCGGTCGCCCGCAGTGAACTTCGGCCAAGGCTGAGATGGAAGTGACCGTTGTGGCCCTCCAGCGTCTCCGACAGCGTCTGCAGAGTTTTGAGGCCGATGCCGAATCGGCCGAGCTTCTCGGCTTGGCTGGCCTTCTCGCTGAGCCACGGGATCGTGAGTCCCCACACGTCGGGCAGTGTGAAGTCGCTGCCGTTGTGCCCGAAGAGCAGCCGGTCGTCGTCAACTAAGAAGTACGCGATGTCGGCGCCCTCGTCGTCTGCGTTCTGCAGCAACTCGGCGAGACCTTGCAGTCGGTCGTCGGACAGTTGTGCCGCGTTCCCCGTTGCGCGTCCCAGCGCCCCGCGGATGCTCGGGGGCAGCTTCTGGAACTCCGCGGCCAGCGCAACAAGGCTGGCCGATGCGGCATCGGCGTCAGCTGGCGCCGGGATCCGCTCCCAGGGCAGGTCCGGATCGTGGTGAACGACCTCGCGCGCGGCATCGGCAGCGTCGGCTGCCACGAACCGCCAGAGGTCGTTGTCCACGGTCGAGAATCTACTCAAGCGGTCCGACGCTTTCGCTTGGATTGGGGGAGCAGGTCGCTGACGGTTGCCTGCTCCCGGTCAGGCATGACGAGCGTCTCCATCGCGGCCTCGGCCAGTGCCATCCGCTTCTCCTCCCACGCCAGCAGCTGGTCGAGCCGCCACCGGTCCGGATGCGTCATCACCGGCGCTGGCACCAGAGATCGGTCCTTGAGGTTCTGGTATCCCTTCGTCTTGCCCCAGCCGTAGCGCGCCATCACGTCGTGGGCGTTCAGGAAGACGTGTCGCGGGTCGGCGTCCTCCCCGGCGTTCGGCGGCCAGTGCATGATCACACCGCCTTCGGCTTGCCGAGCACGGGTTGGGAGGCGAGCCGCTGGGTGCGGATGAAGGTCCGCAGGTCGCCGACGGTCGTGTACAGCCGGCGCCCGATCTTGAAGAACTCCGGGCCGGTGCCCTCCTGGCGCCACCAGCGCACGGTGTTGACGGGTGTCCGCAGGATCGCGGCGACGTCGTCGAGGGTGAGCAGTTCGTCATCGTGGCGGGCGTGGAACGGGACGTCGTGGGTGTTGCTGTTCATGGTTCCTCCTGTCAGGGTTGGCCCGCGAGGATCGTGGGCGACAGGTAGGTGTGACGGCGGTGCCGCACAGAGGGCCGAATACGTTCGATCGGATATCGTCGAGGGATGGATCGGGCGTACCTGCTCGAAGTCGCACGACGTGCCAGCGGCCTGACGCAGGCCGAGCTCGCCGCCAGATCCGGTACGTCGCAGGCGACGATGTCGGCGTACGAACGAGGTCTGAAGTCGCCCACGCTCAGGGTCGCCGCACGGATCCTCGAGGCCGCGGGGTACGACCTCAACCTGCGCCGGCTCATCGACTGGGTCGAGCACGAAGCGCCCGGAGTCGGGCACTTCTGGGTGCCGAGCACCCTCTGGCACGTCGAGACGCCCGACTGCTTCGCGATCCTGGCGTTCCCCGACCTCATCGGCGACGGGCCGATGCGCGAGTGGGACATGCACGACCGCGCACAGCGCAAGGGTGTCTACGAGCAGCTGCTCCAAGGAGGTTCTCCCGAGGAGATGATCCGCTGGATCGACGGCCCCCTCCTGGTCGACGTGTGGGGGGAGCTCGAGCTCCCGGACGCGGTCCGCGAGGCGTGGAAGTGGCCGATTGTGATCGCGCGTGGACCGACCCACCCGGACACCGTGCGGATCCTGGGCCGAGGGGACGATTCGTTCACGGCTGAAGCGTGGGTCCGCGGACACGAAGCAGTGCCAAGGAGGGCGCCGGCCCCGAAGGAGCCGCGGGTGCGGTTCATCCGGACGCGCTTCGACCCGCGGCCGCCAGAGCCGACGGCGGGCGGCGACGGGATGAAACCGGCAGCGACCGTCGCCAGGGTTGCCGAACGGCTCGCCACTCAATTGGCGACGTCGCGGCACCCCTCCGCCCCGGCCACCTGGAACGCTGGAGTCGCGTTCGCGCGGAGGTGGGCGGACTTGGGCAATGGCCACACCGTTGTGCTCGCACCGAGCGGACCGGGATGCGTCGTCGGCGTAACGGTCGAGCCCTATGACGACCGGCTCGACGTCGGCCACCAGCTGATCACGCTCTGGCGACTGGGCTGAGCTCGAACGTCTTCCCCGCGGCCAGGTGCTCCAGCAGCTGCTGTGCGCTGATGGCGCTTCAGAATCCGATGCCCGGGCCCGATGACGACGGTGCGGGGCGGCGGTGGTCGAATTCGGGCGGAAGGCTCGGAACCGGCCGATGCTTGCGGGCCTTCGGTCCGTAGCGCTCGATCGCCTCGGCCGCTGATTCCCGTGCGTGGGCCGGCCCCAGGTCGGCACGGTCCCGGCTGAACACGTCGCACCACTGCTTGCGCGCATCCTCGACGGATTCGGCGACGAGGTGCGCGACGTTTCGCTCGCGGCCGCGGGTCATCCCGACGTACGCCGACGCGGCTCCGCTGTGCTCGCCGGCCAACACATGGCTCTCGGTGACAGTGGCGCCTTGCGCGCCGTAGGCGGTCGTGGCGTAGGCGAGCTCGATGTCGCGGCGTACGTAGTCGGGCGGCAACACACGAGTCCCCGCCTCGCCCCTTACGGTGAGCGAGCCGCGATCGCACGAGACGACGGTCCACAACTCGCGGTTCGCGACGTCGGCATCGCGGTCGTTGCGCCGGGTCGCGATGGTGTCGCCGACGCCGAGCCGTTCACCCGCCGCGGTCAGCACCCGCTCATCGACCTCACCGGTCGCCTTGCGGATCCGGTGCGCGAAGGCGTTGATCCGGCCCACCTGCTCGCGGGTGTCGGCGACGACGAGCTTGCCGACGCTGGCTTCAGCGGCAAGGCGTCGGGTCCTTTCGACGTCGCTTCCGTGGATGACGATCTCGCCGCGAGCGAGGAGATCATCGAACACCTCGCCAGGCGCGGCAACCGTCCGCATCCGCACCGAAAGCTCGGCATAGCGGGGGTCCTTGAAGCGGCGTACGCCGTCGAGCTGTTGCACCCGATCGGGTGCGTACCTGATCGCCTGATCCAGGACCCCGCCACGGCCGACGGCCGGGAGTTGATGGCGGTCGCCGACCAGCATCACGAGCGCCTGGGTCTCGTCGGCCAGGCGGAGTAGCGCGCGGGCAGTGTCCTGGTCGACCATGCCCGCCTCGTCGACGACGAGCAGGTCGCCTCGACGTAGTCGGGCGCTGACGTCGGGCGCGGAGTCGACTCGACTCCACCGACCGTCCTCGTCCCAGCGGAAACCGTGCTGGTGGAGCAGCCAGGCTGCGGAGTACGACGCCGCGCCGATTGCGCCCTCTGCGATCTGGGCCGCCTTGAGAGTCGGGGTCACCACGACCATCCGACGCCCGGCCGCGATCGCGCGCTCGCGGGTTGCCGCGAGACGGGCGGTCTTGCCAACCCCGGCCGCGCCCTCGATCACGGTGATCGTCTTGGCCTCGGCACGAGTCGCAAGGCGGTCGACGATCTCGTGCTCGACGGCCAGCACGTCGACCGACGTGAACGAACGCACGTGCTCGGGCACGTCCGATCGGGGGAGTAGCGGGCGTGATGCGGCGACGACGCGAGCGGTCAGATCCTCTGCCAACTCACGGCGCACGGCCCCGTCGACCACGCCTCCGCGGGACGCGATGATCCGCTCGACCTCACCCCGGGCGTCGGCCGCGTTCCACGCCGAGCGACGTGAGCCCAGCCGGACGAGAGCCAGCTCGACGACGCCGTCGCGGTCGACGGCGCCCGTCCGCAACACGGGTAGTGGAGCGCCTGTCGCCGGAGCGACGTAGCCGAGCTCGTGCAACTCCTCCATCCAGCGGTGCCGCAGTTCCTCACCGTTTGTAGGCACCACCTTGTCCGGCCGCGCGTCGGCCCACGCTCGCCGATCCCATGCCTGCCGCAGCGCCGGCCCGGGCTCCTCGCCGGGATGTTCGGAGCGCCACTCGGCCTCGTAGGTGTCGATGTTGGCCTCGATCTGCTTCGCCCGTGCACTGAACGCTCCCGTGTACGGCGCCAACTCGACGACCTCGCCCGTCTCGGCGTCGACCTCGAAGCCGTGCCTCGCGAGCGCCTCCCGGAACTCCGGGTTGGTCATCACCGCCGCGTGCCCGATCCCGTTGATCGCCTCCAGGCTGTCGCGGACGCCGACCGTGTGCAGCCCGCGCCAGGCGCCGGCAGCGAACACTCGGGCGTTGAAATGGAGATGCAGATGCCGGTGTGGGTCGCCGGCCCGGGAGGTGAAATGGCGTACGACGGCCGCCTCGATCTGTTCGACCGGCAGCTGCACCTGCCGATCCCGAGGCCCGACGCGTGTCGTCGCGTGGGTTGCGAGCCACCCGATGATCTCCTCGGCCGCCGTCATCTGGGCCGCGTCGTATGCCTCGGCTATCTCGGGGTGCAGCGCGGCCGCGAGCGACCAGGTCTTCGGCCCGTTGACCGTGACTTCAACGAATCGGACGCCCTTCTCGTCCTTCCGCAGCCTGCCCTTCGTGAGCCGGGTGTCGACGTCGTATCCGGCGACCCATCGCTCGTACGTCTCGCCGTCCATATCGGCTCGCCGCTCGACGCAGTCCGGAGTTGCCGCGAAGTGCATCGCCACGCCGCTGCCTTCGGCGAGGTAGTAGTCGTCAGCTCGGGAGCGATCGGCCTCGACGTAATGGCGCGCAGCGGCGGCGGCGCCGCGGTAGATCTTCATCCCGCCGTGCACGCGGACCACCTCCCTCAACAACCGTCGATGACCGTGAAATCGCAGGTCAGGCGGTGCATTGGCGCCCGTCCCGCTACGAACTTTCGTAGCATGCGTGCCGCTGGAAGGAGCGGTGAGAAGCGGGCAGACGAGAGCGAGATTGTGGAGTCATTGGTGGTTGGCGATGGACGCGTAGAGGGCGAGGCGAAGCCGTAGGCAGAGTCGAATGGAGCGAATCTCGACGGGATCGGCGTCCGCCCCCGACGTAGCCGCGATCACTCGCTTTCGCCAATGAATCGAGAGTCTCAGCAGAGATGTCAGCTGCACCGCGCAGCTCCGGTCCTTGACCTCCCCGAAACCGTGACCGATTGCCGTGCCGATCTGCGCGTTCGGCGGGTTGTGACGCCCGTTCTGACTAGGGTGGTCGGGACGGTCCTGGCCTGGGTTGCACCTGTGCTGGAGCGGCCGTCGCGACGTGCAAGGAGGCCGCACCGGCACGCCCGTCTCGGTGCGCATGAGGGCTTGGAGTAGTGGCGGTGGCGCTGAAGAAGTCGGACCTGTACAGCTCGCTGTGGAAGAGCTGCGATGAGCTGCGCGGCGGCATGGACGCCAGCCAGTACAAGGACTACATCCTGACGCTGCTCTTTGTGAAGTACGTCTCTGACAAGGCCAAGGGTGACGCCGATAGCCTCATCGATGTTCCCGCCGGTGGCTCCTTCGACGACATGCTCGCCGCCAAGGGGGACAAGGAGATCGGCGACCGCTTCAACAAGATCATCGCCAAGCTCGCCGAGGCCAACGGCCTGCGCAACGTGATCGACCAGGCCGACTTCAACGACGAGGAGAAGCTCGGCAAGGGCAAGGAGATGCAGGACCGCCTCTCCAAGCTCGTCACCATCTTCAGTGACCTGGACTTCCGCGGCTCCCGCGCTGAGGGCGACGACCTCCTCGGTGACGCCTACGAGTATCTGATGCGGCACTTCGCCACCGAGTCCGGCAAGAGCAAGGGCCAGTTCTACACCCCGGCCGAGGTCTCACGAATCCTCGCCAAGGTGGTCGGCATTAACAACCAGACCAGTCAGGACCAGACGGTCTACGACCCTGCCTGTGGGTCGGGTTCGCTGCTGCTAAAGGCCGCCGACGAGGCACCTAGGGGCATGACGATCTACGGCCAGGAGAAGGACAACGCCACGTGGGCGCTGTCCAAGATGAACATGATCCTGCACGGCAACGAGATCGCCGAGATCGCCAAGGGCGACACGATCACCAGCCCGCAGTTCACGAGCGGCGCACAGCTCAAGACATTCGACTTCGTCGTCATGAACCCTCCGTTCTCCGTGAAGTCATGGAGCAACGGGCTGGAGCTCGAGTACGACCGCTTCGAGTACGGCCGGCCGCCGGAGAAGAACGGTGACTACGCCTTCATGCTGCACGCGCTCAAGTCGCTCAAGAGCACCGGCAAGGCGGCAATCATCCTGCCGCACGGCGTGCTCTTCCGCGGCAACGCCGAGGCCACCATCCGCACTCGCCTTCTCAAGCAGGGCTTCATCAAGGGGGTCATCGGGCTGCCCGCCAACCTCTTCTACGGCACCGGCATCCCGGCCTGCATCGTCATCCTCGACAAGGAGAACGCGGTCGCCCGCAGCGGTGTCTTCATGATCGACGCCTCCAAGGGCTTCATGAAGGACGGCAACAAGAACCGGCTCCGCAGCCAGGACCTCCACAAGATCGTCGACACCTTCAACAAGCAGGTCGAGATCGACCGCTACTCGCGCATGGTGCCGATGAGCGAGATCGCCAATCCGAAGAACGACTACAACCTCAACATCCCGCGCTACATCGACTCCTCAGAGCCCGAAGATCTCCAGGACCTACACGCCCACCTGCACGGCGGCATCCCGGAGCGTGACCTCGACGCGCTCGCTGCCTACTGGGACGCCTTCCCGAGCCTGCGCAGCCAGCTCTTCAAGCCCAACCGTCCCGGCTACAGCGACCTGACGATCGACGTCAGCGAGGTACAGCAGGCCATCCTCGATTCGGCCGAGTTCCAGAAGCTCGCCAGCGAGGCCCGCGGCATCACCGGAGATTGGTTCGCTGCTCACCGCGACGTGCTCGCCGTCATGGACGAGAACACCAACCCCGCCGACCTGATCACGGCCATCAGCGACGACCTGCTCGCTTGCTTCAAGCCGGTGCCGCTGCTCGACGAGTACGACGTCTACGAGCAGCTCATGTCCTACTGGCACGACACCGTGCACGACGACGTCTTCCTCGTCATGAACGAAGGGTGGGCCGACGCTGCGAAGCCCCGCAAGACGATCGAGGACAAGGACCGCAAGCTCTCCGAGACCCCCGACTTGGTCGTCGGCGCTGGCCGCGGCGCCACCAAGTACAAGATGGACCTCATCCCGCCGGCGCTGATCGTGGCGCGCTACTTCGCCCAGGAGCGAGAAGACCTCGACATGCTGATCGCGTCGGTCGAGGACGCCTCACGGGCCGTCGAAGAGTACGTCGAGGAACACGCGGTCGAGGACGGCCTGCTTGCCGAGGCCATGGATGACGACAAGATTTCCAAGGTGCTCGCTGCCGCCAGGCTGCGCGTCGCCAAGCGCGAGGGCACCGACCCTGACGAAGTCGCAGCACTGGAGCACCTCCTGAAGCTCTATGAGGCTGAGGCGGCCGGCAAGAAGGTCGTCAAGGCCATGCAGGACGAACTCGACAAGAAGACCCTGGCGAAGTACGGCGACCTCTCCGAAGGGGACATCAAGACCCTCGTGCTTGACGACAAGTGGGAGGCGACGGTTACGAGCCGGGTGTCCGCTGAAGTGGAGGCGCTGACACTGGCGCTCGTCTCACGGATTCAGCAGCTCGGTGAGCGATACGCCGAGACAGTAGGTGACCTCGATGCTGTGCTGGAGCAGCTCGAATCGACCCTCGCCGAGTACCTGGCCGCCATGGGGGTCAGATGAGCGAGTCAGTAGCCACTTCGTGGTCCCAGCTCTCGATTTCCGAGATCGCAGACTTCGGCTCGGGCGACATGATTAGCGTTGCACACCTTCACCGGAGCCGGTCGCCTCGCTTCTCTGTCCCGGTCTACGGTGGCAACGGCGTCGCCGGGTATACAAGCGCCGCCACCACGGAACACGCAACAGTGATTCTTGGTCGCGTTGGTCAGAAGTGCGGAGTGGTCTACCGCAACAGCGAGCCTGTCTGGATCACTGACAACGCGCTCTACGCTCGGCGCTTCAAACGGCCTGTGGACGTTCGCTTCTTCGCCCGAGCGCTAGAGGCAGCGCGTCTGAATGACGTCAAGAACAAGAATGACCTTCCGCTGATTACCCAGGGAATCCTGCGGGACGTGAAGATCGCCTGGCCCCAGACGATGGCAGAGCAGCGTGCGATCGCTGACGCGCTGGAGGCGGCGGACGAACTCGTCGAGAGCTTGGACGGCGTCGTCCGGAAGAAGCGGGCGATCCGGCAAGGCATGATGCAACAACTCCTCACCGGCCAGATGCGGCTTCCCGGGTTCGACGGCGATTGGCAGGAACTCTCGGTTGCCTCCAAGTCCGTGATGAAGGCCCGAATCGGCTGGCAAGGCCTGAAGACGGACGAGTATCGCGAAAGTGGAACGCATCGGCTCGTGGGTGGTACCGAGTTCGTCGACGGACGTGTCGACTGGAACGAGACACCCTTCGTCGACAAGTGGCGATTCGATCAGGACGCCTATATTCAACTCCGCCCCGGAGACGTTCTTCTCACGAAGGACGGCTCGATTGGGAAGACGGCCTATGTCGATAGCCTGCCCGGTCCAGCGACGCTCAACAGCGGTGTCTTCGTGATCCGTCCTATCGGGGGCGCGTATGACCCTCGATTCCTCTTCTTCATGCTTCGCTCACGAGCCTTCGACGAGTTCCTGACACGCTTGACTGCTGGATCCACGATCTCCCACCTGTACCAGCGTGACCTGGTGACTCTGGTGCTCTGCGTCCCGCCAACAATTGAAGAACAACGTGCCATCGCGAAGGTGTTGGTAACTGCCGACGTCGAGATTCGAGCGATTAGCGAACGGCTAAATAAGGCCCGTGCCATTAAGACCGGAATGATGCAGCAGCTCCTGACCGGCCGAGTTCGCCTGCCCGTGGAGACATCGTCGTGAGCGACGTCGGTCAGATCGAGCGCTTCGCGCAGAATCGTGTGGTCGAGCTCTTCAAGGAGCAGTTGGGCTACGACTACCTGGGGAACTGGGAGTATCGCGAGGGCAACTCGAACATCGAGATCGAACTCCTGACGCAGAACCTCAAGGCACGCGGCTACGACGAGAACCTGATCACCCGCACGCTCGACCAACTCGGCAAGGCCGCTTCAGTTGGCGCTGGCCACGACCTCTACGAGGCGAACAAAGACGTCTACCAGCTCCTGCGCTACGGCGTGAAGGTCAAGCCGGGCGTCGGCGAGCAGACCGAGACCGTCTGGCTCATCGACCTGAACAACCCTGATGCCAACCACTTCGTCGTCGTCGAGGAGGTGACGGTCCTCGGGCAGCACACCAAGCGGCCGGACGTCGTCCTCTACGTCAACGGCCTCGCGCTGGCGACCATCGAGCTCAAGCGCTCCAAGGTCGCCCTGTCCGAGGGGATCCGCCAGACCATCGGGAACCAGAAGCCGGAGTTCATCCGGCCCTTCTTCTCGACGGTCCAGTTGGTCTTCGCTGGCAACGACGTGGAGGGCCTGCGCTACGGAGTCATCGACACTCCGGAGAAGTACTGGCTGGAGTGGAAGGAACCCTCGGACGTTGAGGCTCCGCTGGATCGCGGCCTGGTGCAGATGTGCAGCAAGCCACGCCTGCTTGAGCTGATCCACGACTTCATCGTCTTCGACTCCGGCGTCAAGAAGACGGCCCGCCACAACCAGTTCTTCGGTGTGAAGGCGGCGCAGGACCGCATCGCCAAGCGCGAGGGCGGCATCATCTGGCACACCCAGGGCTCCGGCAAGAGCCTCACCATGGTCTGGCTCGCCAAGTGGCTACGCGAGCACCAGCCGGATGCTCGGGTTCTCCTGATCACCGACCGCACCGAACTCGACGAGCAGATCGAGCGAGTCTTCAACGGCGTCAACGAGCAGATCTACCGCACCAGCAGCGGTGCCGACCTGGTGGACACCTTGAACAAGTCCGCTGAGTGGCTCATCTGCTCGCTGGTGCACAAGTTCCGCGGCTCGGACGACGACAAGGCCCTCGACGAGGCGAGCGACGACTTCATAAAGGAACTCAACGCCACCATCCCGAAGGACTTCCGCGCCAAGGGCAACATCTTCGTCTTCGTCGACGAGGCCCACCGCACGCAGTCGGGCAAGATGCACCGGGCCATGAAGCAGCTGCTGCCCGAGGCCGTGTTCATCGGCTTCACCGGCACACCGCTGCTCAAGGCGGACAAGGCCACCAGCATCGAGACCTTTGGGTCGTTCATCCACACCTACAAGTTCGACGAGGCGGTCGCTGACGGCGTGGTGCTGGATCTGCGCTACGAGGCACGCAACATCGACCAGAACCTGCTCTCGCCTGAGCACGTAGACAAGTGGTTCGAGGTCAAGACCCAGGGCATGACCGACCTGTCCAAGGCCGAGCTGAAGAAGCGCTGGGGCACCATGCAGAAGGTGGTCTCGTCCGAGCCCCGCGCCAAGCAGATCGTCAACGACATCCTGCTCGACATGGCAACCAAGCCCCGCCTCATGGATGGGCGCGGCAACGCCATGCTCGTTGGCTCCTCGATCTACCAGGCCTGCAAGTTCTACGAGCTGTTCTGCAATGCCGGGTTCAAGGGCAAGTGCGCCATCGTCACCAGCTACTCGCCCAACCCGAGCGACATCTCCAAGGAAGACTCCGGCGAGGGCAAGACCGAGAAGCTCCGGCAATACGACATCTACCGACGGATGCTGGCCGACTACTTCGGCGAATCCGAGGACGCTGCCATGGGCAAGGTTGAGCTGTTCGAGAAGGAGGTCAAGGAGCAATTCGTCAAACACCCCGGACAGATGCGCCTACTGATCGTTGTCGACAAGCTCCTGACGGGCTTTGACGCGCCGAGCGCCACCTACCTCTACATCGACAAGAAGATGCGCGACCACGGCCTGTTCCAAGCGATCTGCCGGGTCAACCGACTCGATGGTGAGGACAAGGACTACGGCTACATCATCGACTACCAGGACCTCTTCAACTCGCTCGAGGACGCCATCACCGACTACACCTCGGGCGCACTCGACGGCTACGAGAAGACCGACATCGAGGGCCTGCTTTCCGACCGAGTCGACAAGGCGCGCGACGACCTAGAGGAGGCTCTGGAGCGGATCCGTGCGCTGGTGGAGCCGGTGGCTCCGCCAAAGGGCACGCTGCAGTACCAGCAGTACTTCTGTGCCAAGGAGCAGGGCAACGCGGAGCAGCTCAAGGCCAACGAGCCCAAGCGCGTTGAGCTGTACGAGGCGGTCGCAGCCGTCACGCGTGCTTTCGCCAACCTCGCCAACGAGATGACGGCGGCTGGCTACACCGAGGCGGAAGCCGAGACCATCCGCAAGGAGATCGCCCACTACGTCGATGTTCGTGCCGAGGTGAAGCTCGGCGCGGGGGAGGACGTCGATTTCAAGCAGTACGAGGCTGGGATGCGCTTCCTGCTCGACACGTACATCCAGGCCAGCGCCTCCGAAGTGGTCTCTGACTTCGAAGACGCCGGCCTGGTCGATCTCGTCGTCAAGCTCGGCGCTGGAGCGATCGACAGGCTGCCCGCCGGCATCAAGAAGGACCCGGAGGCTGTCGCCGAGACGATCGTCAACAACATGCGCAAGGTCATCATCGACGAGCGTGCGATGAACCCGAAGTACTACGACAAGATGAGCGAGCTGCTCGACGCCATCATCGAGGAGCGCCGCAAGCAGGCCCTCGACTACCAGGCATACCTCGCTCAGCTGCTCGACGCGGCAAGGCAACTCGGCACCGGCGAGTCGGACCATAAGTACCCCGAATGGGCCAACAACGGCGCCAAGCGCGCGCTCGTTGACTTCTTCTTTCCTGACGACGAACTGGCGATCGCGATCGACACTGTCGTCCGCTACAACAAGCCCGACGCATGGGTGGGCAACCCGATGAAGGAGCGGAAGGTCAAGAAGGCAATACGCACGGCCCTCCCCGATGACTTCGACAAGCTCGATGATCTCTTTGAACTCGTGAAGGCGCGCGATGAGTACCGCTAGCGCTTACCTCACCGTCCGTGGCATCGATGTCGATGTCGTCTACAAGGACATCAAGAACCTCCACATCGGGGTCTACCCGCCGATGGGTCGCGTCCGCGTGGCCGCGCCCGAGCGTCTCGACGACGACCAAGTGCGGCTGGCGGTGATCCAGCGGCTGCCCTGGATCAAGCGCCAACGCCAGGAACTCCAGGCAACCGAACGGCAGTCCGAGCGCGAGATGGTCACCGGGGAGTCGCATTTCGTGTGGGGCAGTCGACTGCGGCTCAAGGTGCTCGAACGTCCCGGCCGCCCGCACATCGAAATCGATGGCGGCCGTCTCCTCCTCTACACGCGCCCCGGGGACTCAGCCGAACAACGCCGGGCCCTGCTTGAGCGGTGGCACCGTGACCAGCTCCGCCAGGCGTTGCCCGAGCTCATCTCCACGTGGGAGGAGCGCCTGGAGCTGTCGGTGCCGAAGTGGAGCATCCGGCGGATGAAGACAAAGTGGGGCTCCTGCAACCGCGAGTCTCGACACATCTGGTTCAACACTGAGCTGGCCAAGAAGCACCCCGACTGCCTCGAGTACATCCTGGTCCACGAGATGGCGCACTACCTGGAGCGCAACCACGGGGAGCGCTTCGCCAAGCTGATGGATGGCTTCATGCCTGACTGGCGCCGCCGTCGCGACGAGCTGAACGCCGCCCCGCTTGCCGACGAACGATGGGGCGACGCGTGATGCAACGACCTGTATGTGGCGGTCCGCTGTCAGACGGATGCCAGCCGTGATCGTCCGCCGCCTGAGAATCAGAAATTTCCGAGGCATCAAGTCGTGCGACTGGTCAATCGATCACCGGCTCGTCGCCCTCGTGGGCGCCGGCGACAGTGCGAAGACCACGCTGCTCGACGCGATGGGCCTCGTGCTGAGCCCGAATTACAACCCGCAGTTCACCGACGCCGACTTCTACGCCTTCGACAGTTCCGAGCCGATCACCATCGAGGCGGTCGTCACCGACTTGCCCGACGGTCTCATCAAGGAGAGCCAGCTCGGCAAGGATCGCTCCGGCCTCCAGCCAGACGGCACTCTCGTCCACGACCCCCTTGACGGCGCTGAAGAGTGCCTTGTCGTCAGGCTGACGGTCACCGCGGACCTGGAGCCGACGTGGGAGGTCGTACGGCCAGATTCGGATGAAGCGCGACCGATTTCCGCGTCGCAGCGTCGGCAACTCGGCTTCTTCCGCCTGGGGGAGCGTCCCGACTTCCACCTTCGGTGGGGCCGTGGATCTGCACTGTCCGGCCTCACCGAAGGTGCTGGGGGCGCGTCATCCGTCATCCTTGATGCCCAGCGCGAAGCTCGTCGAGCAGTCTTCGATGCAGACCCGAACCAGCTTCACAGTGCGGCTGAGACCGCGCAGTCCTCAGCGCTGAAGCTGGGCAGCGCACCGTTCACGAAGTTGCGGCCCGGCCTGGAGCCGGGGTCGGCTGCCTCGGCACATGCGCTGATGCTCCATGACGGTGACGTGCCGCTCTCGAGCTTCGGACTCGGCACGCGTCGCCTGACCAGCTTGTCGGTTCAGGATCAGGCGATGGCTGGCGGCTCGATCATCGCGATCGACGAGATCGAGCACGGCCTCGAACCGCATCGGCTGGCGCACGCCCTGCGCTACCTGAAGAAGCGAGCGGACGAGCATCAGCTCCAGATTGTCCTGACGACTCACTCGCCGATCACGGTAGAGACGCTCTCCGCTGAGGACCTTGCGGTCGTGCGAACCGACGGTGGAATCACCACCTGTCTCGCTGTGCCACGTGACCTGGACAATGTGCAGGGAGCGTTCCGCTCGGCACCATCCGCGCTGCTGGGACGCCGAGTGATCGTGGGGGAGGGCGCCACCGAGACGGGCTTTCTCCGCGGCTTAATCCGTCACTGGGATGAAGAGCGCCTTGGCAGCGACGATCCACTGGCCTCTGCGATCGGCATCGTTGTGGTGAACGGGGGCGGAGGACCCCAGCCGGTTCAGCGTGCTCGCAACTTCCAGAGCCTCGCCTATCCGACGCTCCTCCTGATGGACAACGACGACCGTGCCGTTGATGCGGATGTCGCCGCAGCGATCGCTGACGGCGTCGCGGTCGAGCGATGGACTTTCGGCCGAGCTCTCGAAGACGAGATCGTGATGACGCTCGGCAGCGCCGGCCTCCAAGCACTCATCGATCTTGCGGTCGAGCTGAGGGGCGAAGAGTCGGTCAGGGCAATGGTCGCCGCCCGACTCGGCGACAAGGCGCTGACAGGCACCGAACTGACCCAGTGGCAGGCCGAAGCAGCCGTTGAAGATGCTTCCCTTCGCGAAGCGATCGCCGCTGCGGCCAAGGGGAAGAGCGGCAAAGACAACGCCTGGTTCAAACGTGAGGACGCCGGTGAGGCCCTGGCTGCCGTCGTGGTGACGCATTTGTCCGGGCTCGACGGCACTGAGCTGCTGAACGTGCTGGAGCGTACGAGAGAGTTCGCCTATTACCAGGACCCCGTGGCGGAGGTACCTGAAGCGGTGGATCCAGAGCCCAAGGCGCCGACTGGATGAGCGACGTCGCTCCGCTGGAGGATGCCGTTCGAGCGGTCCGCGACGGATTGCCCTGCTCTGTCACGCTGCCCGCAGGGTGCGGCAAGACCGAGCTGATCGCCGCCGTCGTCGCGGCCACGGCAGCGGAGGGCGGTGTCGCCCTGGTGCTCACCCACACGCACGCTGGCGTCGACGCACTCAGGCGCCGCATGACGAAGTTCGATGTCCCGCGCGATCGCGTCGTCATCCGCACGATCGACTCCTGGGCATTCGACTTGATCAGCCACTTCCCGCAGCTTGCTGATCTGGACGTCCCTGCGGCACCTGACTGGGACCGATCGGCGGAGTATCACCGTGGTGCTGCCTTGGCAATCGGCTCAGCAGCGGTCAGCAAGATGCTGCGGCTCAGCTACGACGTCGTGCTCGTTGACGAGTACCAGGACTGCCTCGTCGATCAACACGCCCTGGTCGTAGCCATCGCCGACGCTGTGCCAACTGCCGTGCTCGGTGACCCGCTGCAGGGTCTCTTCAACTTCGCCCAGAACATCCCCGTCGTCTGGGAGACCGACGTGGTGCCGCACTTTCCTCAGGTCAACATCGCTTTTCGCCCCCGACGGTGGGAGCCGGGCAATCAGTCGCTGGGAGAGTGGCTCATCGCCGTCCGCGAGGACCTCGTCGAGGGTCGGCAGATCGACTTCTCGGCGGCCCCGGTCACGTGGGTTCAAAAAGCCGACCAGCGTACCTACGTTCGTGTTTGTTTCGGAGCGCTCAGATTGGACGGCTCCGTCGCCGTACTCGGGCAGTTTCGTCCAGACTGCGTCAGCGCCGCGTCGAATCTGCAGGGGACCTACACGGTCATGGAAGCCATCGACGAGAAGGTTCCAGCGCGTCTTGCAGTTGTGATCGACACCAAGGGCGGTGCGGAGATCGCGGAAACCGTGGTCGAGTTCGCCGTCAAGGCTTGCTCGGGCCTGGCAACACACATTCCAAAGGCGAAGCGCACTCGGCTCGGCGGCGGCCAATCGTTCACGACCACGAAGGACGAGCTGAAAGCCGCCTACGCCGCGATCCTCGAAGTGCGGTCGGACCCAACGCCGACCAACGTCCATGCGGCTCTGGGCGAGATCGCGAGTCTCCCTGGCGTTTCCATTCATTGCCGTGAAGCCTGGTACGAGATCGTTCGCTCGATCGCCATAGCCACGACCGACGGGTGCACGGTCGTCGACGCGCTTGTTCGCACGCGGAACCACGCTAGGGTCACGGGACGCGCGCCCGACGGCCGTGTCGTGTCCAGGCCGTTGTTAGTCAAGGGGCTCGAGTACGACCACGTCGTGATCCTCGATCCAGCGCGCTACTCGGCGCAGGAGCTCTACGTCGCTCTTTCACGGGGCTCGCAGTCGGTCACCGTCATCTCCGGCACCCGGGTACTGGCCGCACGCACCATGGCAACCCCCACGGTCGCGGGCGGTTCTGCATCCGGTGTTTGAACTGGGTCCGTCCGAAGTCGATATCTGCTGTCGGCCCCAGGTGATCGAATACAGCCATGGCAACGGATGTACGGCGTGCGGTGCTCGCCTACCTGGGTCGCGGAGCCGACTCTCGCTTCAGTTACCACTACGTCGTGGCGAACGTGAGCCAGGAAGCCAGTTGCTCCGAAACCGAGGTGTGGGAAGCCCTTTGGGGACTGGTCGGGGACGGACTGGTCTACCTCGACACCGCGAGACAGGGGTCCGGCACCGACAACTGGCGCTGGCGACTCTCCGCAGACGGCCAGCGGGTCGTCAAGGGCGGCGCGTGGCGGCCTCGCGATCCAGACGGCTACCTCGAGCGGATCCGTCGCGAGATCCCCGATCTGGACGACCTCGTCGAGCTGTACCTCACCGAGGCACTGCAGTCATTCAATGGGCGCTGCTATCTCGCGACGTCCGTGATGCTCGGCGTGGCTGCCGAGCGGGCTTTCCTGGTAATGGCCGCGTCGTATGCGGCGTCATCACTGGCTGGCGCGCCCGCCATGGCCAAGGAGCTCGGCAAGCCACGCAGCAACTACTTCGCCCTCTGGACCGAGTTCAGGAAGCGCATCGAGCCCGTTCGACAGGAACTTCCGAACGGGGTCGGTGACGCCCTCACCCTTGATGCAATCGCTGACCTCATCCGCTTGACGCGCAACGAAGTCGGACACCCGACGGGGCGACAGATCGACGAGGACACGGCTCGCGTGCACCTGACCATCGCCCCGGTCTATCTGCGCAAGATGTCGCTCCTGGCCGCACACTTTGCGGGCAGTGTCACGGGGAGCGTCGGATGACCGAGATCCTCATTCCCGTCCATGTCGGCTCGGAGTCCCGCGCGCACTGGGACGAAATAGAAGTCCGCCAGCGTAAGTACGGCGACGAGGCCGCGCCGTGGCTCCAGGAGCAGCGTCGTCCTGCGCTCGCCAGCGCGACGTTGGACTGGAGCGGACTCGGCTTCGAGCCGCGCTGGGTTGGGTTCGACACTGCCGACTGTACGGCGGCGTTGCAGCCGAGCATCTTCTCAGGACACGGTGCGGCTGAGTTCGACCGATTCCGTCAGGGAGCCGAGAGCCGTGGAGAGTTGGCGATCGTCATCTCGCCCGTGGGCAAGGTCGACGACGGCACGCGTGTGCGCAACGTCTTCTCCTCGAGCGACGACTCCCTGTATTTGGGGCGAATGGATTCGTCGATCAGCAGCAGGCCACTGGGTCACGGCGCCACCGCGCGAGCGGCTGGTGACCTCAGCGACGCCGACAGTCACTTGGCGCTCCGGCTGCTGAGCTGCAATCCACCGTTGCCGTGGCGTGCCCTATCGCTACACGGGGTAACCGCCGAGGCCCACACCGGCACCGTTCATTACCCGGCGCAGGGATCCCTCGAGCCCATCATCGTCACGGAACTCGGGGAGCCTGTGGTTGCTGCCTGGGTCTCTCCCGACGGGGTCGAGCGGCGCTACGTCGTGCCGATCGAAACGCCGTGGCCGGTGCTGCTCCGGTGGCTCATTGTCGCGTGCCGGGTCTGATGGAGGCTCTCATTCCACGGAAGGATGAGAGTCATGGCTGCACCGAGGAAGTATCCCGAGGAGCTTCGGGAGCGGGCGATCAGGATGGCGGTCGATCTGCGGCGTGACCCGGCGACTCGGTCGGGTGCTCTGCGTCGGGTTGGGGAGCAGTTGGGGATCAACCCCGAGACGCTGCGCAACTGGGTTCAGCAGGTCGAGATCGACGAGGGGGACCGTCCGGGCGTGACGACCGCCGAGGCACGGCGGATCGCCGCGTTGGAGCGTGAGGTCAAGGAGCTGCGGCGGGCCAATGAGATCTTGCGGACGGCGTCGGCGTTTTTCGCCGCGGCGGAGCTCGACCGCAAGC